>Ga0335072_10001867_pt1 | contig 33479 bp, 32 predicted proteins | sample Lox_Sample_21_FD_206725 | JGI IMG/M metagenome (GOLD analysis project Ga0335072, IMG submission 206725) | Soil microbial communities from Loxahatchee National Wildlife Refuge, Florida, United States - Lox_Sample_2.1 | ecosystem: Environmental > Terrestrial > Soil > Wetlands | place: USA... | reverse complement strand
CTTCCGGACAAGTGTGTCATATGCTTCTCCTTCCGATTGACGCTGGACGTAGAGCAACTGCCATATTTCGTCCTTTCTGAGTTCTAATAGGTAAGCCTCGCAGGCGTTCAGCGACATCAAGTGCTGTGCCGCAAGTCGTAATGGGCGATGGGGTATACAGTAAAGTACTAGGTCCTCTGAAAAGATTTAATGGATATCCAAGGGTTGTAGATGTTGGTTTTGTGAAAAGCAAACCACCCATTGGGGAGAAGCTTGCAATAAGAAAGGGGACAAAAATATTTATGGGCTTTTGATTATATTAATTTATCCAATCATCTCTGTTCTAGTGACACAAGGAAGGTGTCAAGTGACAGAAAGCCACCACGAAATCAGATATAGATACTCCCATTGCTTGAAGGGCTGAAGCTGAGAGACTGTCGACTACTATGTGGATGTTGGAAGTCCAAAAAGAACTTGGTCCCGGGCTCTGGCACACAACATCATATCCCAGTCATGCAACAGCGTGTGAGTGTGTGGCAACCAGACATGCAGGCGTTCGTTCACCCGATAAAGCTGGACCCACCTGTTTGATGTCGACGTTGCCAGGGTTGGGCCACGGTGGTGTGATTTTCACTTTGTGTATTATTTCTCGGCAGGCCTGCAAGACGTCGACCCAAAATTGGGATTGTCAGACATAGATAGGCCCTCCTGACGCTAGAAAGATGAGAGAAGAACAATATGATACAATTTGAAATTCATAGCTTCCCCCTCTCAGAATCCGTCGAAAAGGGAAAGACATTGGTAAGCCGTCGTGAAGCTGTTGGCAAAAGATGCCACTATCAATCTCCGCAAAACAAAGTAATCATCTTCCTCGGCTCGTTCCTCGTGTGACCAGGGGACCGATTCATAGGGCTACTGAAATCTTCGGGATGGGCGGGGAGCTGCAGTCTTGGCTCCGATGCCTTTCTTGGGACGACGCTTTCCCTAGAAGAAATCCCCGTGCCTCGGCTGCTGTGACAGGCCTAGTCACACTAACATTGACGATTGGAGGCATGTAAGCCATCGGTGTCCGTCAACCCGGTGAAAAGTGTGTTGCAACATAAAACTGGATCGTGGGTTCCATACCGTAGATCCCTTTTTACGTGATAGGCCACGTTGCCTTATGATCCAGGATATTCAAATAATGACCCTGGTAGGTATGCTGAACAGAGTTCTTGTGCGCTATAGGCTGTCTAGCTTCTGATTGGCATGCTCAAACTTCCAGTTCTGCATGAGCTTCTATCAGCAGTCACGAGGTGCAAGAACTGCCCTATCCTCCAGGTCGACATTTTCCACTACTACTTCTCTATGTACACGTAAATTCTAGTACCATTATCTGTTCTCAATGGCCATCATCCAGACCTGTGCCTTCAACCTCTCCACAACTTCTCTCCTAATCCAGTGCATTTCCCTTCCCTCATCCTGCATCTTACTCGCCCACTCAAAGAGGAGTTTTAATCCTTGTAGCCTATCTCTCTTCCCACTCATCAGTGTAGCTGTCTCAAGCACAAGTCTTGTATCTACAAGCGTGCCTTCCGTTGCCGTGTTTATTATGTTCCCACCATTGCTCTCTGGTGGAAGGACTAGCGCCTTCTCGGCAGTAGTGAGCATTTTGAATACGGGAAGTTCGAACAGCCATCCCAACGGCTGCCGTACAGCACCATCAGTGTCATCCAGAGCTTGCAAGGTTGCGTGAAACACTGCTGTACTAGCGTCGTAAGCTGGGCGTCGTCGCACGAATATGGTTTGGCTTGATTTGAAAGCCTCGAGATGCTTTGGATTCTTGTCAAAATCAAGTACAATATTCCAGTATTCGCGAGTGTCTGTGCTCACAGAGCAGACCTGCTGTAGATCAGGCAACAGGCAGGGTGCATGGCCTGATGATTTTCTGCCACCACGGTGAGAGATCGAGATGGGAACAGAGACTGGTCGGTTGGTATCTATATCTCTAGCGACAAGACAGCGAGCTTCTGTGGCAAGTACCCAGAAGTGACGGAAAGCCTGTAGATGGGATTTATTATCAAGTATACAAGTAGGGAATATAGGATAGAATGCCACGACGAGTGATGCAATGGCAAGATTGGATGTCCCAAAGGTATATGTGCCCCCCCCTAAGAAGAGTGCGCCTATGGCAAGATGTGCAGCAAGGTGACTTCCGTACGGCGTCTCACTATCATCTCGACCATGCAACGCTCTTAGACGTCGAAATACAGCAAGATCTCCTGTACCAGCCATGACTGTCGCTGCAGAAAGTGCAAGTAAATCTTGACAATTGCGTATCGTATTTCTCGTGAGTTTCTGATCGTAATTTTGAGCCGGCAAGTGGCATATCCGTATCATTTGATCCAAATAATGAAGAAGCAGGTCTCTGACATGATGCAATCCTGAGCCAGCATGCCTTAGGGCAATGCTGAAACATAGGCCTGTGACAATGTCGTAGAAAGGTAAGTCGTCGCTTGATAGTTGCTCCACATTAACAAGCCTGCTTCTATCGCGATATACATTGGGTAGGCTCTTGGTGATCCATGCTGGCGAGGCCTCAATCTTACTCCACATGATTAAATGCCTCGCTAGCGTTCGGAGCAGAAAGATGTCTGGTCTAACATAGTCGTATTGAAGTGGCGAGTCTGGCACGTCAACCTTTCTCGCGAGTGCTTGATCTTCTGATTTCATAAAAATCAACGCAATCGCTACCGCAGCAGCTGCGGTGGCTTTGTCCAGAACGTGTACAAGGTTGACTTTTTTACTTCCTACTGCCAGTGTGAGGAGCCTTTCGGTCAGGTGCATGTCATGAAGACCCTTTAGGTCAGAACCTTTTCCGAGATTAATGAGCCCCAAAGCAAAACCTGCTGCTAGTCGATAAGACTCATTTCTCAGAGGCTCATCCTCGTTCTCCGGATCTGTGTGCTCAATCTCGGAGAGCATAATTTCGCTCATTCTTCGATGTTGCGTATTACAGTAGAGCAAGCCGATTCCGACAATGCCGGTAGTTTGTGTCAAAGGTGAGAGGTTGAGTTCTGCAGCACCCGGAGGGAGCATGCGCGTGACGTGAACGGAGAGCAGTCGAGTGATGAGTGAGTCCATGGTACCAAGATAAGACGCGGCTAAGCCCAGGAGCAAGCCAATCGAGGTCATTGTGTGTTTTGGCGTCAGGTACTTGAAGGCGACCCATTTCGCCACTGATTTGAGGTGTCCATTTAAGCCCAATGCCAGCAGAAATCCTGCATGGCGGTTACTCAACTCTTGAGGCCTATTGTAAAGTATCCAAGACGTATCTATTCCTTTCGCGTCTCGAGAAATGCTCAAGCCGGCGGATACGCCAGCATGAAAGAAGGCCCAACATACCTTCTCTTCAGTGAAGGCATTTTTGTCTACCCCTATGGTGTTATTCGTAGGCTTCATAACGCAGTGTAGGTTGAATCCTCCAATGGGAAACTTCTCAGTCAAAATTGGGATGCGCGCACTGAAATATAACAAGCCGCGACCAGTAGGGATTGCCAGCGTTCGAATAGCTAGCATCTGAACATGCTCTTTCTGAGCCTCCAGCAGATCTGACTCTGACCAATCTGGATCAGCTTCGCAGCGGGCAATAGTCGGTTTAGAGGTATTGAGTATTTTCGCGGCTTCATTAAATCGTCTATCATCCTTAAATATTAGACGGGTGATAGATTGTCGATCAACCTCAGCGGAGCCATCAAACGAGCTCACTGACTCCGGTTCAGCATTGGCCGAACAAACAGTATGGATATCTATGCTAGCTTCATGAGTTGGTGCTAGGAGGGGTGATTGTGTTATTCTTCTCTGGTTTCTCGGGAGCAGAAACATATTCACATCTTCTCGATCGACAAGATTCAGTAGATCTTTGCCCCAGGAGACCGGGGGCTGGGCTTGGCAGTCCACAATGGCCTCTCGTAGCGGAACCATGATTGCTTCAGGAAGCGTATCAAGCATTTGACTGGTGACACCAGAGGCATGAAGTGCTTCTACTATCTCGGCCGAATTAGCATTGGGCCGTACTGTTGCAAAATATCTCATAAAGAAGACGGTTCTAGGGGTCAAAGAAGCCCAATGTGACCCTGCTATACCGGCTCCTGATCGACTCGCGATGATGTCTCCAAGTGTGAGAAAAGGTGCGGCTTTTCGCGTAAGAAAACAGCCTTCAATCCAATCGTAGATTGCAGGAGGGTCGAAAGGCTGAGGAATGTCAATTATTTTGGTCGATTCAAAGGCAACATTAGAAATAGAAGCATCTTCAACGTCATAAGCTATCACCCATTTGGACCAGCCAAGCCATCTGCACATCTGGGATAATAGTGGGGTAAGACTGGCGACTCCTCCGTTCAAAGAATCTGCAGATGTGACGTCAAGCTTCTGTTCCTCCTTCAAAAGATGTAGTCCAGCCACGATATCAGTAAAAGCCTTGGACCGGCTTTCTAAACTCCTACTTTCAGCTGTCGGCATGTAGCCAGAGGGACCCAGAGCTGCTTGACCTAAACTCGAATTGACAAATTCACGAGCTAGTTTGACATGGTATCTCAAAGATTTCTCCCGGTCGCTGACATCTCCCGGGTCCTTTAGGATAAAATTGACGTCTTTTCTTGGCGTCTCAAGCTCAATTCCTTCATTATCAACTAACCATGCCCATCCACGGTTCATCATCCAGGGCGGTTGCGGCCCTCCAAACACAGTTTCCTGGGATAACATTGCCTGCCAGCTCTCAATATCAGACTGTGCACCGCTGCTAGAACGTAGGAAGCTCCGAGATTTCCGTTTTCGCTCTGGAACAGAGGCTGTGCGTCCTTTTTCTGAACCAAGTATCAAAGCAAACAATACTACAGCCATAGCCGTCCAGTCCAGTTCAAAATCATTTGTAGATTCATGACCAAGCCATTGCTTAACATGCCACCACCCAACTAGAATGCCTTCACCACCCCTGGCGCCTGGTAAGATAGCTCTGCAGACTTCGATCACTTGCTTGACTAGAGGATTTCGAGGCTCCATGCGAATACGAAGCCGATGAAGGCGTCCTTCATCATCCACAAGATCAACCATTCCGCCGGGTAGTGAATGCCGCAGTGAGCGCAGGGCCCGAGGTCCTTGACTCAGTATTCTTTTGAAGCCGCCCTCTCGCTTTTTCCGTGGTGTTGCATCGTGGCCTAAGCTCCGAATGTTGCTTATTGTAAGCTTCTCCGGAAGAGTAACATTCACTAGCTTGCTCCAGGGTGCCTGCAGAGTTAAATCCCCGAATCCATTAGGAGTCTCTGTCAAGATCAGGATTCTTGAAATGCCACCATCTGTGAGCTTACAAGCATCTAATACTCCTTTCGCGTGCATTACTTCTCCAAGAGTCACCACTACAATCTCCTTAGGAGAGTTTGCGCCTTTCTTTGTCCCATCATGGTAGCTTTGATGGTCGGCTCTCCTGTGTCTCTGAATGTTGAGGGGCAGAACGAGAAGTCTTTTCTCGTCTACATCCAGAATACAAACAACAACCTGGGCTTTCTGTGGATCTTCTTCCGCACAAGGTGGAGCAGCAAGTGTGAAGGCTCTGCACTGGTCCTGTGCAGGTTTATGCTGGCTTGAAAAACGAACATTGCTGTGCTCAGCTTGAACACTCTCAATTTTGCTCATAAAAATTTCCTTTTTAAGTCCTTCGAAATTATCGTCATCAAGGCCCATGGTATTGAAGCCTTCAAAGTCACCACCCGATCTTAATTCCTCTAGCAACTCGTCAACCGGAGCTTCGAGGAAGCTACTAATGCTATTCCCCAGCTGCGACTCGGATATGTACGCATGGCCATTCAAACTCGCATGATGACCCATACTATTCCTCGCTCGCTGGCTACTTAAAGACTCGCCACGGCGATTCGTGTTGTGCTGATGACCAGCTAGTTCAGAGAAAGCAGTGCGTTCATGAGTAGCCGAAAGGTCTGCTCGGGCAAGCATAGAACTCACTCGACGAGACTTCCGCCGAGGCGCTCCCGTTGCCTCGAAATCAAGATCCAGACTCTTAGCAAAGTCCATTTTATCCTCAGCGATGTTATCTTCTCGTCGAGTCTTATTCACGCCTAATCCACCCCCTCCCAGACTCTCTCTGAATGCGTACTGGCTCGAAATCGGTGTGGTAGCCCCTGTAGCAGTCCCAGGAGCAAAAGAGCTCCTCCGCCGAGACATTGTGCCGCTCGTAGCTGCTGGCTTGTCATGTATGAGATCATCTTGCTCTACATATGCTAACCTCCAAACTGTGTACATACTTGTCTCGCGATTAAAGGTTACTGCGACGATGAGGGGATCTTGAGTAGATGCTTGAAATGCAGTAAGTTCACGAAGTTTAGTAACATGAATGAGTTCCTCGGCGGGATCCATAGCAGATGCTTTCAGAGAGACTCTCCTGTTACCATCTGGCTTTGAAGCCGCCACCAAGAGTCCCATTTCCGCCAGGGGGTCAGTCAGAGAAAACAATCGAGGCCAGTTAGAATCATCTTTAGCGGCCTGAGTTTGCCACAAGTCACCAAGAAGAGCCGTGGTTGGTAAGGGAAGCTGCTTGGGGCTGCCGAGACTTGCAATTGAGAATGTTGATTGCTGAGAGCTTTTGGCAGACCATGGTTGAACTTGTGAAGATATAAATGAGTTAGGAGGTACGCGAGGAAACTTCAGTGATGCTGGGGTCGTTTTGTCCGTCTGCAGCTTCCTTTGTATCATTAGCCCATCTGGCGCAGCTGATGCGTATTCGACTTCGAATGGCAAATGGAGAACGTGACTAGTCCCTGACAAAAAATAGACATGTGCCTGTGTTTTCAGAAAGACGACAAGTGCTTTGGATTTCAGACCAGACGATGCGGCCTTCCGGGAAGGCTCATCACCGTGTGTTGGCTGGTCAGAAGCGCCGAATCTTGTGGTAACTTTGTCCTTGTCGGGATCCTGATGTCGCTTGCGCTTTTCACCAGTAAATGATGTCAAAACAGCGCGCGTAACGGGCTCGTCTTCAACTTCAAACCGAAAGCTCTTCCTAATAATTCCGCCGCGACTCCATACCACGCATGTTTTTGTTATGAGCAGCTCATCGTCACCAGAGCTATCATCATCGGATCTGATATTCTGCCATGTGTAGGCACTCGTTGGTGGGTCGGGGGGGAGCAAATGTTCTTGTATAAGGTAGGGTAAAGCAGTAGGCTGGTGGAGGCCCAAGGACGTGACCGAGGCCATTATTTCGATCAGCAGAGCCCCATGTAATCTCCATCTGTCGACAAATGCAAAAGATCATCGAGAACAGTAATTTATTTAGCTGATATAGGACCGAACAACGTCATTGATTCTTTCCCCGACGTAGCGAGTAGAGTCGCGAAGGACAATCTCGAAACCGTTTAGCGCGCACACAGCCTCGTCTCATCCAGCCAACTGAGGTACAATTAGGTTGAGCCTTGTCCGCTACAACACAATGATCCGCCCAATTACTTCTCAAACAATTAAGTAACTTACTCCCTTTATTTGGAGTTCTAAATCATGTGTGAATTAAATGGCGGCGGCTGATTTCTCATTTTGTGGTTACGCAACGCTCCAGCCTCGTCACATGACTTCGCGCGTCCTGACGCGAGCCCTCACCATGGTCAGTTTTCACTTATGCTGTGCCTTTCTTACATCACGCGTTCTAGTTCGCGGAAGATTTATTGATTTGTTCGTTTGTATTCAACATGATATAGGCCTCACAAGATTGGCTTTAGGGAGCGTTGCTTTCTAGCTCTATTACATTAAAAAATGTCCAAAACTCTACCTGCACCAAAGGTTCTAAGGAACGAACAGAATATCCAGCTGAGGTAACACCACAGGTCTGGATGTATCTGATGAGAAATTAACGTTTATAGTTACGAGACGCCGCATAGAATCCACGATATCGCCTTTTACCCGTTTTCCTCTTCGAATGGATCCTCGATCATAATATATGGTCATGACAATGGCGTACGCATAATCTGGAGGGGCGGTAAGCCATTCAGGCCGCACTCCGCACCGGAAGAGAAATCCAAAACTAATGGAGCCAACACCGATGATGTTATGATCATCGATTCCGATGATGAACAATCTGGCTCTCATGCGCCTCCGTTTGAAGACAAACCAGAGTTCGCGAACGGAGATGACGAAATTGACCCTTCTAAGCCATATCCGCGCACGATACAACACCTCGATCTCAATTTTGGCGCTGCTGCCCTTCGCATAGCTGTACCGCCTATCCCCACTTTCACAGGAGATACTTCCTCTGGGCTTAGCCCATCAATACTAAATGACCAGCTTGTCTTCGTTATAGCTTGCTCGGACCAGAAACTTCGCCTCGTCACGCGGCCACTCAACCCCCCTTCTCCGCTTAGCAAACTACGACAAGATATCCGTTCGGCTATCACTGCAAGCTACGCCGGGCATGGCAAATGGGGTGAAACTGTCCTTGAATTGACGGCAAGCTTGCTACCTGCGGATGGTGTATCTTTGACGTTCACGAACGTAGAAAAGGTATCAAATACAAATGGAGACAGAAACCTACGTAAGACGAGATCGACGGCTACATCTGGGCCCGCCAGGTCCGAATGGCAGATACTAGTTGCTTCTTGTTCTCGGGAGGGACCTGGCGTGTTACTGATACATCGTATCCCAATCATCAACACTCAAAAGATCAAAACCAATTACACCCTGTCAAGGAATCACGCGGCGCCTTCCCAACGAATATCCCTCTCCTCGCCAGCGATATCTGTATCTTTTAATCCAAATATATCCTCGCCATCGCAGTCTACCCATCTCCTGGTGGCGGACAAAACGGGTGCGTGTCGAATCTATGATTGCGAACCATCTCATGCCTCTGCATCAATTTCATCGGAGAGTCTGGGCTCTACCACCTCGGCCTCACAGCATGGATCCTGGCTGTTGACTATGTATTCTGGCTTTCTAAGTAGCAAGTCTGACACCCAAAATACATTACCTGGTACCTCTCTTGGCAACCTTGGCCGGAAGGCTGTTGTGGACGCTAAATGGGCGATGGGCGGCAAAGCCGTTATTGCCCTTCTCACTGATGGTGAATGGGGCGTGTGGGATATCGAAGGTGACGGTTCTGCAGGAGGCTCGAGGGGCATTCTCGGCCACCATGGTATTAAGGGCGGCGCAATGACAGCATTCAGCATATCCGGATGGGTTGATAGTGCTCCTGTCAAATCAAGCTCCTCTAAAGGGGCCGCGGCTCGGACATCAAACTCCAAATTTGCCCCTATGACTCCATCTACGCGAAAAACAACGGAGCCAGTGCTTTTTAGCGGCAGAAGTGGTCACGAATTTGCACGTGGAAAGATTTCAGTCGTTCGCCTTCCAGCATCATCAACAATAAGTCTTGCTGAGGAGTCTGTCGCTTTCTGGTTGGAAGATTCGTACTGTGTAATTCCAAATTTTCGAGCATATTGGGACGCTCAAAGCCGCCGGAACAGTGGGGGTTCAGGGGATCTATTTGGAATTAGCAGTCTAATGAGCCGGATGATCAGGCTCGAAGGGGTGAATCTTCGCGGCGAAAGATGTTGCGGTATTGATCAGCATCCACAAGAGATCACCTCGAAAAGTCTCCTACCTACGGAGATACTTATCCTAGGCGAGCACCGTTACAGCATTGCGTCAGATAAAACGTACCAATTACGAGGTCCCAAACGACGGGCATCTTCTCGTGGTGAATACCAGGCAACGGCCTCAAGAGATCTGGATGTCACTGAAATCGACCAAGTACTCTCACGGATGGAGAACAGCAATTCTTCTAGCTCCACAAAACGAGCTGTCGGCTTTCTCGACTGAACCCTTTGGTTCGTCCAACATAGATACCTAAATCAAAAGCTCTCACATCTTGTTGTTCAAGACTTGTCATTTTGTGACCTCCCCAACAACGGTGCCTATTTAAGTCTTTTTGAAATTTCGCAAGGCAAGGTGGAGTACAAGGCGAGACTCATCCTTGAAACTCTGTATTCCATGCGATATATCGAACTCCTTGAGCCGGTTCTGCTGGTACCTGCATCTTTGCATTGCTAGATGTGTGGAGGCGGGCTGGGGTGGTGCCTGTATTGCCGCAAGGTGGTGAATCGACGTGTCTATTTACCATGCCACGTAGATTACTTACGCAAATCACTACAAAGCAGCTTGCAATAATATAAAAGTTCCCTTCTCTTCAATGAAAGCGTTGAACAAATGTCCTAACACGTGACTCACGAAATGGATGACTAAGAATAGGATAGGCGTAAGGAAATGCTCGGAAAACCAAAAGCCGAAACTCGCGATGACGACGCTTCAACCTCGCCAGGGTAAAATCTCATTTCCTACGGACATCCGGAGTGGGCCCTGTAAAATTGGACTGTTAACATGTTAATTCGACATCCCATAACTCGGCATAATTAGCCGTGCGCTCAAACGTTGCGGCCCAGGCGTCGTCATATTCTGTTACGTCGCCTGTTTCATCGTGGCCACTGCATAGGTGCTATTTCTGCGCGGGATGTTCGCTAAATAGTTCTATTCTTGTATTTCTTTGGATGACGGAGCTGAGTAGGTTTCAAAAATGATCTTCTCGAGACTGCCCTTGCTACTAGTCTACGCTCGTCAAACCGAAAGGAGTTAACTGTTCGAGGTGCCATGAGATCTCTGCAAGGGTGATTATTATTGACGCTGTCAACTGACTTTTCTTCTCATCTTCATTTTACGAGAAGAAATCCTTTCTCCGCATGTTGAATCTGGGAATCCTCATCCCAATTTCTCTTCCACTACTTTCTTGCTCGCCGCAGCTTGACTGAGTCAAGCTAGAGCTAACCCGAGGCGCTTTTCTGACGGGTGTTGTAGACTTTTCTATCTATAGCAGATCTTTATTTTTAATGACGCATCGCCACTGCTGCGGATTGGCGACTTTCTTTACGAAATTAGTCATTACGAGTACATGAACGGTACTCCCTGCCAGATAGTATCACCCTCTTTCCTGTCAATCTCTCTTTAACATCGCTGGCGATCCTTTCGAAGTCCTACGCAGAACGTCTTCAGCCTCCTATAACACACACCATGAGAGCTCAATCAGTAGCGGCCTTTATGGCTGCCACATGTTTCTATAGCTTTCAGGTTGCGGCTATCACTCTTGACCTCACCTCATCAGGTATGCCAATCATCAATTTCCATGGAATTAACTATTTATATACTTGTTAGACTCCATAAAAAGTGCCGCAAGTACAATCGCTTATGGCATGATGAAATTCTATACGGGTGTAAGTTGGTCTTGGAATAATTCGTTATCAGACTGGATTGTTGATACTTTTCAGAATTATACCGGGCAAAATACTGGGAATCTACCAGCTCCATACTTCTGGTGGGAAGGTGGAGGGATGTTCGGGGCTATGGTGGACTATTGGTATTATACCAATGACACAACGTACAACGATGTTGTGGAGCAAGCATTATTATCTCAGGTCGGCACTAATAATGATTTCATGCCTGCAAATCAAACGAAAGACGAGGGAAACGACGATCAAGGGTTCTGGGGAATGGCAGCGATGTCTGCTGCGGAAACTAACTTCCAAAACCCGCCATCAGACCAACCACAATGGCTTGCTCTTGCACAGGCAGTTTTTAACGAAATGGCGAGTCGATGGGATAACACTACCTGTGGAGGAGGCTTGAGGTGGCAAATCTTCACGTTCAACAATGGCTACAACTATAAAAACAGCATTGCCAATGGCTGCTTCTTCAACATTGCAGCAAGGCTGGCAGCATATACTGGTAACCAGACTTATGCTGATTGGGCTGTGACAACATGGAATTGGATGAATGCGGTTGGCCTCATGGACTCTCAATATAATATATATGATGGGTCGGAGGACACATCAAATTGCACATCGATAAATAAGGTCCAGTGGACCTATAATACCGGTATTTACCTGCACGGTGCAGCCGTTATGTACAATCTCGTAAGTTCCTAAATCGGATTCTCTTTCCTTAGCTGGCACTTATGCCACACCCACGGCGATTGAACATATCACTCTGGACTACGTCACAAGCAGTGCTGACTATTTCCCAGACAAACGGCAGCAGCCTTTGGCAAACACGTGTTCAAGGTCTCCTCACTAGCGGCATATCTCTCTACTTCAACAATGACAGTGTAATGTATGAGCAAGCCTGCGAAAACACCAACACCTGCGACACCGACCAGCTATCCTTCAAGGCCTACTACTCGCGCTGGCTCGCCGCAACCACCAAATCTGCCCCCTTTACGTACAATACTATCATGCCCTTGCTAAAGTCGTCCGCTGCAGCTGCAGCACTGCAATGTGATGGAACAGCTTTCTCTTACGCATGTGGTTTCAAATGGATCGATGGCGCCACATGGGACGGCACAAACGGTATCGGCCAGCAGATGTCTGCGCTCGAGGTCATCCAAGCAAACTTGATCGTCCAGGCGAAAGTCCTAGTCACGAATACGACGGGTGGAACCAGTGTGGGCGATTCGAGCGCGGGTACTGGCAGTTCGTCTTCTAGCAGTAGTGACGGCATTATAGATGCGCCGGTCACCACGGCGGAAAAAGCGGGAGCTGGAATACTGACGTTTGGGATGGTTTCTGCCATTATTGGCGGGACGTGGCTTATGATTTCGGAGGTTGGAGGTTGAGGGATTAGTCTTCTGGGATTGATATGCTCATGGACTGTCGCGTTGGTGAGGGATAAGATGTTATTTCAGTGGCGTTTGTGTTGTGGGCTTCTGCAATCCGGGCGTTTGTAGGAGAGGCGTTTGTAAAAGATGGATATTTGCATTATAGGCACCACCATTTGCATGACGGATTCCGTCACGGGCGTTGACAAGGAGACATGTGTAAATGGGTTGTATCGATAGTATCGATGAAGCTTGTGAAAAGTGGTACAATATAGATAGGAGGAGAGTATAAAGTAGATAAGAATACATGCCGTGCATATTAGATGGAACCTAGCCTAAATCCTGAAAGGAACTAGTAGCAATCACGGGATAATAGGTATCAAAAGATCTGTTTCCATTGGTTTTATTAGCTAGCTTAAAAGCAAACGGTCTGTCTCTGTTGCGGGCGCTGCTAATTTTTAGTTTTGATGGTACCGGTAGCCGTGGATGGCTAGCTGTAAAGGAGACCGATAGTTAAGGTATGCTAGCAATCCTCTAGTCATAGGTCCGTATCTCTGGGCCAAGCGGAAGGCTGTGTGTCAAGTATGCCTCTTGGTCTGCCAGCGAGCTGACGCCCAGGTCCATCAATTAGTCCATACATATGATATTTTTTTTTTAGAGCCTTGAGGACCTGTATGGTTGCCTTGACGTATACCAGTAATCAGATGGCACCAGAAAGCCATCCTTGTGTTGGCATATCGGCAAGTTGTATTGCTGTAGCACGAGGGCTTTAAACTCTTAAAGTCAGACTCTCATCCACGGCGGAGTTCTACACTGGACCTCGATCCCCTTCCAAAATCTATGTTGGGTCTCAATGAGCTGCTAGAGCTGCGACGTCGACGCTGTCTTTGATCATTTGGGTCTGATGGATGTAATCCGGATTGGCGAGCAAAGAGGTTCAAGATGTCAGTTAGAGTGATGACGCCTGTCAGCCGGCCAGAGATGCCTGAAGTGCCAGATACAGCCGGGAACGCTGCGTTTAATGCAGGCGAAGCAGGAGAAGAGCCATATGGCGGGACTAGAATAGCTGGCGTTGATGCCGGAGTAGCTGGAGCAGAAGGAGATGGTGAAGAACCTTCAACGACCCACATTCTGTGTGCTTTCGTAGCCATGAGCTTTGCAGTCGTGTGCGCGAGCGTTGAGTATGGGTTGACATGAAATACTGGAAATGAGTCTTTTCCACTTTCAACACCTTTCTCGGAGAGGATGACAGAAATAAAGTGAAAGCATGATTGTTTCAGAACCGGTAAGCTGCTTGTGTTCGTAAGATGCTTGACATCGACTACGGAGATATTTCCAACGACATTCAGGGCATTATCGACGACTGCTATGCTCGTGAGACCTTCATCGCTCATCAATCGGAGAGCGTCGGTTAAGGGTTTGTCACCACTAGGATAGTCAGTTCAAAACAAATAATAAGGTTTTGCTTTAGAAGATTGATCTCATGATAAGTTAAAATGCAGTAGAGTTAATTCAAGAACTTACTTGATAGCTATAGTCTGATGTGTGCCCACATTCAGATCTCTTAAGATCATCGGATATAGTTGGTCAATGATTGGAAAGCTGCTTCCATTATCCCAGAGGAATTTGACAAGTGTGAACTGGCTAAGAATTCCAATTACATGATTCGTGCCTTCTTTGACAATGAGAATACGATGTACGCCGCCAGCAAAGATTTCGATGGCCTTGGATAGATCCTGGGACTCCGATAAGGTCACTAGTGGCGCTTTCTTCGCGAGGGAGCTTATGTCTTTCAAGGGAATTTTCGTTCCATCTCGAGCCTTTTTCGCAATTTCTGTGTAAGCTTCGACTTGATCTTCGCTTGGATTTGCCAGACCAAGAACAACAAGAAGATAAGCGTTTAGGTCATTGTAGTCGAATGTATCGCATGCTGATAGGTCTGTGGGAGATCCCCGCACTAGAATAACATTGGGAGGCCCAGAATCAATTAACAACTGAGTATTTGTCAGATATCTTCACAATTCACGTTCCTATGGGAGAATGTCTGTACCTTTGTAGCTTCCTCAACACCAGTACTTGACTCGACGAATCGAACATCGTCTCTCCTAATAAGTTCGCCAACTCGAATTTGTCTCCAATCACGTCCCACAAAATTTGGGTTCCCTGGCTTGGTTGTGGGAGGATGATTGAGGAGTTCCTGAACGGCAGATTGAGTGAATGACGGGTGCCGTTGAGATCGTGGCGAAGGAGGGTGGGATCTCAAATTCTCTGCAAAGCTTGAGCGGTGACTGAGAACTCCAGAAGCAGTCATATTGCGGATTGGTGGGGACGATGGGGGGTCCTGGGACGCATTGGTAGGTCTTAAAGGAAGGTTTGGCGGTCGTTTAGGTTCATCGTGAGAGTCTGCCATTGCGTTCTGACGATAGAGACGGTCCTCGAGCTTTTGAGGGCAAGATTGGATAAGCTCAACTCAATTATTCATGTGGACACACCTATCAAGCTTGCACGGTTCGCAGTGTGAGAGCTCTGATTCTGAACCAAAAGGTGTTTGTCGCTTCTCCCCTCTTTGGCGGAGTGTGCTGGCAGTATTTAGAATGACTTATAGCTATCCCAAAACATAAAGAGTCGTTTTAGAGCTCAATGATGAATATGGTGTGCCAAATACCCTAAAGATACAGTACCGGCTAGAATTTCGAACAGGAATCTATGAAATCACGAGTTATCTCAGCATTTTAAACTTAAGGCCTGATTCATTCAAGCGTCGAACCTCTGGACGTCTGTCATGACGCCAAGCCTTTGGCGTTGCGCTTAGCAAAACATATTTTATGCGAGCTTCGATTTAGAGAACAATGACCTAACCACACCAACAACTTACAACTATTCAATGCCCCTTTCACATCTCCGCTACTAACTTTAGAGGGCTCATTCCTGCGACTCTCTTTCAAAAATAAAGGTCGAATGTTCTTCGCATCGACTAGCCATTCATTTACTTGACTGTTGAAGGTAAATACAGCTCGATACTCCTTGCTCAATGAGGCCGACCTGGCATGCAGGCGACACAGGCTGATACGCATTCAACTAGTTCTGATCTCGTCGCAAGTATGGCGGAGGAAGATGCGGAGATTGCGCTGCTACATCAGATGCAGGCTGGCCAAGAGAGTATAGCTTGGGGTGATGGTGCAGATGGCCACGAAGAGGGCGTATTACCTTCAAATACAGAGAATAGCGACCAACAAGTGAAAGAAGAAAACTTTCCAGATGATCAAGTTCTTCGTGCTCTTTCTCCTTCAGTCTCTGGTGTCTCTCCAGATGACGATACCTATGACCCGCTCTCTCCCCCTCCAGTTCCAGCAGCCGTTTTGACTCCAGCTCGAATCGACTCACGCTCTTCTTCTAGAGCATCGGCACGCAGGCCCAGGACCATCGGTGGATTCTTGGCAGACGACTCAGATGAAGATGATCTTGATCCACCCACAAATCTGTCGCAAAGAGCATCCTCGGCGAATGTCCACTTGCAACCCCAAACCGGCGACGGACTCGGTCGTGCTGTGTCACGATCTCCGCTACACATATCTTCTACACCACAAGAACAAAATTCTACAGAAGTTATAAATGCCCCTATTACAGTTCCGGTGGCTACTGCTGATGCTTCTATTGACCGTGGTAATCAACTTGCAACACAGAACGTTTCTATCCAAGAATCCACCCCTTTGTCTTCTTCGGCCAGTACTGCAGCAGCCTTAAATGTGCCTAAAGCCCGCCTGCCGCTTGATAGAGTAGGCATCCTCGAAGATCGCATCAAGGAAGACCCTCGGGGTGATATAGACGCTTGGTTATCACTAATCAGCGAACATCGAAAACGCAACAAGATTGAGGACGCCCGTGCAGTCTACGAGAGATTCTTCAAAGTTTTCCCATCTGCTGTGAGTTCAAATCATCCCTTTTCAATGCTTAGGTCGAACTCCAGTTCAGTCCCGCTCTATGTCGTACAATTGAGATGAATATTGCATTTATATGTGGCAGGAGTCGCAATATAGAAGCAGGACACGTAAATACTATGATGCACATTAGAGTATACTTCTAAGTCTTTCGAGCTGATTTGAATGACAAATGATGCCTTGTTCTATTTGTCCGCCTTGATTAAGTGTAACTACTGACACCATATAGGCCGACATCTGGGTTGCTTATGCGGAGATGGAGTTGAGTAATGATAATTTCTACGTGGCGGAGCAGATTTTTGCCAAATCTCTTCTGTCAGTCCCTAATGTCCAGCTCTGGTCAGTCTATCTGAATTACATTCGCCGCCGAAATGATCTCACGAACGATTCTACTGGACAAGCACGGTCGACAATATCTCAAGCCTATGAATTCGTTCTTGATAATATCGGGATTGATAGGGATTCCGGTAGAATATGGCAAGAATACATACAATTTATTCGAAATGCACCTGGGCAAATCGGCGGTAGCACTTGGCAAGACCAGCAGAAGATGGACCAAATGCGCAAGGCTTACCAGCGCGCAATATGCGTACCCATGTCGAATGTGAACACTCTTTGGAAAGAGTATGATCAATTTGAGAGGAGCCTGAATCAGACTACGGTGAGTTATGAGTTTTATTTACTCCAAATTTATCTCATGTCCCATGCATTGGCCGGCCGGGCAATATACCTGTTTACAAGCAGAGAATTTAGCTCCTAAACCGGTGGCATCTTCTTCATTTATGCACGCGAGTCAAATTGATCTAACTTTAAATACTCACGTGTTAACTTTCAAAAAGCCAGCTGATGATTTGCATAGGGCAGAAAATTTCTACAGGACAAATCTCCAGCCTACATGACTGCAAGGAGTGCGAACACAGCGTTGGAAAACATTACCCATGATCTTATTAGATCAAACTTGCCACGCCTCCCTCCGGCACTTGGCTTTGAGGGGGACCAACACTATCTTCAGCAAGTAGAATTATGGCGAAGGTGGATCAAATGGGAGCAGGAAGATCCACTCGTGCTCAAGGATGAAGATATCAAGGCGTACAGGGACCGTGTTTTATATGTCTACAAGCAGGCTCTTATGGCACTCAGATTCTGGCCAGAGATGTGGGTGGAGGCTGCTGAATGGTGTTTTACCAATGGCATGCAAAAGGATGGGATTGACTTGGGAATGGATTTCCTTACGCAAGGTATATCAGCGAATCCCGAAAGTTGTTTACTAGCTTTCAAGCATGCAGATAGACTTGAAACCACTCTCCCAATCGAGGAGGGCGAAGAAGGTCTCGCAAAGCGGGGAGCAGCGATTAGAGAGCCATACGATCGACTTCAGGACGCCTTATATGACCTGATAAAAAGGGTCAAGGTTCGCGAAACGCGTGAAATAGCAAGGATAGAGGAGTCGGCATCACTCGACGCCGCTATTACTTCGGTTATCGAGAAAGTAGAGGAAGATGATGAGGAAGTGGACCAGATTGACAAGGCGGCGAAGGAGACAGTCAAAGCAAATCAATTGAGGGCAGTTCAACAAGGCTTTGCAATACAGAAGCAGCTTCTCTCTCGGACCATTTCCTTCTCTTGGATTGCGTTAATGCGAGCTATGCGTCGAGTCCAGGGCAAAGGAAAGGTTGGTGCACTTGTTGGCGGATCCCGTCAGATTCTTAACGATGCACGAACAAAGGGTCAAATCACAAGTGATGTATACGTTGCGAGTGCTTTGATCGAACATCATGTATACAAGGATCCTGCGGGAACAAAGATCTTTGAGAGGGGGGCGAAGTTGTTTCCCGAAGATGAAGCCTTCATCTTGGAGTATTTGAAACACCTGCTATCAATAGGTGACACAACAAGTGAGTTAGCTCCGATCAAATTCTGCATTCATGGCTAACCAATCCAGACGCCCGAGCCGTTTTCGAGACATCTGTGAATCGTCTCTCGCAGAAACCGGAGCTGGTGGCCAAAGCTAAGCCACTTTACGTCTTCTTCCACAAATATGAAGCCGAGTATGGCGAACTTTCTCAGATACGTAAATTGGAACAACGTATGGCAGACCTATTTCCCGATGACCCCAAACTACTGCGTTTCGGCTCCCGCTATACTCATGATAACTTCGATCCGACGACCATCCGCCCCATTATCTCTCCCGCAACGCAAATGCGGCCAAAGGCTATAATGCAGTCTATTGAACAACCATTATCCATTCAAAACAGTCCTCGACCTCAATATAGGCAGGAGAGCAGCCCCAGGCCACAATATCGACAGGAACCTAGTCCGAGACCAACATACTTGCATGCAACCAATTCTCCAAAGCGTCCATTGGCCGAAGAATCTGGGAATGAATCAGATCGGCCGAGGAAGCTGGCTCGTGGCGAATCACCACTCAAAGGAGCTGCAGGCCGGCGGCTTGATCAACAGAAGCGCATGCAGCAAACACAAGGCACACCTGTATGGCAGTCAAACGCACCCTCAACCATCCCCCGTGACGTGACCGTGTTGCTTAGCATTATCCCAGGAGCAGAAACGTACACAGCGACAAGGTTCAATCCGGAGGCAATGGTCAGGCTGCTTGCTCAGACACCAATTCCGGACTATGCTACTTGGAAAGCTTCGAGGGAACAGCCGGCATGGCGTAGATAGGGAAGGACCTGGTGTGATCGTGAGAATTGGTTCTTCATCTGTACATTATTTTAGCAGTATATTTCTTTCTACATAGCAAGGCGTTATCAAGGCTTGACTCAGGGGGCGGTCGGATGATGGCATGTATTCTAAAGGCAGTTACGAGACAATGATATTAGACCTAAATCCACTTCGTGACTTTCCGACGTAGTTTGAAGGACTCCGTACCATTAGTCCACGATGATCACGTGTGCACGGGCACGGGCCCTATTTGAACGACTCCAAACTTGCCTCGTTCCTTTCTGAACGCTCATCCACGCAGGCAGAATATAAGGATAGCTGCAGATCTGTAGGTAATGCAAAATGGGGGCCAGAATTGAAGAAAATAGAGCACAGGCGGGTATTTCTCTTGCATTTGCAGTAGTATCAAGTTACAAGATATTTCTAAATGCTGCCTCAAATGAATTTCAAATTTTACCTTGCTTACAACTGCCATTAAAAGCTGGCAAGAAGAGTCGTTGGAAGTTCTCAGACCACGCGATCTCACAAGAGAATTTTAAGCTACGCGCCTGCCATCTACGCTGTGTGTTTTTCCTGTTGTGTACCATCTCAACTCCCTTCCCCTTCTCTAAGCCAAGCCCCTCAGACACCTATTGAACTCAACTCCGAGCAGAGGGAACGCGGTCACTGTAGGTAAGAGTAATCATATCTTGCTGCTTGGGTCTCATATCTCTATCTATTTGTATATTCTCAATCCACTTTGTTCGATTTTGGTGTTTGTTGTTGTTTACTCGTTGATTACTGCGTCGGAAAACCACAACAACAAACAACATTGCATCCCACATTTGCTGCACATTATATAAGGCGTCAACATTGTGCTTATTGAAAGATTTGATAGGCCTTGTCTTACTCTGTGGTTCCCGACAGCCTTAAGCTGTTGTCCTGTTCCTCCCAAATCTCTGAGATCGAGTTCTCGTGTAAGCCTCCCTCTCTTCCCACAACGGCACCATGAGGGATCAATCACCATTTCACTTATAATCATCACTCATTCATGACTCTTCTTTGGGCAAAGGCCTACCTTTGCTGATAATTAAATACAGATCTAAGTACTGTGTCCAAGAAAATCGACTTGTCCACATTTGATCTCAACATGGCTGGCGCCGCTAAGAGACGTCATAAGATCGAACGCCAAGTAATGCAAGCAAGATCACAACAGCTAGCTGAGCCCAGCCAGTCAGGTTCATCTGTAACACTACTGCCCTCGGAGAACCCGCTTCCTGGAGGGCTCGATGGTCCTTCGGATGATCGATCCAACTCAGATCATCCTCCCCATGGATTCGGACCATCCATAGGCTATGACCCAGCTCGTAGCAACGCCCCTACCCAGACCAATATTCCGAGACGCCTAGAGCTACCAGCAGAGGCGTATAGAGATTCAACGCAAGTAAGTTCAGTTCAAACAATTTTCATGCCTTATACAAACTTAATTGAACTTCAATTCACTTCCTAGCTTTCTTGGCTAGCGAAACCTACCCCCTTACACTACCCGGCACCAAAAATCTCCTATATATACCCACCCTTCTCCTTCCGACCTTCAATTTACTCCCTGCTTCCCACATAACAGAGCTTCCTACCAAACACGAATACTATCATCAACGCCCATCAGTATCAACCAAACTTAAAAACAATCCTCACTTTGAGCAGCCAAATCTGTTTGCTGCCAGCTCATCTTTCCATCTCATTTATTAAAGCCTCTTATTCCTCTCACATCTCTAATCTTACTTTACCTCACCATCAAAATCTCCACTTCAAGTTATCTTTGATCATTCAATACAATGGAGCCATTCAACTTCAGACATCTTGATGTTGAGACTAACACTTCAAAGTACAACTTTCCCACTACTCTTCCTAACCGTCCCGTTGATAATCAACCAAAGCTGGGAAAGGAAATTCAGATTCGTGTCAATCAGTTCAAAGTTACTCAATGGCCCCAGAAGACTGTCTATCAATATGATGTAAGTGGTCATTTTTACACTGATCCTCATAGTTTTCGCTTATAATTTCATTCTAGGTTCACATTGGCAATGGTGCTGAGACGCGTGGCCTCATAAATGCCGTTTGGAAGTCCAAGAAGTTGCAGGGGTTATTGCAAGGCCTTGATCGCATGTGGCTCTTTGATGGAAACAAGATTGCATGGTAAATTGAACTTCACTGATTTGGAATAGCTCCGAAACTAACAGATTCGAAGGTGTGGAACCAAAGCCACCTCAAACCTGGCAACACGCATAGACATGGACGCGGAGAAAGGTCGCACCCCGAGAGAAGGCAGAGAGAACACGGTTGGAGTCCGAATTTCATGTGTCGGGCAAGTCAATATGAGTGTTATCTCGGCGTATCTCAATAAGAAGATGCCTTTCGACAATACCGTCTTGCAAGCTATTAGTAAGTTTGCGTGTTAGCGATCATTCCTTTTGAAAAATTACTCAGCGAACTCTCAGATTTCCTTGACCATTGCATGCGCCAGATGCCGAGTCAGCACTATACGGAAATCAAGCGCTCATTCTTCCATCATGGCCTGAAACGTACGGCTCTTGACGGATGTGTGGAAGCAATGAAAGGTGTTTATAGTTCCATGCGTCTTTGCCAGGTTTGTGCTTCATTCAGCAATAAATTACTCCACTAACAGTATCACAGATACCTGGATCATTCGGCAACTCCACAGGGCTTGCAGTCAATGTTGATGTAGCCAATGGGACATTCTGGATTGCACAGACTTTGCACCAGGCTGCTCGGAACTTGTGTGATATCCGTCACCGTCATAGTAAGTTTTAATCTTCATTAAAAATGAAAAACTTTCTAATTTTATTGATAGTCTCCTATATGGACTTCCGAAATATGCTTAAGCCGGCTAGGATGGGTGATGGCAACTTGACGCGGTCTGATCCGTTCAAGCACCTCCGCAAAATGACCAAATTGCGTTTCTCTGTCAGACATAGAGGCAAGGAGTCCGGTAAGTTGAGCTTCAGACCAATCTTTTGTTGACGTATTGACAGAATTTATTGCAGAATCAAAGACCTATACCATCAAGGACTTTTGCTTCGATCAGAAGTATGGCCCAGAAGGTGGTCATGCTAAGAATGTTAAATTCATGTTGAAAGATAAGAAGAGACCGGATGCACCACGAGTGGAAACATCTGTCTACGACTACTTCAAGAGACAATATAACATTGACCTGGAATTCTGGTATCTTCCACTCGTCAAAACTGAGAAAGATGGCACATTCCCGATGGAAGTCTGTCACATACTTGAAAATCAGACATACAAATTCAAGACGGATCCTGAACAGGTAAGCTTGATGTCTTTCAGTCTTGAAGTTCCGCTAATCGTCAGCCAGACCGCCGCCATGATCAAATTCGCAGTCACCAGACCCCCACAGCGAATTCAGTCCGTCCAGGACGGCGTTCGGATGTTGAAGGTATAGATGCTACGATTTAATGGTGTTATTCGCTTACTGATCTTTGGTAGTGGCATGAAGATGAATATCTTAGGCACTATGGCGTCCAAATTGATCCAAATATGACGGTCGTAAGTATCGTCCTACTAAATGGTACAAATCTATGTGTGACTGACGTATCTTCAGACCAGAGCTCGACTGCTACCCAATCCAGAAGTCCAATTCCAGGGCATGACAAAACTCAATCCAGGCACCACTGGACGATGGGATCTTCGCGGAAAAAAGTTCTATACCATCAATACTGCTCCACTCGTTGCCTGGGGAATCTGCATTCTGCAAAATGCGGTTGATATTCCGACCGCTACCAATTTTGCTAGAGTGCTGATGCAGACTTATGTACGTACCACTATGCTACTGCTCTTCGACGCCAACTAACAATTGAAAGACGGGACACGGGGGCGATATCAAGGGCCCCACAGACAAATCCGGAAAACACACTAAGGCAGAACCGTTTGTTTTCCATAGTATCAAGTGTGACAATAGCTGGGGAGACGTTGCTGCAGGTGCCTGGAAGACGGTGGGCGATAAGTGTAACGATCCACCACCGTCCTTGATATTTAGCTCTACTAAAGTTTCGCTCAGTCCAGGCATACCCTCAAATCATCATGTACGTCCTTCCAGATAGGCTCGCTACCACTTATGAGCATCTGAAGAAAAACATGGAATGCCGTTTCGGAATCGTCTCTCAAAGTAAGTAACCCAGAGAGCCGAAATATCATATACTAACGCTCAAGGTAGTGATGCAAGCTATTCATGTTGTGAAGGCTCAGCCACAGTATTGCTCGAATCTATGCATGAAAATCAATGCCAAGCTCGGTGGTTCCACGTCTCGCGTTGGTGTTCCTAAACCCCTGGGGCCGTCAAAATATTTCGACAAGTACCCGAGAACTATGATCATTGGTGCCGATGTATCTCACGGATCCCCTGGTAGTCCTCAAGGTTCCATGGCCGCCCTAACCATGTCAATCGATAAACACGCCTCCAGATATGCAGCTGCTGTTCAGACCAATGGTCATAGGTAACAAGCATGGGACTCTCAAATCAGAATTTAGCTAACGCCAATCAGGGTAGAGATGATCACCACATCTAATATCCGCAGCATGATGATGCCTTTGTTTGATTACTGGATCAAGGCAGTTGGCGAGGGACAGGGACCACAACACATTTATTATTTCCGTGATGGTGTCTCTGAGGGTCAATATGAGCATGTCCTTCAGCAAGAAGTCCATGATATGAGAAAGTGCATTGCAGAGAAGTACTCCGGGGCCAAGGTAAGACTATTATAAAGTTTTTGAAAGCAACAGTCCACTGATAATCGTCAAGGTTCTATTCACTGTGGTTGTCGCATCTAAACGCCACCACCTTCGTTTCTTTCCCAAAGAGGGTGACTTTCAAGCCGGTGACAGAAATGGCAACTCGTTACCTGGTACTATCGTAGAGCATGACATTACCCATCCTTTTGAGTATGACTTCTGTGAGTATCACTAACCAGCAAGTTCTGAGAATGAGATGCTGATATTAAATAGACTTGTGCTCTCATTCGGCAATCCAAGGCACCGCTCGCCCTACACATTACCATGTGCTCCTGGACGAGGCACAGATACAGCCCAATGTATTCCAAGTATGCATATAAGCTAGTCTTTCTTGTATGCTAATACTAATCAATTCTAGTCGATGATCTACCAGCACTGTTACCAGTTTATGCGCTCTACAACTCCTGTTTCTCTCTGTAAGTCCTTTTAATACAAATCAGAAACATGTGAGACTAATTACTACCAGATCCTGCTGTCTACTATGCTCATATCGCCTCCCTTAGAGCCAGAGCTCATGAGAAAACACCTTCCAGCGGCCCACCTCGTGGCGGAGCAAAGTTTGTCGAGCAACAGCAGGATGAAGCTATTCGAGCTGCTCATGAAAAGCGGCCTGTCAGCACTGCTAAGTCTTCTATGGACATGCATACTGAGGTCTTGCCCCTGATTGAGCTCGGAGATACTGCGCACCCTCAACAGAAGGCAACTATCAAGTACACCATGTGGTACATCTAATCCTTCTCAGCAAACATGGCATTTTCAGTCTTTTCCCATTGGCCAAAACCTCATGATTATTTTGTAGCAGCACAAACGCTAGGTTGAACGCCGATGGTGGAGTCTGCTATGCCCCATTCACTTCTCACTTGTATTAACAAAACTCTTTATTACAATGGCATGGCACGAGCATCTGGCATATTTCGAGGTATTTATTAGGAGGCTCTCATGTGCCTGGTTATGGAAGGATCGATGATGGATGGTGGTAGAATTTGCAATTGCTTGCCCTCTGCCTGCACTTTAGGTGCTTTAGAACAATAGACGAGATCATGAACCTAAATTCCTTATTGACTATCATGATGAAGAGTGATTTGATAGGATCTTTTCCTATTGATGAAACACAATTGATTTTACATATACGTACTACGCGGCATCCATGCCCTTGGCCTTCAAGCGGTGCTTAGGTCCTCTAATATTCTGACTCGACGCAAATTTCTCCCTCGCGAGCTGTATAGCCGTCTTCCCAGGCACGGGCTTCTTCCTTTTCACAGTCCGTCCTTTTCCGCGGCCACCAGCCGCCTTCTTCTCATCCACACCAACCACCGCCATACTTTTCTCACCACTGATACCTTTCACAGAGGCAGCAGATGCAGCAGCATCCTCTTCACTAGCCCTCACCCTCCTAACCCACTCTCCCCTCCGCCGACCGAATAGCTCCACCATCCAGTTTCTAAGCACGACGCGGCTGACGAAATCATCCCGGAGTAATGTCTCGTGCGAGAGAAGGATTGAGCAGATGCGTTCTTTGAGGTTCATTAGGCCGGACGTGCCGCTGAAGAGGGCGTCGAGGACGTGGGAGCCGGGCTTGGATAGGGCCAGGCTTATTATTGGGTTTTGTGTTTGGGTGTCGGTGTCGGCGGTATTGTTAGATTCGGGGGACGGGAGGAATTTGTTGATTAGTTTTCGGCGGAAAGAGAGATCTGAAGTGGTGGGTTGGAGGGCGGATTGCAGAATGTGCGACATGCTGGTTGTGCAGGCTAGCTGAAGGAGTGTGGGAGGCGACAAGGTGAGGATTGATTCTTGGATGAGCGTGGTTGGGGGCCCGGGGATGGAGAGCATGGTTTGGGCGAGGAGGGAGCCGTGTAGGGTAGAGGGGTCGGTGCGTTGTGGGTTTGATGTATTACTGGACTCCGTGATGTTGGTTTGAGGCTTGAAGTTGGTCATTTTCAAAATGAGGGTATTTGCATCGGAGCCATAGGATTCGGCGACGGTTGTGGTAAGGAGGGCGATTGACTCAGCAGCACCACGGACATTACAACGATCTAGGAGGGTCTTGATGACATTAGTTCGAGATCGCTCTATTAGTCCCGGGACTTGAGGGGAAATCGAAGTAACGGCTTCTTCGAGGTCTGCTTTGCTCAGACGTTCGAGGACTTTGATAACCACGTAACTGGCTGTCTCATTCCGAGCCAGACTTCCGATGCGTTCTTTGAACGTGGATCGGTAGATCTGCTTGAACAATTTTCCTGGGGCGAAGGTGACGATGGTCTCCAAGAGACGGGAGCCAATGGGCTCATAGATAAGGCCATTGACGAACGAGGCACTCTTGCTATCAGGGGTAGAAATATCATCCGGAAGTAGCTTCTGGATAATGGAAAGTGTTTCAGGTGAAGGTTTCTGTTTATTTTGCTGTGTAAGCTCCAGCTCGAGGAGGAGTTGCATAGTTGGGTTGCCCGTCGGATGGGTTGCGAGAACGTGGATAAAGGATGTGTCCAAGCCTGCGACTGTGTCTGAGATGATCTTATTAATTGCAAGGTGGAAGGATTCGGGGACTGTGCGCTTCTCGAGGCTAAGCTCTGCAACACCAGTATCCAGACCAGCTATGCCTATCTTCTCTTTCGTTTTGCCCTGGAGGAGCGATTTTGTCGATGGTTTGGCAAGCGGCTGGCCAGAAAGAACAACTAACAGTACTCGAAGAGCATGAGAGGCGAATCGATCAGTCAAAAGGAAGCCAATGTGTCCCTCTAATTCATTCAGGGTGTACAAAAAAAGATGCTCCATCGAGACATAGACGTTTCCCTCCCCATTCAGGCCATCCTGCACCTCCTCTCTCTCTTGAGGAAAGTCCGCAGTAAGTTCTTGAGTAACGATAGGCGCAGACTCTATGAATAGAGTCTCACAGCAATGACTGGCAAATCGATGTTGTACGAGATGCAGGAAATTCCCGCCGAATTTTTGGAATAACTTTTTCTTCTGATCTGGCGTGCTTAACAAAATCAATCGCTCCATCAGCCGCGAGCACGATTGGCTATTTGCAATCTTCAACTCTTTGCCTTCAGCTTCTTTGTACACATTCGCAAGGAAGAGGGATCGCTCTTCGGCGGAGGGGAAATCATTGAGCTCGAGAAGCTCATCGGCACGGCGAAAGTATTCTTGTTCTTCGTCGCCGAGGAGACCAAAGAACGGCCTTTCTGTGGTATTCGATAAATGTGCTTCATCATCAAGAAGCTCTGCGTTGTCCGTGCCTAGGAAATGGATCTCTTCTCCATCTCTGGACTTTTGCCTTTTTGTACGATAGCCATCGTTCTCTTCGTCTGTCCGTTTCCTCTTTCCTTTCTTTGCATCTCGCCGTCCTCGCGCATGTTTGTTCTCTTTGGGCATATTGGCTACAGTTTTTAATTGAGAGGGTACAGTGCAGCCCCGCCTAATATCTCAAGTGTTTCGTTTGTCTTCAACTTTTTTTTGCCATTCTCGGGGGAACTTTCACGCGATTGCAAAGGCGGTGAACCTCTTTTGTAGGCCCTGCAGTTTCGGAAGAATTTCGCCATCGGACACTCGTCGATACTTGCCTATTATACAGTGAGTTCTTTTCTTTTGTCTGTATCTTTCTGAGGATGTGATTCGGAAGTAGAGATATACTTCAAATTTCATACCGTATGCACATCATGACCATTGACGGAACTTCGCTGCCGATTCAGAAAGAAAAGGCCTTAAACAGGGCAGACGAAGTCGAAGATGTAAGAATTACTGAGGCTTTAATTGTTTCCCGTTATCTCATTAAAATAACATTTCAGCATGTTTTCTTACTCATATTAAGCATTTTACCCTGACTGACAAGCTCTCCTCTACAGCTTCTGAATGCTGTTCAAAAGCTGATATTACCATTTATACGCTCTGCAGACGAAGATGCGGCAGCAAAAGAGACAGGACATGGTCTTTCAGTCCCTGGTGGCGTACCAAGGACTGCTTTAGTTGAACATCATAGGCCACAAGAGCTTGTAAAGTTATTAGATTTTCAACTTCCCGAGGGCCAAGGTAAAGGTAAAGAGGGGCTGTTGGCCGTGATGGAGAATATCTTGAAATATAGTGTCAATACTTGGGACCAGGGATATATGCATAGTCTATATTCAAGTACAAATGCTGTACGTATACAGATACCAAATGATGGTTATTTGCTAAATAGTATAGGTCGGCGTTATTTCTGAACTTCTCCTAGCTGTGTTGAATACCAATGTGAGCTTACTAGCTTCCTACACTGCCAATGACACTGAAAAAGTCCCCTAGTTACACGTCTATGACGTCTCTCCAGCTCTAACTGTCATAGAGAAGACAACGGCAAAAGCCTTTGCCAGCCTTTTTGGCTTCACGGGGCCTAACGCCGGCGGGATCTCAACACAAGGAGGAAGTGCCGCAAACACAACTGCCCTAGTAATTGCCCGCAACACTCTTTACCCCAGCACGAAGACTGAAGGAAACGGATCACACAAATTTGTGCTGTTCACTAGTGTTGATGGACACTACTCCTTGGAAAAAGCAGCTCAAATGTGCGGCCTCGGCTCGTCCGCCGTCATCAGCATCCCCGTTGATTCACAAGGCCGTATGATCCCTTCCGCACTCGAAGAGGCAATAAAAAGCGCCAAATCGTCCGGCAGAACTCCCTTCTTCGTCAACACAACCGCTGGGGCCACTGTCCTCGGTTCCTACGATCCCCTCCCACCCATCCACCAAATATGCAAAGCTAACAATCTCTGGATGCACATTGACGCCTCCTGGGGCGGTCCAGCCATCTTTTCCTCAACCCACAAACATAAACTCCACGGCTCACATCTTGTTAATAGCATAGCGGTCAACCCACACAAGATGATGAACGTCCCTCTAACCTGCTCCTTCCTGCTCACCAATGACCTGACGAAGTTTCACGAAGCGAATACGCTGCCAGCAGGGTACCTTTTCCATGGTGATAGGAATGGCGATGCGGATATTAATGGCAACGCCGAGGTTTGGGATCTTGCGGACTTGACGCTGCAATGTGGCCGTAGAGGCGACAGCCTCAAGCTCGCGCTGAGCTGGCTGTACTATGGTCCCGATCACTACGCCACTATCATCGACCACGCGTTTGACACAACCGCATATCTCGCTTCTCTCGTATCTTCACGTCCTGATTTCCTACTGGTATCAGAAAGCCCTCCTCCTTGCCTGCAAGTATGTTTCTACTACGCGCCGAAAGGAGAAATGAAGGCGGTAAAAGAGGAAAATACAAGGATAACGAAAAAGATAGCGGGGAAGCTTGTGTCGAGAGGCTTTATGACTGACTATGCCCCGGGGAAGAGAGGTAGTATGTTTAGAGTTGTGGTCCATTCGGGGACAAGGAGGGGAACGGTGGAGGGCTTGGTGAATGCGATTGTGGAGATTGGGGAAGAGGAGGGGATGTAGATTACAAATTTATGTGCTTTTTTGGGGAGAAATGATAGAGACGTAATTGCGAATATAATGACTGGTATTAGGTGCATCTGTCACTGAGCCCGACAGAACAGCTAGCGAGGCCACTGACTGAGCTTCTATACAGTTGAAATATCTATAACGCCGGAAGTAAGGGACGTCCTGAACTAGCATTTAGTATGTGCTATGCTCGACTTGGAAAGGAGAGGGACATGGTGCGGATCCAAGAAGGAACCAGTTAGGGAATAAATTTCTAGAAAGAGAATATATCACCATCAAATGCTGAGCTGTTCATAAAGAAAGCGAAGATCACATATTACTTCCCTTTTGCTTGACTTACAACTCTAAGATCAATTGTCGTCAGAATGAAGGAGTTTGGGCAAGAAAAGGTCTTCAAAAGACGTTGAAAGCAAAAGGTAAGCATGAGAAGGCGTCTTGCTCGAATAATGGGTAACGTACCTACGACTAAGGCCGAGCTAAGGCCCAGGCTGGGTCGAGAGCGCCAAAAAGTCACGAGGAGATATGCTTTTGGTTTGTAAATTTGCATTCACGAATATTCATGTTCTAAAATTTTGAACCTCCAAAAGCGATGACTTCGTACGTTTAAAATGGCAACACCTTCTGTAGATTGATGCTGGGATCTTTGTGACATTGGGCACGAGATATACCATTTGAGCAACATTCTGGATGACAGCAACCAGTGTATTTGTTTCTCGTCTATCTAGCTACCTTTTAACCCTTCATTTACGCCAGTTATTAAGAGGTAAAGTTCTTTCACAGGAACCTCCATCTAGCCAAATAATTCCTCGCTTCTATATTGAGATATTATTGCCACTCGATCCCGCCACCCGCTCCATTATCGAAGAAAACGTCTATTGGCCAGCGTTGGCCATGGGTAGCACAACGCTGGTAGTGTTAAAGGGCACCACATCTCCAGCAGAGGTGGTCATGGCTGGATCCGAGTCACCAGCGATGGCTTCGCGGACTGCAATTTCTAGTAATCGAGTTAGAAATGCACGAGGAGACATCTCTGTCGGAAGAAAGACATACCTTTTGCAGGAGCCGACATGGCAATGGGGCTCGCAAGAGCAAGAGCAATGAGGGATGCAAGGGCGAAGATGGAGAACTGCATGATTGCGGTGTTCAAGGAACGAAGATAAATTGGCCGAAAAGGAGTGTATTGGTAAGGAGTCGACCTGCGACGAGTTGAATGACAGAATTGAAAGGAAGACTGAAAAAGAGAACTTTTATCTGACTGTAGCTTGGGGAGATGGAGGCAAGAGATAATGGGAAGGAAGGCTATTTGTACTGAAGTGCTAAAGATCTGATACCTCGTATCGAAGATCTCTTACAGTCATTGCTCAATGCCAAGCCGTATGGCCTATGGAATGCTTATGTTATGGGCTAAAGTGGGTAAGTGTCAAATTGATGGAGGATGAGGCTGTTCCGGACATTGGATCAGGAACAGTTCGAAAGAGGCCGGGTGCTTGATACTTGCGGTGTTTGAGATCCAGCTATGACCAATATGAACAACATATGAGATTTTGTGATTGCAAAAGAAACCAGCTTCCAGCCTTAACGAAGCAAATCTTGCCAAAGTATTTCTTCCCTTTGTGTATGCACAGCTATAACATTAAGGATTGAATAGTAACTCAAGCAGAAGAGAGAGAGAGAGAGAGTTCCCAATGGTCATTGCTTTCGGTGCCTTGTTACAGATGCTCTGCGGGCAGACCCACGTCTGTTTGGATGTGCATATTGTCACGTTACTCGGCGAATGAAGTGACAGCGGAAAAGGGTTTGTTTGGAGAAGGAAAATTCGTAAGCGGGGGCTGGTCGAGACGAGGCTGAGACAGGCCGCGACGTCGAAAAGCAGGGATCTTGAGGGAAACCCACATTGCCCTTCCGGACGATCAGATGTATGCGGCCTGGGATGCGGTATGGGATAATAATATCACGAGGATTGCCTTGTAATGCTCTCCTTGTTATTGTTAGGAAACTAGAGAAGACAAAGGTGAAGGTGAGAGATGGATATGCACGTGACCAGGATAGACTCATTTGCATAAATCTAAAAGTGGAGCTAGGCCTGGATTTTGTGCTGCATAACTTATCAGGACTTGCAGGATAAGGCATCGCCATTCGAGGCCAGTCGACGAGGTGAGGCTGAGCCATGAACCCTCTTCTTCACCACCACTTTTCCCTTCACCACCCTCATTCATTTCCTCTGTCACTGAAAGGCCATTGCTCGCTCTACGCTTGCGGAACAAGTACCGAGACAAACGGTACTTGAAATCCCCCCAATTCTGCCATCTCCGCAATGGCTACCGTCGAACATTGCCTCTACTGCTTCGAGGCTCTAGCCGCCGACCTCGAGAAACGCACTCCTATGACCCTCAACCAAGTGCAAGCCTCCTGGGCCGACTATCCCAAAGGCCTCGAGGAAGCCGAAGGAGATGCCCTCTCCGAACAGGAAGTCGAAGTAGACGATGCAGAATCCTCCGAAACGTCCGAACAGGAAGCTTCCTCCTCAAGACCCAAACTGCACAACCCCGCCGTCTTGCGCCTCGCCGCCCCCAGCACCGGCACCTCCACGCCCAGCAGCGCATCCTCGTCCTCGCTTGCGCCTTCCACCACAAGCTCCACGCCTGCCTCCTCCACCTACTCGCCCTCCCCCTCCTTCACGCCCATCGGCATCGGGCGCCGCACCTCCCAGCGCAGCAGCACGATAACCGAATCCCCCCTCTTCGTGACCTGGAACAAGTGCTTCCCAAACACCGCGCCGCGCCTTCGAGGCTGCATCGGCACATTCGAATCGCAGCCCCTGGCGCAAGGCCTGGCGTCGTACGCTTTAACGTCCGCGCTGGGCGACACGCGCTTCAACCCCGTCACTCTGGCGGAGCTCCCCAAGCTCGAGGTGTCGGTTACGCTCCTGACGGATTTCGAGACGTGTGCCGAGCCCATGGATTGGGAACTTGGGGTGCACGGGCTCAAAGTCAGTTTTTACTACCATCATAAGCGCTTCGGGGCGACCTATTTGCCGGATGTGGCGGTCGAGCAGGGCTGGAGTAAAGAAGAGACGTTGTTGAGCTTGATGCGGAAGGCGGGCTGGTTGGGGCGGAGGGAGAAGTGGAGGGATGTGGGGGATCTGAAGGTCGTGAAGTATCAGGGGAAGAAGGAGAGTGTAGATTATGAGGAGTATAGGAGGTGGAAGGAGTGGGTTGATGGGCAGCGGAAGGAGGAGGAGGAGAGTTGAGGTTGGGGTTGCATTGGGGAACGGCTCGAAACGTAGAAGGCATCTAGAGAAAGCCTCTAAGAAGAGGCATTGAAAGTTCAAAGGTTTAATGGCTTGTTATGTTAACTTGATGCTCTGCTCTGTGATTGCCAACTCTCCCTGAGACCGTTCGTACCTATATAGATTTCCACGAGTTGCCTCTTCCTTCCCCTTTCTGCCAGAGCCCAAAATTGCTCCACAAACAAGCAAAGATATCATCTTCGAAAGCGCATTACTGTCCTCTAGTATTCATCCATCCACATAAACAAGCAAGGTATCGATCGTATCCCCAAGAGCCAGCCGTAAACACGTCAAGCCAGCCGTAAACGCATCAAACCATCCCAAAATAGAAATAATTTAAAACAGAACGCCGATTCTCCAGACCACGAACTCTACCAGCACCGTAAGCTGCCCCAGAACCCACCGCTGCCTCTCGGCCTCCCAATCGGCCCTCTCCCCAACCTCATTACCTTCTCATCCCCCGGCAGCGGCAGCGGACTCAACGGCGCCGTCACCGCCCTTCTCGTCCCTATTCCCGAGTTTGCGCCTCCTCCCATAGCATTAACATCGAACGCCAACCCTTCTCGCGGCAATCTGAGCCCCTGCCCCGCTTTCTGACCTGCCGCCCCTCCACTCGCCATCTCAGCCGCCGCCCTCCTCCGCTCCACCACCCTGCGCACGATCAACGCAAACGTCTCCTCGA
>Ga0335072_10001864_pt1 | contig 33506 bp, 45 predicted proteins | sample Lox_Sample_21_FD_206725 | JGI IMG/M metagenome (GOLD analysis project Ga0335072, IMG submission 206725) | Soil microbial communities from Loxahatchee National Wildlife Refuge, Florida, United States - Lox_Sample_2.1 | ecosystem: Environmental > Terrestrial > Soil > Wetlands | place: USA... | reverse complement strand
AGAGGGCTGTGATGGGAGAGTCCAAGCAGAAACAACTTGAAGATGAGGAAGAGGGTGATGATCAAACACAAGCACAGTTCGAGGAGGCGAAGTACGCCGAGGAGACGGACATGGGCAGAAACCAGCCAACTTCAACGCGGAACCTTCGATTACGAGAAGATACAGCAAAGTATCTACTGAACCTAGATCTCGAATCTGCGAAATACGATCCTAAGACCCGGTCTATGGTTGATATGGGTGACCTGAATGCAAATGAGGACAATGCTTCTGCTCTGATTGCGGATGACAACTTCATGCGTGCTTCGGGTGATGCAGCTGAGTTTGAGCGTGCACAACGGTATGCTTGGGAAAGTCAAGAAAAAGGAGTGGGCAAAAAGCTACATCTACAGGCCAATCCTACCGAAGGCGAAGTCCTCCGCAAAAAGCAAATAGAGGAAGCCGAAAGCAAGAAAGCCGTCCAACGCAAAGCTTTGCTTGAAAAGTACGGAGGTGCTGAACATCTTCAGCCAACTCCAGTGAAGGATGTCATCGAGAACGAGCGATATGTCGAGTATGACGAAAGCGGAGCAGTGAAGGGTCAGATCAAGAGTATAGCCAGGTCGAAATATGCAGAAGACGTCTTCACAAACAATCATACATCAGTATGGGGCAGCTGGTGGTCGAATTTTCGGTGGGGTTACCAGTGCTGTCATTCATTTGTGAAGAACAGCTATTGTACCGGAGAACAGGGCAGGGAGGCGTTCCAGCAAGCTGAGAAGATACGCTTAGGAGAGCTATTACTGGATGATGCGGAGACTACGAACCAACAAGTAGAGCAGCAAGAGCAGCAAGAGCAACGCAAGACTCGGGCGAGCAGCGAAGCAGCAGAAGGATCACCATCAGCTAAAAAGCGGACGCTGCAGGAAATACGAGAAGGAGTCGGCGAAGAAGATCTTGAAGCGTATAAGCGTCGTCGAACTGCCGCTGATGATCCCATGGCAAAGTATCTGGGAAAGGACGAAGCAGTCTATTGAGAGCTACTATCGATCCATCTCGGACTATTTTCTGGTCTCAAATTGGTGCCTTCATCATTGTCAGGGCCTCGAATGCTGCCTTCTTTCAATGTCTTGAGGAAAAGGCAAAGACCAATCTGCACCTATCACCTACATGTCTCAGTCTGCCTTTAAGAGAAGCCGCCTCAGCTTTGCTCTTCACGTCTGGAAAAGTCACTCAGCCACCCATAGGCCGAAAGGCGGGAGAGCATCCGCATTCAAAGCGCTTCGAGCAAGTCCAATGCCTGCATAACTATCGCCTGCTCCATCCACGCCGGTACCTATGCTCATTTCCGCTTGTCTCCTGCCTTCTCGCTAACCTTCTAACAGGCCCTTGTACCTGGCTTAACGAGTATGCATATCGTTCCGCCCGAGCCGGCATTGAAAGGCTGCGCAGTACGGTAACCGACTACCGATATCTATAGGGTGAAGCTGGGGTGGTCCAAGAGTAGGAGTGTCATAGCCAAAGCCAAGTTGACGACGAGCCATATCATCGATTGCTGCCACATCTTGTTTCCTCATGTACGACTCCGTTATGAGTCCATTTTGCAACTGTTTACCGTTGCGCAGACGATCGTGATGGGTGAAGCCGTCTTGTTGAAACACGTTGGGCGGACGTGGAGGTAGTCTCAAATCCAGACGCTGGACGTTGTTCGTTGTACACCTTTCGCCAGAAGGTGAGGTGGGATATGACAAAATTGATGGCTGTGATTGTTGGTGATTCGTAGCAGCAAGGACCGTGCCCTGCGAGGAAAGAGGGCCTTCGTCTCCTTTTTGATGCACCGTTACGTCGTCTGGCAGGTTATTAAGCTTGCTAAACGCGGTTGCAAGTGGTGAAGGAGGCAGGGCATCTTCAAGGTCAACTGTTGCTCCCGCACTCCACAAAGATGGCGGGCACGACTGAGTACGCGTAAGGTCCTAGCAAAGCTATCAGACACCTCAAATACATTCATGGCAACCACATACCTGTCCGGCCATCGCAAAGTTGATGCAGTCCAAAAAGAAATTTATCGATGCTATTTGTTGGTTAGGACAGTCGGTGACAAGAATTTTTGGTCTACGAAGGTGGTATTATTTCAACCTGCTTGCCTTCGATGTCTAAATGCATGTGAATGTTCATTGGCGCAGTGAAGCGACCTGATGTTACACAATAAGACATAACCGTTGGTTTTCGTTCGTTTTGAACGGATAACAACATCTCGAGCTGTGTTCAATGAGCCTCGCGTGCTCAGCCTCTCCACTTCGCGTACTTTGAGCAGAAGACCTCATCTCCAAGACCTCCGGCACATCTCATTCATGGAAGACAGACTCGCCATAACCGCCATGGGTTTCCTTTTGCTCCCAGTTAACTCTCGGAAAGCCAAGAGCAAGCGAGCGCTAGATACGCGTCACCAAGCCTAGTATGACGGGCATCCCAGGTGAGTGCAGGAAGATGCGAACGACCTTATCATATGCATCAAGTAGTGCGGACACATGAAATGACGGGGATTAGAGCAATGAGTTCTTCTTCTACACCTAAAATCCAGGGCCAGGATGCCGATATTGGTACAGAAATGGCGGTGAGTGCCGGACCACGCATTTTGCGTGTGCGGGGATCACGGATACGTTCCCCTCCAATTCAACACACTTTTGATAACGACAATTACACTATGTTAATCCACCAAGACAAGTGCTAAGATTACTCCTTAAGTTGCATTCGAGTGTGTAAAATCTAGCGACCTCACCGCCGAGTCGGTACCAACACTCCTCGATCCTTAATATGGGTTCCATACACATAGAAAGAGGACCGAATGGGGAGCTCCAATGGGTTCGCCGGGTGCCTGCAGGGCTCCACCAAACCAGAGTCCCATTCGTGGAAGAACGGCGTCGACCAGGGAGTCATGGCAGGTTTACTAATGATCGCTCTACGAGGGATCATCCCACATCACCAGGCCTTCCATCTTTTGAAAACATTAAGCGCATGCTTGAAATCTACGTTGCCTCTGGAGAAGGCCGAGGCGCATTTCTGGCTGCCAAAGCTACAGAAAGAACCAAAGGCCTTTATTATGGGGGACGTAATGGTTCCCCTCCGAGTCGCAGATCCTCGACTGGCTCTTCAGATTCCCCTTCGGGTAGTGACCATCCACATCAAGGACCACGTCTACCTCTAAGACCACGTCCACCTCGAGAACCACGTCTACCTCGAAGATCACATCTACGTCAAGGACCACCCGGACCTCGAGGACCACCCGGATCTCAAGGACTACCCGGACCTCAAGGAGAACCCGGACCTCAAGGACAACCCGGACCTCAAGGACAACCCGGACCTCAAGGAGAACCCGGACCTCAAGGACCACGCGGATTTCCAGGCCCGCCCGGATCTCGAGGACGATCCGGATCTCGGGGACCACGCGGATTTCCAGGGTCGCCCGGATCTCCAGGACGATCCGGATCTCGAGGACCACGCGGACCTCGAGGACGATCCGGATCTCAAGGACCACGCGGGCGTCGAGGATCACGCGGCGGACCAGAAACTGGACCAGATCATACCGGCGCAGGACAGAGCAGCAGTCAATTTGTGCGATTCGATCGAGAAGGATGGAGCACCGGTCAAATTGCGCGAGGAGCAGGACGGAGCAGGAGTCAAATTGTGCGATACGAAGGAGGATCAGGAAGCTCAGCTACACCTGAGATCTGGGAACATCGAGCGCACGTAGACGACGAGGGTAGAACATTACATACTGATTCACCTCAGCAAGAAGATGATTTCAGGAGACGCCGATCTTCAAGGTTGCATGGTAGAAGCGGCCGGGTTTACGACCCCGAGGAAGGCCGATCGGATGGGGATGACCCAGTTTTCCTTCGCCAACGAGGAGGAGCAGGAGACGATCAAAAGGAGGATAAATTAAACACTGAAGAAAGGAGCATCGAGTGAGCTATTGCTGACTTTTCACATTCAGCGCCTATGCGACAAAGTAGCGCGCACTAACAATAAGCAGGCTCTTCTTCTTCTGCATAAGCCGAGGGGAGATCGTCTCTAGCCAGGAATTCGAGCAGTACCTGACGTTCCAAGAGATACATCGCCATAACCGCGGACAGAGTTCTGACCAGTGGTTAGTCAAAAAGTTGCGCTGGCACTACAACGCCATCAACCGGCAACAGCCGAACATGTTCTGGAAGCTGATTTCGATGAAGAAGATCGGGTTCGCCACGTTCATCCGCGTATGTATACCTTGATGTGTATCCCACCCAGTATATAGGAAAAGCGTAGTGTGCCTGAGATTAATATCGCCCCAGTTCCAATATACCAATGAAACGGATCAACATCTCGGGTATATTGTGTCGGCAACGGAACCAGCAGTATCAGGAGAGGGGGATTCGACGTCGCAATTTCAGTATCTAATGGATCACCCTCTTAGAGCATTTAAGTTGATGCTATCTAAGCTGGATAAGCTAGTTGCAGGGACTGTGGATGACCTACAGAATAAAAGCTTCTATGTGGTTCAGATCAAGGAGGGGCTGAACACGACGTAAGTCTTTACGTATCTTTGCCATTTATCTTCTTGCATTTCCGATTTCCCCTAAGGACCGTAATACCCTCCCCCCTTGGCACCATACTCACCTTCCTACCAGTAAGATCTATATCCTCTTCACCCTCATAATTCTCGCCAGCACGGGGGGCGGCGTGGTGTATGCCGTTGTGAAAGCCGACATCGGCACCGGCCTCGCGATCTCAAGTTACGTCTTGACTTGTCTATCGCTGATTCTCGCTGTCGTAGCAGCGGGCCAGTGGTTGGGGCTGACGGAGCCCGATTCCTTCTCGTTCGCGTATGACGTGGAGACAAACCAGGTGCTCAGCGCGCCGTATGCTGGTAAGGTGTTCGGGCCCGAGTGGGGGGTGCCACCAGGCAAGGGACAGCCAGGTTTGCTCTGACAGCTGGACGTAAGTTCCACTTGGAGTGATCCGTAAATGTTCTTGACGTTAACCCTGTTCAACCAGAAGTTAGATGTATCAGCCTTCTTTTTTTTGTTCGTTCGATTTTGCAGATACTGCTGCGAATAGCCTCCCAAACTGTGTGCTTCTTTCAGTAATGTGGGAATCGTATTCTTCCCAAGGTCATGAAGACAAATTGTGGTCTGCAATCTTAACCTAGGCAGTAAAAGTCACTAGACCGCGGGAATGAGGAGATCTATGTAGACTCAAGACGAAGTACTCCATATTGGGCTACTAATAATGGGTTTGTTGTTGACTAGGTCTCGCTAAGTCATTGTAAATGGCAAAGAAATATGGTGTTGTGTGGGAAGTACGGCAACCACTTGCAATGCATCGCCAAGTCTGGCACCTGAAATTTGGCGCGTAAATTCGTTGCCGGTGCGCTGCTGCTTCCGGTTTAGCCCGCCCGATCGGGCATCGCGCCTCTCTCGCCGCTTTGCGACTATAAAGCTCCCCTTTCCCTCGCCCACGACTCTCACCGCATTCTACCCTCTACTTTATTTTGTCACCGCTCTCTGCCCTCCCCCGTGGCCTGCTGGGCCGCCCGGCCCCCTGAATTCAGCCCGCGTGACGTCGTCGATCTCACATGGTCCCCGCTTGCAATCCCACCTCCCAGCAGGCTCGCTGCTCTGATTCGTCCCTTCCTCGAGCCGAATTTCCCTCGACGATGGCCTGATTCCGATGCGGGCGTCGACGCGCGACCTGGCCAACTTGGTCGGTCGCTGCCTAATCCTGCGCCCGGCCCTTCTCTCCCTTTCCTTCTGCCTCTTTGACCGGCCTTCTTAGCAGTCTGCCTCGCTTCCTTCCCCTGCAGGCATCGAAAATTCCTCACTATCACGGCCACTCGTCGCGCCTCTAACGACTCTTTTCCTCGTCGACCTCCAAGCTCTTTAGAAAGCTGAGACTTGGAAAATCGGGCGGGGATGACAATACGAAGCGACCAATGAAGGAAATGCCGCATCATCAGCTTCTGTCTCACTCGGAGGGGGCGTAGCTGCGGTTGGAGAACAGGCAGAACGACTTGAGACTGCGCCGGCAATTTCCGGCCCAGATTGAGTGGAGAGGGAGAGCTCCCCGAACATTTCCAAGTGGCTGGTGGAGGAAATCAGTGGAGGGAGAGCTAGGAGGGCGGCATAAGGTCTCGGCCAGCTGAGAATGCGACGGGGCCAGTGAAGAAATAACTTCATCGTGGCCGTGTCACGGTCTGGCGGAGCCTCAGTGTGCCTTGTGGCCTCAGATTCCTACTCTCGAACTTCCGCGTTCGGCTTGACCAACGCCGCGAGGAGGTTCAGCGGCCCAGCGCACACTGGGGCGCTCAACCGATTAGGATGAGATCCTTAGTCATCAATAATGCTGCCGGCACACGACTGTGCGGAGTTAGACCTTGAAATCCACACGGGAGCCCCTGCCCACGGCGAAAAAGCAGAGTTTAAGTTGCCCGAGGTGTGTCGAAAGCCCAGCGGCCTTCACTGTGTTAGATATGCACCTCATAGGCATGCACTTATAGATGTGTATTTCATAGACTTTGTATGTGTATGTCATGCCGTAGCCAAGAGCGTCCCAGAGGTCAGCGATCCCTGGGGTGCGATGATTGGCAAAGGTGGGTGCAATGTATAGTCGCACCCCTGTGTTACGAGTGCATCTGCCCTCTCAAAAAGAGCCCAAATATACTCTTCATAGATACTGTGTGTATGAAAGAGGCCCTACTTTGACTTAACAGTGTAGGAGTGTGCCTTAAGTCTGTGACAATCATTGCAAGACCCACCCCAAGCACCGACTCGGGTGGAGAATAGTTGTGAGGTGCAACAGGCAGAAACAGTGCACAGCCCCGCTGACATAGCCTGCACTTCTTCGAAACAGTGATTGTTGTTTGTTACTGCTACCCAACGCAACCCAGAGTGGAAGGTACGTACCAGCGACTGCACTGTCAACAATTTTGCCGACATATCTCTTCGACAGACGTGAACTTCTTAAGGCGTCCGTGCGCGAATTTCGACATGCAATCATCTACACCTATGGAGCAAGGCAATGCACTTGCCCGCACCAGAGAGCCAAGGCTCTGCCGCCGTTGCCAGGGCCTGAGGCTTGATCATATGTTCAACTCCATTAGCGGGCTGAAGTGCAGCGGCAAAACGATGCTTTCCCTTGGCAAGATATCAGACAAGACAAGCAGATCAAGATGCCCATTATGTAAACTGTTCGCAGCTGCTCGATCCTCTCCTCCTGCAACAAAAAAAGACAAGAAATGGGAACTACGCGCCTTCAGTTGCCTCACAAAATTCGGCATGAAGCTCACAAAACAGAGATTAGCCAAACAACCAAGTATCGTTCTCTGCGTCGTTCCGGAGCATTGCCGAAAGCGCTTTCGCCATTGGTCTGATGGAGATCCTTTCGAACCCAAACTCATTATGCCTCTTGTGGAAGATCGTCTTACCGGCCGTTTGAATTCCTCAGTCGCATCATAGACCCTTACATCCTCGAATACCATACGTTCCGATCCTGGCTAGAAATGTGCGATCAAACTCACGGGGCCACATGCTCTGCACCAAACGCCGTTAAAGATCCCGTCATGCGGCTAAGTGTTATTGACTGCTACGCCAAGAAAGTCGTTCGAATCCCAACAACGGAAAAGTATTTTGCCTTGAGCTACGTCTGGGGCAAATCGTCTTCAGAGCTCCGGTTTCCTCAAAACCTGAATTCGAATTTCGCAAAAAACTTGACTAGGGTTGTTCAAGATGCGATGGAAGTTTGCAATCGACTCGGGGGCAAATACCTCTGGGTGGATAAGTATTGTATCAGTCACGAAGACAGAGACGCGGTCATTCAAAAAATGGATCAAATTTACGAAGGTGCATATGCGACCATTATATCGACTGGGCCGAGTTCAGACCACGGCATTCCGGGCGTTTCGGTTCCTCGAGAGCTCTCACAACAATACGTTAAGACCGGCGGAGTCAGAGTTACCCTGACTGCCTCTCTTGGTCTGGGCCAAGGAGTAAATCACACGGACTGGAATGCCCGAGGGTGGACCTATCAGGAAGGTGTACTGTCTCGTCGAAGACTCATCTTTACGCAGCAGAAAGTGTATTTTCAATGCCACGGTGGTTCTGCATGCGAAGACGTACACTCCTCTTTTGGACTTGAACCTTTGGATATTATGGAACACCACCAGGTACTTTTTCCGCCCATCCGTTCCATTAGATACCATGATTATTTGGTATTCCCTCAACATCTATTCCGGTACACCGGTCGTGCTCTAACATACGAATCCGACATTCTAAACGCATTCCGCGGCATACTGACTCGTTCGGAAGAGCAGACCTACTATGGAGTGCCGCTGATTGGTGGTCGAAACTCGTATCCCTCAGATTCTGCAATAGCCATAAACTAGCACAAAATCCCTTTGCTATAGGATTGTCTTGGGCAAACACTCATCAGGAAGGCGACAATTACGTCTTTGGACGCCGTCCTGGCTTCCCATCTTGGTCTTGGGCTGGTTGGTACGGCAGGAAAGAGTACCAGTTGGATTCCATCCTTCGATCTAGTTTTGTTGCGTCGCACAGGCTCGACATAAACACAGGAATGAAAATGTGTTCTAACATTGAGTTTTGGGTCATACCTAAATCCTTTAAAGATGAAGAAGTGTTACCTTTGGGAACCTACGCGGCCGCACAGAGTGCTGCAATCATTCCGGAGCAATCGCAATTCCTTCTGGTCCAAGGCCCTGTGGTCAAAATCAGCTTCGATCCCTACCCGAGCTCACAAGAAAGTCAACGATACTGCGCCAAATTCGCCAAACCAAAAACTCGGAATACGTTTCCCAGAAGAAATTTGCCGAGGCGGGTGGTAGATTTCTTTGCGTATGACGCACAATCCAGAGCTTTCGCTCAGGACTACTTCTCCCAGGAACAAGAAGGTCTTTTGTTGTTTATCAGTGGTTACACCTATTACGAAAGCTCTGACCCAGACATATGCGTAATGCTTCTTCAGCATAAGGAAAGTTATAGGGAAAGAGTCGGGATTGCCTGGGTCCATTCCAGCGAACTACTTTCACACTCTATATCTATGAAGGAGTTCATCCTTGGCTGAAGATGATAGCCTTTAACAACATTGGCTAAGCTAAGCATGTTTTTCTACATTCTGGCTAGGACTTCTACTCCAACGCCATTGAGGACAATGTAAACAATAGAGTTAGGCTTCGCAGCAGCATAGAGAACAGGCTAAGCCGACTACTCTCCAGGTTGGAGGGCGGGTATGACGCAATGTTTCACTTGGGACTCTCATAATCCTACACAAGCAAACTAGATGAAGACAACAAAAATCCAGGAGGGCACGCATTCAAATTTCAGATGATCATCATCTTGTCCATACTTTTCCAGATTCATAGCTTACTCCGCGCTTCTTCGCCCTCATTGTCTCCCAGGCTGACAACAACTTTGCCCCCAAGTTTCCCGTCCCCCTAATACCTGCAGTGCTTTCGGCATGCTGTACAGATCCTGGAAACGGCAGAAGAGCTACGTCGGATCTTTAGAGCCGAACCAGTCTCATGTAATATGCTGCATAAACAGCCGTCTTCGAAAGACTAGGCGCGTAAGTCGTGGGAAGTCATTTTAAGCTCGCGATATTTTGAGCCTGCAAAAAGTGGTGAAAGAGAGGTGAATGAAGGAGAACACCAGATCTCGTGGCGTGTGACTGCATGAACCAAGAGAAAGTGATTCACGGTCACGTACTCTGCGCGGTAAGAAGTGTCAAATCCAGCATCAAAGGGTGCCCAAAAACGCCAGCTATTGTCCAGGAAATGACGATTGCGCTGTAAAATCGTTGCCGGTGCGTTGCCGGGGCGTTGCCCTATGGCTTGGTGACTAGAAGCACGTGAGCTTCTGGGCAGTCCCCCGAATTGGGGAAATGTAGTAACGGTATTTCCATAAAGCTGTCGATTCCTTTCTCCGCTACCCTCCTCGAAAGTGTCCTAGCTTCAGTGTTTCAAGTATGCCTTGACAGCTACGAAAGTCTTCAATAGTTCATTCACAATGTCCTACACAAATAAAGAAGAGCTCTTGAAGCTTGGGGAGATTGACCCCGAGTTTGCGGCTGTAAGTTCTTGGAAGTCCAGCCCGCTACATGCTCCCAGCTCAAGTCTTTGCAGGTCCTTAGGAAGCTTGATTTGCCGCCAATCGACTATTCGGATCTCCATGTCTTCAAGAAAACGGCCGAAGGGCGCGAGGCGGAAAGGATTAAAGCACTCGGTCCTCCTCCGCCAGATATCAAGCAGACCGACCACCAAGTCCCAATATATGACGGCTCAACAGTTCGTGTTCGAGTCTATCAGCCAGTACCGCCCTCTAAATCTGGAAGCCCACTCATTGTCATGTAAGCGATCGCCTTTGTTGCTATCGGGCTGCGGAGTTTCGGTCACGACAACCAAGAGTTCCAATGCTGACTCTAGTAACGCAACAGGTATCACGGGGGCGGCTTCTGCATTGGCTCACCCGAGAGCGAGGAACAAAGCTGTCGCAATTTTGTCCAAGCTCTCGAAGCCGTATGCATTAGCGCTGCATATCAAGTAGCGCCAGAGAATCCGTTCCCGGCGGCCCCTAAAAGCGCGTGGGATTGCCTGAAATGGGCTGCCGCAAATGCAAAGTCTCTTGGAGCCGATCCATCACTTGGCTTTGTCATTGGAGGGACTTCAGCAGGCGGGAACCTCACTGCTGTCCTGACACATCAAGCACGAGACGAGAAGCTTTCGCCCCCTCTTACGGGCCAATATCTCGCCGTCCCAGCCGTGCTCCCAGCGGCCGTTGTCCCCGAGAAGTATAAGGAGTTCTACCTATCTTACGAACAAGATGAGAATACCTCTGTCCTTGGCAAGGCTACGGTCGACATGTTAATGAAGGCATATAAACCTGATGAACATGATCCGCTCTACGCTCCTTTCAACCATCCAAAGGGCCACGCTGATCTACCACCTGCTTATTTCCAAGTCAACGGAATGGACCCACTGAGAGACGAGGCTCTCATTTACGAAAGGGTGCTGAGGGAAGAGTATGGAATCAAGACGAAGCTTGACATGTATCCCGGACTTCCTCATGGCTTCTGGTCTCTCTTCCCAATGCTAAAGTCGAGCGAAAAATTCCGCGTAGATATGGTTGAAGGTATGGGATGGCTCTTGGGACGAAAGCCAGAGATGGACAAGATCAAGACGGCCAAAGTGGAGGGTGCTGTTGTGTAGAAGCTCCCTCGTGAACGCCAGTTCGCCCTCTCATTCAATATACTCAGGACCTTACCAGTGTGGCGTCCTCATCAAGCTACCGTCATTCTAAGATTATGCTTAGAAAACTGCGGCGAGAAGCAACGAGTGCGCCAGACAAGGAGCAGATTACCACCCTTGGATGTGGAAAGCACTGGTTACCAGCAATAGAACATGCAAAGATTTGTTTCCTTGTTCCGGTCAATTTTGCCACCCTCACATTCGGCTCTTGCTTTCTTGTCCGCTACTTGCATTTCTATTCGATTTATCCGCTCACCTCCATGACTCTTCTTACTCAATTCTCAATTCCGTAACTCCTTTACAAGATCTGCCACTTTAGTCAAGCATAGCCCTAAGGAGGTGCAATATCTAATATCAGCCTGGGCGTCACACAGATCATCAATCTTGATCCAGCCATGCCACCCTTACCCTTCACTACCCAGGCAAAGCGATTATGCTCAGAGCCAAACTCTTGAGGCGTGAAATGAAGGAGATTTGGTACGCGCTGCCCACAGACGACAAAGGAATGGGAACATAACAAAAGTCACCAATGTGGTCCCTTGCTATATAAACAATGCAGGGCTAACTATGACTTGGATACCCGGAAGCAATCCCTCAAGCAGTTCTAGAACGACAGAATTCGGGGAAGACACAGACTAACTGTTACAATAACCGTTCGGGCGACATCATGTTCTCTGGGAACAAAGTGCAAGTCTGACTGAATGATCAGCATGCTCCACGCCTTCGTTATGACTCGCGGACCGCTGATACTTTACAGATTCCACTGCTTAGCAAATCAACACTGGTGGTAGCCTACTCTAACTCTTGTTAGACTCCAAGGAATCGGTGGTCTTCGACGGTGGCAACATGGCAAAAGTGTGCCTAGACGATGGCCTGTACGACGCAATGAGGGTTCTCGCAAGGGTAGGAGATGGTGTGGAGTTTTCTGGAGTAGAGCAACGGTGGCCGCCTCTTATTGTTCGTGGAGCGCTGGCTCGTTGAAGTAGTTTGGCTGTAGCACAATTCTTGTGTTTTGGAGCCTTTCAACGCCGTAAATGCTGTTCTTAATCCGCATGTCCATGGTTCAAGTACACCCAACCTTCAACGCCGATACAATCAATGCTACCTTCGTACAGAACCCCAAAAACCGCCTCCCTTCTCTTTCACCTCTTTCCTAACTCCACCCCCATCTCCTCCCTCTCCCCTTCCCGTCCTCCCCAACTGTTCACCCCTCATCCTCTCCTTCTCCTCCTGCCTCTTAATCAACTCAATAACCTCCCGCCGCCTCTCCTCCACGTTCTCCATCTCTCTCTCTCGTTCCCTCCGCCTCTCCTCCCGGCCCCGCAACCACTCTTCCCGCGCCCGGTCCTCCTCCTCCACTGTCGCGTGCGCCACCATGCAGCTGTTCATCGCCAGCCGCTGAGCGCGGCACATCCAGGTTACGGTGATGGTGCGGTTGAGGGCACAGGCGGCGAACTGCTGGATCTCGGGCGCGCAGCGGGCGCGCACGTTGGCATAGTAGAGTGCACGGACTTGGGCTTCTTGCGACGCGGAGAGGGGGAGTGGGTTTATGGGTTTGGGCTGGCGGGAGACGGAGAGTTCGGGGCTTGCTGGTGGTGATGGTGAGAGTATTGAGGTCGGTGTTGGTGCCATGTCCATGGCCTAGAATGGTGGATCGTAGTAGTGGTGGTGGTGGTGGTGGTGGTGGGCGGGTGAGGTCTGCTGTGGTGGGATATGGTCACCGTGGAGGCATATTGGGCTTGTTTAGTGGTGGTTTTGTGCAGCGGTAATATCGTGACTGTTAAATGCCGCGCGGTGGAAGGGGATGATAGAGTATTCGACTCTGATACTGTAGCTTTCGCAGAGGATCGACATTGGCAGTGGCGCTAGTGCGGAGGTTGGAGATAACTTTTCGAGGTGGGCTTTTGTTTTTTGAACTGACACTCCAAACAAATATTACCGTCTTGACCCTCTCGGTTTATGAGCTATTCTATGCCTACTAAGTGAGGTAGAGGGCTAGGATAACAATATGTCTTCAATGCGCAATGCTGTCACGCGGCGCCCGCACAAAGAACGTTCGCAACCACAATCTCGAGAGAAATGGGGAATGCTAGAGAAGCACAAGGTATGTGCTGCAAGGACCCTTTAGAGAAGCCGTAAATGTATGGCGACTTTGGTCTAAAAGTACTGAATCTAGGACTATTCCCTCCGCGCCAAAGACTATAACCTCAAAAAAGCGAAACTCGCCATCCTATCTTCGAAAGCACGCGAGCGAAATCCCGATGAATTCGCCTTTGGTATGCTTTCAGCCGGAAAAGCCAGCCAAGGCAAACATGGAAGAGGCGAGGAGACAAACAGACTGAGCCATGATGCGGTTAAGCTGCTGAAGACTCAGGACGCGGGGTATTTGAGGACGGTGGCGGGGAGGGGAATGAGAGAGCTGGAGAGATTGGAACAGGTTGTTGGGATGGAAAGTGTACTGGGCGCGGGGATGAAACATACGGGAAAAAAGGTTGTCTTTGTGGATGGAGAGGAAGTTGAGCAGAAAGGTAGTAGAGGGCGCAAGAGGAAGTCGGATGAGATGGATCAGAAGAACGGCATGGACCTTGGAGCTACTCACGCCGATACCGACAACGTGGGTCATGACGCCCCGGAGGTCCATGAACAAGATGCAAAGGACGCAGCGATGCCGGCGAAACCGATATCAAAGAAGGCACTCCTGGCAGAGCAACAAGCGATGCTAGATCTGCGAGCCGCGCGTCGACGACGGAAACGGCTGGGTGAGGTACGTGCGGCCAAACTTGAAGCCTTGAAAAAGAGGCAGAAAGAGATCACGGCCGTTGCTGAGCAGCTAGAACTGCAACGAGCAAAGATGAGCAGGACAGTAGGCGGCGTCAACAAGGACGGCGTGAAGTGGAAGATCAGAGAGAGAAAGAAATGATTCAGCTTCTTGGTCTGAAGGTAGCCCATCGATCCATGCTAAAGGGCCTCTATAGCCATGTCTGCATGTAAATTCCGTTAAATACGCCGATGTATGCACGTCCAAGGTTGACGCCAGAACACCTCTTCAGCCATGCCCTCACTTCCTTTTGGAACTAAGTTGTAAACAACGCTTATGAGCCCCCCATCTCCTCGTCTTCTCCACCGCCTCCATCACCCTCCGCTGGATCCTCTCCAAACACATCTTCCATCGTGCCCATGCCATCATTCCCTTCGTCATCCTCTTCACCTCCATCGCCCGGTCTATCAATCTGCGTCATATCCACATCCCCGCTCTCGTGAGCATCACCCGCAACTTCGTCCTCACCCTCACTATCCCATTCCTCCTTCAACCCCCACCCCACGCCAGTAAGACAGTATTTCTCCGCCGGTAGCCTCACACCCCCAATCACCGTCCCCTGATCCCTCAGCCCAACACCCAACCCAATCCGATTCCGCTCCTCCGCCAACCCCTTCAGGAACTCCTTCGGCAAGCTCCCCTGAAACTGGTAGCTCATCCGACTCGCAATCGCCATCCTCAACGCACTCAGACTCACATCTCCTTCATCGGCACCTGTACCTGCAGCCCCCTTCCCGCTCGCCCCTGCTCCCCTCCCCGCGCCACGTCCCCGCCCATGTGAGTCCGTGTTCGTGGACGCTTGGTCATAGCCTTCGGCTTGCACGTGCACGGCGTCCGAGAGCACGGAGCTGGTGTAGCGGTATGCGAAGTCCATGAGCTGGAGGGGCACGCGCTCCTGGTAGGCGGCGATGCCGTGGGAGGCGAGTAGGAGGTGGATGAGGCGGTGGTCGCGGGGGCGTTTGGTATTGCCGGAGTCGTTGGCGGATGTGAGGGGTTGGGAGAGCAGAGCTTCAATTTGGGTTGGGTTTGTGGTAGTGGTTGTGGTTTGGGAGGTGGAGGGTTGGCTGGCAGTGGGTTGGGGTGGGGAGGGGTCGGCGGGCGGTGTTAGTGGATGGGATGGTGACGGAGGGGGGCGTGTTGTGGGAGAGGCCATATCGAAGTTGGCGGTGGTGGTGTAGAGTTGCGAGCGGGAGGCCCAGGCGGGATGTTCTGAGGAGTGGTATTTGGTAGTTCACCGAGGGTTCATGGTAGGCGTCTGCGCTGAGCAGCGAAGGTCACAGGCAAAGCAAGCTCGACAATGAGACCGCTGATATTTCGACTTCCTAAGTCACAATTTCAGTCGACTTGAATTGGTCAAATTGGAGGTAGGATTCCTGTGGACACTTTTCTGGCACACAATCAAGAACTCGATGCATCGCCGACGAAATATCACGCTAACCCATTCGAGCGTTTTGCTACTTGGGTCCTCAATCCAATCGAGCCCAGTTCATTGTCCCACCATATTTTACCATGCCCGATCAAGTCATACCCTATTGCCTACGGAACCCCCATGACCAGTATGCTAGTAACACGTACATATAATCGTGATGTCGCCTTGTTACACGCTTAGGGCGCATTTCATGTACAAGCCTGGCCCACAAATGTACCCGTTAGTTTCTTTTATCTCTTTGGTCAGCACTTCGTGCTCGTTGCTCGGATATTTGGCGTCTTGAAGATGCTCAATGTAAACCGTTCAGAAAACTTAAATCTCTCTTCCAATGGTCTTGAGTGCTCGAAATGTAAAACGCTGATCATCAGCCAAAACGGACACGCGTCGTTGGCAGGTAGTCCAAGAATGAGTGCTTTACATGCAAGTACGGCTTCAGAAAGCTCGGCTAGGCCTCTGGTGTCGTCTACTAACTGAATATAACCAGGGCTCGTCGTATCAAATGCGATGAAGGGAGACCGTCGTGTCAATGCTGCAGTCGTTCAAACAAGATTTGTGAGGGCTATCAACACCCAATGGACGCCTATCTACCGCTCTATTCTTTGCTTCCCATTATTCTCTACTAATGAACCCTGTGTGACTGGTATACCCTCTCGACATCTAAATGTGAGACCTATGGTCTGATCAAAAGCCCCTGCCCACCTATGCGATACGTTGAACATTAGAAATACCTGGGCATATCCATCTATGTCATGAATCCTCAACCACTTGTGCTTTTTCTTTCCCCTTTCTTTTGGTTTGGGCCTTTCGGAGTTGCTCTTCGGCCAAAAGCTGATACCAGCGTTCAAGCACGCCCCTCCTCTCTTCCTCGCTCGCCTCCAGATACTCCTTTTCGCCTTGGGCAATCCGTGAGCTCTTGATAGATTTCGTACTGTCTATCTTGAAGGCCTTGGTTACCTCGAGGTCGACACCTTTGAGCGGGTAGCCAACAATCCCGCTCATGCCTAGACGTATTTTCGTCAGCTCATCTCAATCTTGCCATTCGATTGAAGGAAGCTTCCAACCAACGTACCAGCCCAGAACTTGAAGGGAGTACCCATGACGCCCTTTCCGAATCCCTTCACAAAACCTAGAGGACCTTCTTCCATAGCGCCAATGACAGGCTGAGTGAAGAGCCCAGCAATTCCGTCATATGTACCAAAAGCGAGTTCCTGTATCAATCGAACAGGCCATGTCAGCACTATAGCCAAGGACCATGCAAGTTTCGATAGGCAGAGCCATGCCAAGAGCGCAACGTGAAGACTTACTTTGCACCCAGCCACGACACCGCTCACCACACCTGTAACCTTGTCCTGCGGCCTCACGGTCTTATCTCCCCACATTCGCGGCGCATTGTGTGCACCCTGTGCCATAGCTACGGTGAATGTCCCTGGCGCACGGGCAGCCGCTTTGAAAATGCGCCCAAGCCCCTTTGCAGCGCGCAAGCCAACAATAGTCTCGTTAGGTTCTTTCGAGCGGGGAGTTGGAGGATGCGAATGCTGCTGTGTTGGTTCTCCATTTGATAGGACGTCGTGACCGACAGGCTGATCGACGTGTGAAGGCCTTTCCGTCCTTTTCAAGCCTATATACGGCACATGAGCGAATTCAGAACCCATTTCCCCGAGCCCTTTGCACGTGTCATAGAACAGGTCCAGGGCGGCCAATACTGTGCCCGAGACTGGCTCCCATGGCCCTGGATTGAGACTGTACTCGCATTGTCGGCATCTGCTTCCATTAGCCTCGCTATCTTCCTACTAAGTCACGGTTGGATACGAATCTGCGTACAATTCCAGGTCACTGAAGTCAACCAGCCCCTCCTTCCTGAGAACCGACGCAGCCATCGCACTAATTCTGACACCTACCTTGCGAGACTGCCACACCGCCGCTCTACCAGGCGCCAGCGCACAATCCATTACACCGAGCGGTAGCCGATCATGGAAACTCTGCGCTCCTGTCTCAGGACCCCTTTCTTGACGGACGAGATCTCCCAACTCCTTCGCCTTCAGTTGGATCTCTGGTTCCAGAGCGGCATTGATTGCATCTGCCAGTGCAGCAGCGCTTAACATCTTGAACGGTACTGGCCGTGGCCCAGCACCAGCTCGGTAAATCATGTCCCCCCAAAACGGCTGGTCACCAAAAAATGGCACCACCACTGTCGGCTTTCCTGCTGCAATACCAGCAGCTGTAGTTCCCGCTCCGCCATGATGTACAACGCACGACACGTGGTCGAAGAGCCAATCGTGAGGGCAGTCACCCCACATTAAGACATTTGGAGGTGTCGTTATTGAGCTTTCAGTCCCACCTAGATTGCTCCAACCTTTCGATACGATAGCCCGGACGCCAGTAAGACGTATAGCCTCGAGGATGGTCGCTGTCAGCGCGTCTGGGTCGTCGACAACGATGGATCCAAATCCGACGTAGATAGGCGGGGCGCCACTCTTAATGAAAGATACTAGTTCTGGTGGAGCATTGTAGGTTGATGCTAGAGGGAGGAAGAAGAAACCAGCAACGGTAATGTTCGAGCTCCAGTCTTTCGGCTTTGGTATCAACTCAGGAGACCTGGCAGCTGTTTAGTGGGAAGGAATCCAACGCATGCTGGAGGTAGGATAAACTTCCATACTGACCAGCAATAAGTGTAGGGTATTCGCAGTCGCGAGATCATTCCCGGTGCCCATGTTGGATGTATCCGTTCAAGACCAAGGGTCTTGTATCTGAACCTATTGATGACGTCGCCTAGTCCCTGCCATGTCAACATTTCGACGAAAACATACGACAAATAATTTGCCACCTTCATGTCGGCGTCTGGTGATCGAATGTTCGCTAGCGGATGAGCAAAAGCTTGGGTAGGTGACCATGGCATACTGTAGAGGGATAGATTCAGCTGCGCGATCTGAGGAAAGAAGCGACCTCTGGAAACAGACTTACGTGAACACCAAATGAAGAGGAATCCCCAGCTTCTCTGCGCAGTGGATATGCGCAAACGAGGGCGGGTTGGCTATAATGGCGTCCGCCACGAAAGGCTGTGGCTCTCGGGGCCGGGCAGATATAGGTCTGTCTTCATCACGGCTAGGTAGTGGGGAGTCGGAATCGTCAATTCCATTGCCAGTCTCAAAGCACGAGCGCCAACAGGCTCGCATGATGTTGCGCATGGCTCTGCGCCTCCGCTGTATCTCACCTTGCCGAAGTGCGTCTAGTTTTGGCATCAGACCTGGATTCTTGACCATGTATGCCATCAATTCCGCAGGATCACCGCCAATGCTGAAGAATTCCAGCCCTTGTTCTTCGATAAACCGCTGGAAGATAGGGTGTGTTGCGACGCGAATTCGATGGCCGAATTTCCGCAACGTCAAGCCCAGAGACACGAACGGCTGGACATCACCCCTCGAACCTACAACTTGAATGACAATGTTCAGTCGTGGTGTTGGGACACCAGTTACTTGACCTGCTGCGGCAGAAAAAGGCGGAGGCAGATCGTTCTCGGGGTCCTTGTGACTGCGCAGATCGGACGCAAAGACCTTTGAAAGGTGACGAGCACTTGAAGAGATCTCAAAATCGATACGTCCGTCATCTTTGAGTATTAGCTTCTTGACCCAATCGCGTGGAAGCTGATAGGTTACTGACAGTTAAGAGCGCCGAGGAAGTTCTGTTGGAGTGGTCCATACGCGGGAGGTGCGTCGACAATTAAATTCTCGTCATTGCTCGATACAGTCGATAGATCGTGTGCTCCTAGGAAGTTGTCATCTTGTTCTCTGATTTTCCTGTCAGCAGCTAGTCCACACACAATAAAGGACAGCTCTCTCACTCCTCGTACACCTGCTGCGCTCCTAAATTCTGCTGTGCGCCGACTGACGATTCGCTCTGCGGCGTGTGTTCTGCAACTTCCTTACCCATTTAAAAGAAGCTCAAGTGAAATGCATTGCGAAACAATAAGAAGATTTCCCAATTCATATATTCAGGAACAAGTAAAAGCTTTGAGCAACATGCTGCCTGAAATTGTGGGCATGAAGAGCCAATGTGCTCCATGCTATGGCTCTATGCCACACTACTTTCCCCGAACGATTACACAGCAGCTGCAAGGGGTCATAGAGACCCTTGGACCTCGCAACCAAAAGCATCATGGGCCGCGTACAGAATTGTGCGGTAGCTGCAGAAGGGGTGACGTGTAGACGCGAAAAGGGGAGCATTGCGCTTAGTGAAGCCAGAGAAAGAGTGCGCCCATTGGAAATGCTTTACTTCGGGCCGGGACAAGCCAGGCTGTTGGCGTCACAAATTCAAAGACCGACGCGGGGGCTTCGCGATTTTAGCGTAGCTTTCTTTTGGCTGGTGACGAGCATTTTGAAAAAGAGGAGACGCCCCCTGTCACTAGGCTACTACATTCTCACTCGTTCGTTTTACTGGGCGTTAGAATAGGGACAAGGGACTGCGGCCGCTGTGCGAGCAAAGCGTGGAGACGGATCATGTTTTCTTGCTCAAGACTCTACATCACTAAATGGAATGAGGTACAACCGCCCGACTGCCTTGAGCTCTTCGACATCATTCAGGTCAAATTTCACAAGCTTGGAAAGTCAAACACCTTGGCGTCAATCTTGCCGAGAATGATGTTGAAGAAGCGAGTTACTGCATAAGTTCGCAGCTCTGTACCCCAATAGTCATATCCTTGGACGACATCATTCTTGTCAAGAAGAACTTTGGCAGGAATTGCTCCTTGAAACATGATGTTCCACTGCAAAGTGAACCAGCCGTCAGCACAATTCTCCGGGAAAGACCTGGCTCGCAACAGATTGTTCGAACATACCGTAGCCACCTCTCCAACATACGAATCATCCACAATCCCCCCAAAGACAGCTCCGTTGGTAACGAGAAAATCGCGTGGAATGAGCGGAAAGGCTGGGATCACGTAGCCCTGCCACAGATTTGGGGGTGAAGTGATGGCGGGATCCAGGATCCACTGGCGATTTGCGACGCCAGCGTCGGTGATGTTCGTGTAGTCAAATAGCGACGATCCCAAGCCTGAGTTGTAAGCTTCATCAACACGTACTTTCTGTTGAGAAGGTGAGCAGTATATGAAGCCCGATGCAATATGGGATATATTGGCGTTCCTAGATAACGTCCTCAGCAAGTATCAAGTGATGAGTAAAGGAAGTTTTTGAACCCACCATTTATGTTGGTTCCAATTCGCCTTAAACTCTGCCTGGATGAGAGGAGGGTCAGGCTGCCTAAAGCTAGATGAGAATAAAGTAGACGAAGAAGGAGCAGGTGGCTTGTTGATGATCATTGCAGTGCTCATGGAAACCAGGCTCCAGGAGACTAAGGGAAGAAATGAAAGCCGCATTCTGCTGTGAAGGATTGAAAGCTGTGTATTCCGTCCTAACCAGGAAACTGGATCTGCTTTAAATCTACGAGGCTCTTATTAGTTGGTAGCTTTCCTCGGTGTGCGTCGTAAGCAGGCGTAAGAAATCCATCAGCCCCTCCGTCCGCAATCTCCTTCAATTTGAACTAGCAGTTCTCCTGCGTGAAACTCGATTGGAGATCTCAAGCCTCCAAAGGCAAGTATGTGATGAGAGGTACCCCGAGGTACCTAAGAAGCGACACGGAACAGACATTTGCAAATGGCAGCTTCCAGTCGCGTCTCCAACCAAGAACAGACCGTCCTGCCTGACCTTGACTGGTTGGGGTATGCTCAGCGATGGTAGGGATGGTCTATCCTGGCATTTGCCGGTTGGGAAGAAATAACAATGCTTAAGTATCAGGCCGTATCACGGCAATGCTTACGAGCTCTCGTTCGACGTCCTCAAGCTCGTCATTCCTCCAGCATCGACTTCTCCAAGCTTGAAGCTACTTTGAAAGAACGCGAACTTCCCGTAATACATGACACCCTCTCGCCAACACCTTCCTACCTCCTCAACCAGTCTCTGAAAGATTTCCTCGACTCGGAAAGATATGCACCAGTATTCACTCCAGCCCCCCGTTACAGACACCTCCGTCTACCTCCTGGTCATCACCTAGTCTACTTCTCAACCCCAACCACTGCCTCCCAGCTTTTGCCTGATGGAACGGATACCCTTCACTCGCCTGGCCCACCATTCACCCAGCGCCTTTGGGCTGGTGGCCGAGTGCAATTTGTCGATCCTGACCAGCTCCGACTTGACTGCAGGCCAGCTGCACTGGTGGAGCGCATTCAAGACGTACGTGTCACAGGAGAGGAAGGCTTAGAGAAGATATTTGTGGGGATTGAGCGACGAATAGGGAAGTGGATAGAAGGAGAATTAGCAGCAACAATGAGAAGAATTATGCTGGAATCGCCTGAGGAAGAAATGAAGACCTCGATAAAGCATTCAGCTGGTCTGATCGAAAGACGAGACTTGTGCTTCTTACGGAGCGACGTTTCTCCTCTCTCGTCATCTAGCACACCACGCAAAGCACTTAAGCCTCCACCAAATCCAAGTTTTGTTTTCCCCCTTACTCCCACACCGGCTTTGCTATTCAGATTCAGTGCCTTGACTTTCAATGCGCATGCTATTCACATTGACCCAGAATACACGCGCAATGTATATGGTCTACCAAAGTTACTTGTCCATGGTCCATTGTGTCTGATACTCATGCTTGAATCCTTGAATAGGACCATCAAGGGCACTGAAAGGGCCTTGATCACGGAGATTACATACCGCATTTTCAGACCCGTTTTCGTCGGAGAAGAACTGAGGGTTTGTGGCAAGATGAAGGCCTCTGATCGAGGACAGGGCAGCTCGTCTGAGATACAAGATTGGGAAATTTGGATAGAGACAGGCGATGGAGAAAATGCAACACTTGCAGTCCGCGGCACCGCCAGCGTTACTGCTGGTAGACCAAGAACGCCGAAATGAGATTTAGCGGATTACTGGCAAGTTGTATTGGAGTCGTCAGCCACGGCATCCACCACAACGCTATCTCCTCGATTCCACCGAGCAAGTTAGTTACGGCGCCCAGCACCTCGTTAGGAGACCTCTCCCGCGATACCATACGAGATTGTCAAAGGCTAAGAACACTCTGTAATAGAGGGTCTTCTCATGCTGAGTCAGTGAACTCTGCTGCATTGCGGAAATGCGTCTATACAACTGGATCCTCTCTACCATCATAGGGAGGCAGTCAGTTGGGGTTAGAGGAGCATTTTTGGCAATCATGTCAGTGCAGCTTGACTGACGACATGGGCAAATCTCACAGCGATCACTTCAGCAAGCTTGTGCAAAGGCCAACACCATTTCCGTTGGCATGAGGAGTCATTTGCTCTACTTACGCTTCTCCGAAAGCGTGCCTGGCTTGTCGAAGGGCTAAAGGGTCACCCAGAACTTTTTGAAGTCGGATTGAATATGACCTGGATTGCCGCTGGGCTACCGGAACGTTTGGGGTGTAGCTACTTAGGTGATCACCTCACTGATGGATGTGTCGTTCTCATAGCGCAGAGACATGTCTAAGACTGGGGCCATTCTTCTAGATATGACAGGTATAGTGACTATTTAACCACAAGTGTTGTTCCTCCAAGGGACCAAAACGAAATGTGGTAGACTGGGACAGGTTCACTTTCACAACTCAGGTAGCCCACACCTTGACCACCCCATCATCGCCCGAACTCACAATGACTTCCTCGTTATCGTGTCGCTTGTCACGATCTTGTCTCCTAGCCCAACAGACGTGATTGATCTCGAACTCATCGTGTGCTGCTTCGGCTTGAGCCACGACCACCCACTCTGTCTTGACCTTCTCCGTTGAGCTCGAGTCCTCCATCCCGTTCATGACCACGTCCTCGACCTCGCCATTCGTCTGTGCCTCTGGCAGGTGTTGAAGTGGTCGCTCCTTGTAGACGTAGATGCCGCCATCTCCACCGCAACTAACCAGCAGCCCAGTAACATTTGACCAAGCAATCGCATAGATAGATCTGACGTGCATCTGCGGCAGAGTTGCCTCCTGGACCCAAGTCTCCATACTCGATGGCGGACGAATAATGCTTGGTAGTCTCGGACCTTTGTTCTCTCTCTCCCTGTCCTTGGATACCTTCCTCCAGATCCTTATACTGAGATCATCCGAGCAGCTGGCAAGGCGTAGCTCTTTGGGAGCGGCACTTGCGTTCTCGTCCCCTCCAGCCTCTCCACCGTGAGACTTGATTCCCTCCCAAGCAACCCCCCAAACCGTTCCTTCATGCCCATCCAAAACACCAATACAGCACCAATCCCCTTCCTCCTCTACATCCCGCCACAATCGCACCGTATCATCATAGCTCCCACTCGCCAGTACCTCTCTTTCAGGATGCCATGCCACGCACTTCACATCACCCGTATGTTCCGCCAGCACAGCAACAGTCTCATACTCCGAGTCATCTGCACCTCCTGCTCCAGTAAAGCCACCACCCCCGGCACTGTTTGCCACATCCTCCCACACCCACACCGACTTATCCCTCGAACTTGTCGCCAACAAGGCCGGATTCGTCGGTGAGAAGGCCACAGACTTGATCTCCGAATCTGGCCCCGTCAACAACGATGAGAAAGCCCATTCTTCTTCCTCTTCACCAGTCATTCCATCCGCATCTTCAGTGCCCGCTCCATCAAACTCGTCATCCTCCTCACCCACCCCACTCCTCCCTCTCGCTCGGTCATTCTTCGTCCAGATCCCCGTGTTACTGTCAAAACTACCCGTCGCGAGCACCACTGCCCCTTTCCCGCTTTTGCCAGTATCTTTCCAAGCGACAGATCTGATGCTGCGTTTGTGGCCGCCGGTGATAGTACTAAGGAGGCGGAAGTCGCGAAGTGACCAAATAGCGACGGACTTGTCGGCGGTGGCGGTTGCGAGGAGGGAGGTATGTGGGTGTGGAGAGGACTGCCAGGCGCGGGTTATGGTGGGGGAGGAGAGGGTTGCGAGGTGGGTGAGTGTGGGAGGAGGAGGAGGGTTGGACGTCATTGTTGGGTTAGATGGAGGGGTTGGGTGCTGCGTGAAGTAAATCTTTACTGACTACCGCCAAGCTTTGATGTTCCGCTTCGGGTTTTTCGATAACTTCAATTTTTCTTGAATCTGGAGCTTGGCACTAAGAAGTTGGAGGTGACTTCAATAATTCTTTGAGAATTAAGACTTCCCGGGAGGTGACCATGGCACCGACCTATGAGCCCAAAGCAAAGCGCAGGAAGCTTGAGAAGAATGAAGCAAAGTCAGAATCTGCGATCAAGTCCGCCCAGGATCTCCACGATTTACTTCGATTCAAGCAAAGTTCTTCACCAGATGTGAAGAATGGTAAGCCCACGCTTGCTATCCACGTACATACCGACTCATATTCCCAGGCATTCAGAAATTCAAGGACTTCCTCAGCGATATTGCCAAAGTCGAAGATGGCTCTGATCGTGTCAGCAAAGTTCAGATCTTAAAGGAGTTCTGTGACGATCAAAGTTCCAGTGACAAGCCCACTACATGCTTTTCAGATCTGATTTCAACCTGGTCTTTTGCGGCACAGTCCAACAACGATAGCATCCTGTCCGCGGTGCCAGCTGTATTGGCGCTATTCCTCAAGACCATTTCCACCCAGATTCAATTTCGTGAAATTGGTCTTTCTCTATGCCGAACTTTACTGGAGAGGAATCAGCTACGGTTATTTGACAGAGGGCTGACATCCACCAAGACCAAAGACTTCCTGATCTCTCCATGTCTTCGGCTTTTGACAGAGATTGTCAGCTTCGATGGTGGGGCGGTCGCCAATAGCTTATACACACGACGAGATATCACTTTCAAGCGCCTCGACATCCTCTTGGATCATGGAACGGCCGCAAAGTACGATGGCGAAGACGAGCAAAAAAGGAAGCCGACGGTACGCCGCAATGCGCAGCGCTATGTTTTGGCCAATCTGAAATTCCAAAGCTCGGCCGTCAAGAGTGATCTAATTGCAGAAGGGAAAATCCTACGGCGAACCCTGCAAGGTATCAATCGAGATGGGGCAGACATCATCGCTGATATCTTGCACTCTGTGGAAACGGATATCCTGGATGACGCGGTACTGCCTAGGAAGTCGAAAACTCGATTTTTCAATCCAGCGAACCTGGGCTCAATGGCAACTCTGTATAGCATTGAAGACCGGCCGGACAACTCGAACGGAATGGAAGCACAGGAGGGCGCCGCTACACTTGATACCGGAATGGTCGGGAAGAATTCAGGAGCCAGGCAGGAGAAAAGTGTCCGCGCTATGGCCCACAACCTGCTTTTGAGAATTTGTACGCAGCAAGAGAACGGCGTCCTTTTGTCGGACTCGGGATGGTATCCAACTGGAAATGACCCAGAGGAAGCACCCCTCGGCCAAGACGAAGATAGCATCGATCTCGGCCTTGACTCTCCGCTTTACTTTGACCATTATGATCATAAAATACCTGTCAGGAATAGGACGTTATCTACGTTCATCCAAGATCTCCGACCGGTGACAGACACCCTGCAAGCGGCTCTCCTGTTAAAGGTCTTTCAAGCAGCGCCTGAATTGATTGCAGATTACTTCTCTAAGAAGAGCAAATTCACATCAGAACCTAAAGCTGATCCAGGATGGCTGGGAGAAGCTGCTTTCCTTTTCTCTGTCATCGAACTTCCGATTCCTGCCTACTGCGGTTGGGATGCAAAGTTGCCTGCGATGCCGCCTCCAGTAAGTATTGTCATTGAAAGCATACTCCCACGGCCGCTTGATCGGGCAACCATTACCCGGTGCCTTAATCTCAACGACGAAGTTATTACACTTTTCGCTTCCCGGGTCTTGACTGTGGCTCTCAGAAAGCTATGGAAGATATTAGCACTATTCGACACTGTGTCACGCGAACCTGAGCTCTGGAAGCAAGCCTCAGAGAAACTAAAGAAATCCTTTACTCAGAGAAGTCCTCCGAGTAAGACCGTCATACAGGCACTTCAGCGGGCACCAAAAGACGAGTTGCAGCTGCGTGGCGCAATAATAGAGCTTCTGACGATGTACTTCAAAACACTACCAAGCGTAGCGTTGAGAGAAAAGTTCGATATCTCAACAGCTCTTACGGAGGTTCTGAATCGACTCGATACTGAAGCCAAGGACGGGAGTAATGAGGATGAGCTACTTGAACAAATGTCAAATCTTGTCTTCATCGCAGAGACATCACTCTCGACGAACTGGTGGAACAAATCTGGTAAGTAGACTCTCTACATTTGGCCCAATACGCAACTAACATCCTCCAGGGTCCGATCTATCGCTGTTTAGCCGGTTACTCAGAATTGCGGCGTCCTCCTCAATAAACCCCGACATCAAACCTGTCCAAGCTGTTCTGAGGACCGTCTTAGATGAGAAGGGAGTGCTTTCAAATGAAGAGCGGGCATTTGATGTTTTGCTAGCAAGCCTGGCCTCTTCTAAAAAATGGTCCCCTTCCCATGCCACATTCACCTTTGTCGATAACTGCGTGGAACGTGTTGTCCGACAGCCAGTCCATTACCTCGACCTCACTACATTGACCTTCGGAGAGGACGCTGAGAGGGGTTCGCAGGGCGCGTTCATTGCGTGCATTGCGGAGCAGTGGCCATTTGTAGCCAAGAATGAAGACTTGGATACCCAAAGGAATGTAGCGGAATGGATTGCGCGCTTCTTCTCTGCCCTTGGAGAGGCTAGAGAGAATGCCAACCAGCGGAAGATTGCTCAGCTACAAGAACACATGCTTAAGTCTGTGCAAAATACGCCTGGATCTGTACTGGAGAAGGCATTCAAGAAGCGAGGCAAGCATCCCTTCAAGGTAGAATCTCCAGAAGATCGCACCAAGTCAGAGGCCAACGGCGACGTGGAAATGTATGACGTTGAAGAGAGACAGCCAGAAGTCTCACTAGGAGAAATCTTTGGGATTCCCGCTAGAAGCCCAAATTCTGTTCAAGGACTCGACCGATGGGAGAATGTGGATCTCGAGTCTGCCGTGTCGAGTGGCCGACTCGGCCGCCTCTTACAGTGTACAGTTTCTGGAGAGGAGGAGATACGACGACAAGCGTTTCTGTTTCTCGGACAGCTGATGACCATCGTCAAGGTATGATATTACGATTTCCCTTTCGTGCGCGAGGAGTTAACATGTCATTGCACAGGAGTCTTCCTACCCCGAGAAAATCCCAATGTACCTGCTACTTGGTGAGGTCTACGAAACGGTCCAGAATGACGGCCTTGAGACAGTATTGCCCTCTATTATTGCTGAAGTTGCCGCTCAGATGGTCGCGATTATCGCCGATCCATCACATAAGATGTACGGCAAAGTCAACAAGTTCCTCAACAGGGCGCCTAGCTGGGACGCGCAGAAAGTCATCTCATATTGGACTGATAGGATACTACTCAAGGAGCCGGAGGATGATGATGGCCACGATTTGGAAGTCAATTGGCTACTTCAGCTCTTGATCAATGGCTTGCGAAATGCAAAGGTAAGCATTCGGCTTTGTCGCCAGTACTTCTTCTGACGCTGACTGATTACAGGATATGGAACTCTATCGCAAAGCGAACGTCTTTGAGCGTATCCTATCACTCCATACCTCCCCCCAGATCTCCACGAAGATACAGCACAAGATTATACAGGTTGTGTATAGAGCAATACAAGTAGGGGGGAGTATGACGCTGATTACAAGGGCTGGTATACTGAGCTGGATCGATATTCAGCTCGCAGTTACCAGGGGACAAGATACTGGCATCTTCCAGGCGTTGAAATCGGCGATCGAGGGCTCAATTGACCGAATGGAAGTGGAAGCGTGGAAAACGAGATCTACCAAACGATGAATGGGCAATGGCTGTAGCACTATAGCAGTCGAACATCAGCAATAGTACATACAATGGATCGGTGGCGGACAGACATCGTAGCCGACTGCCGCCAGATACTCTTAGATAGACAATCAGCCGATTCATATTACTTGGTTCACCACCCGTCATCTGTTGGCGCGGTCCCGGAGGCAGGGGTGGGTGCGAGCCTCGCGCTGGATACGGCACACGAGCATTTAGTCATTCCTCGTCGACCCAACTCTGTTCCTTTTCTTCATCCTTAGTATCTTCGTTAGAATAGCTGGATCGAATCACCTTCATGCTGCCGTAACATCACCCTACCCATAAACGTTCCTGTTGCCTTAGCGGACAGGACACCTCACACAGCACCTCTTTCAAGGTACAGCAGTGCTCTTCTCTTCAGTCCATAAGCCAGTATTGTCCGAAATTTGTTTCTGCGAAATATTAACTGGGTGAGAATATCAGCGGCCCTGGAGAAAAATTGGGATTCTACACTGCAGATGCTCAAAGGAGACTTAAGCCCGGTCTGGAGGATGGCGTTCTCATCATGGGACAAGACTGTCCCGGTGTGAGACAAGGACATAGGGCGAGCTGGGGAGCTCAAAGGACACAGAGGCCCGGTCAGGAGTGTGGCGTTTTCGCCTGATGGGAGCAAGCTGGCATCAGGATCCTATGACTGGACTGTCCCCAGTGTGGGACGTGGTGACCGGGGCGAGCTGAGGCGCTCGAATGACATGAAAGCAAGATCATGAGTGTGGCATTCTCGCCTGACGGAAGCAAGCTGGCGTCAGGATCATGGGGCTGGACCGTTCGGGTGTGGGACGTGGTCATAGGGCGAGCTGAGACGCTCAAAAGGCCACGTAGGTTGGGTCAGGATCTGATGACTGGACTATCCGGGTGTGGATGTGGCCACAGGGCGAGTCGAGTAGATGCTCAAACCCGGCTCAGGCTTGTTCTACTCAGGCTCGGTCAGCAGTGTGGCGTTCTCGCCTGACGGAATCAAGCTGGCGTCAGCATCCTGTGACCCGAGTGTCCAGGTATGGGACGTGACCACAGGGTGAGTTGAGAAGTTCGAAGGATACTTAGACTCGGCTAGGAGTGTGGTGTTCTCGCCTGACAGGAGCAAGCTGGCATCAAGATCATGGGACAAGACTGTCTGGGTGTGGGACGTGGCCACAGGGCGAGCTGAGACACTCAAAGGACACTTTTTCACGGTCAGGAGTGTAGCGTTCTCGCTTGACGGGAGCAAGCTGGCGTCAGGATCCGATGACTGGACTGCCCGGGCGTGGGGACGTGGACCTCTTGCTTCTCTGTGAGTCTTCAATCAAGCCAATATCGATCGCCTCTTGCTTTCTCGACGTTCTTAGGCGCTGTCGCTTCCCGCGGCCTAACTCTGGTGGTGCGATGGACGGTGGAGGAGTAGGTGAAGTGCAGGAGGGCGATTTTGTGGCTTGTCCCGCTGGCTGTGAGGAATCTGGTTCAGGCTCGTCTGAGAGGGCATCGTAGAGGTTTTGGGTGTATGTTTGCTCCTCCTCTTCTATAACCCAGTCTATATCCAGCGGTTCTGGTCGTCTGGGACAGACAAGTCCTGATGGAGGTGATATAAGCGCCAGGGTCATATGAGCAGCGACGATTTTGGCAAACCACACCCACTGGCCCATGGTGTAGACATCGAAGACCACTGTTACATCGACTATCTCATTCGGAGACAAAATGCAAACGTCTTTGCGCCTAAATCGACAGTCGTCTCCAGGCTTGACGTGAGGTGCAAATGGGGTGATGTGGCGTATGGGTGTAGAATGGGGTTGTCCAGAGGCGTCCTCTTCGGCGATGTAGGGGTAGGAGGAGGCATCATCGGGCTTCCTGTCTTCCGATTCTGGGATATATAACTCATCGTTTTCGAGATAGTTGCCCTATCACTAGTCGGGTCTCCCGCCAGCCCATGCCCAATCCAAGGAGCTTTCAGCTACACCTGTATATGCCGGACCAGGTCAGACCAAAATCGTGCAATTCTGTTCCGAGGACCTAGATATGGAGGCGCTTGAGCTCGCCCATACGATCTTTGGTCGTCTCGTGGCGAAGTGCGTTCATCATGGATACGTTGGCAATCCACCACGCCTAGGAATATATGGAACATGCCAGCTTGAGAGGAAGATAACGTGCCTGTGCGTGGTATGCCGAGAGAGCGGACTTGCATTGGGACTTTGCCGTGGTGTTTGGCCGCCACGCGCCACGTCGCACAACGGGGCCACCAAGCCACCAACGCAGATGAAGAAGGGATCGGGGGATAGGTACGCCGGTTTGAGCTACTCGGTAGAGATAGTGCTTGTAGGGTAGGCCGTAGTGGCGTAGTATCTCGCAATCACAGGATCCTAGAGTTTCTTGATTAGCTATAGTGTATGAACACTATTCCCACTCAGTGCGTGGCTGGTCAATCGCGTAGATAGTGATGCTTCCAACAAGCGCGCCAAAATTTTCATATCGACCGCGCCTGCGGCCTGTTCTTGACAAATTCTCATCTGTAGAAAGGTCACGGTATACCTGCACACCAAATTTCTCTGAGAAGCCACATAGCTTGGCGTATGTGGCTTAAATGGGGTGTGGCTGAGTGGGTGTTTTCAAAAGGGTGCCCGAACCATCCCGTTGAGATCCTCCATTTCCTTTTGCCAGTCGGCTCGCATTGGTACTAGCCTCTTCCTCCGCCCGATCACGTTCCTCGACCGCGGTCTCCCGCAGCCTAGACTCTGTCTTGTTCTCTGCCTCACTGAGAACACACTGAGAAGTCGACTGCGCGACCACTCCCGATCCCTGTTTCCTTTCACTTGCAGGCCAGCCCCACCCTCAGCGTGTGTCGTTCCTCGACTTCCGAAGAAGAAAACACTACCCGTTCAGTGAGCCTTTAATCTAAGCTTTAGCGCGGATGGATACGACTCCTTCGATAGCGTGGTAGCATGTTTGAGCAAGGATACAGAAACAAAAAAGCCGAGGCGTTCGTAGTTGGGATTTTGGGACTTTGGGGTGGCTCCGTAATGTTGGTGCCAAGCGAATGGTTATCTCGCATCAGAGAAGCACCCCCCATATACCAACTTCTCATATATTTATCCTACTCCTCCAAAACCATCCTATGTCATGCCTGACATTTTTGCAAGGATGACTACAGATCTGTGGTTCACGTTTCAGATACACCGGTCTACGCGAACGCTTTGCTCCGCAGTGAGCATTATTATCTTGTGAGTGCAGCCTTCTACCTTACTCGTTGCACAGTTCCTGTGGCAGCTTCAATTCCCCTCCTTCTCCGTCGCCTTGCTCTCAGTTAGAATACCAAGTGCGATTGCGACGCATTTCCGTACCGCGAAGAATTCCACCAAAGCCTCAACAATGAGTGCATCTGCCGAATTCATTACTAGCACCTTTTTTGCTGCGATCACGGTCATGATTGGACTGGGTGCTATATGGGTCGTACGGTGGCAGACATACTTCCTTTTGCGTCATCAGAGTATGTACATGAATCAATCCATACCCTCTGGACATGATTTCGCATTTCTGTGTCTGCATCTCGCGACTGGCCTAACCAGTACGCCTTCTACAGACCAGGACGTCGAACGCGGTCATACCTTAACGAGAGCAAGCATGCACCAGGTCGAGTCAATTGAGCTTGCCAGTCTAACTCAGCCCTCAACCGGACTTCTGAATGCCAACGAGGACGCTGGCCTTGACGTCGACGGCAACAGTAGTGCGATCACAGATAGCTGCTCTGTGGGCTTTCCCACTTCTTCTACAACTCCAGTAGATTTTGGGCCAAAGCCAGGCACAGGTATCCTCGAAGACTACCAAGCAACCAAAAAGGTTCCTTCTGTGCTCCGAAACGGTACCCCAAGCTACGGCTTAACCCACAGCCAGAGTACTGGCTCAGATAGTACCGTCGACAATCGTCCGATATTTGCTGGTCTCTCCATTCTCTCTAGTGCAGCACTCCCTGAGGGTGTCACCAAAAACAGTCAAATCGACGAGACCTCATTTAGGACTCATGAGGATGTACAACGACAAACAAGAAATATGAAGTAAAGCGGACTGAAAGCATGCGTGATGAAGGAAAGTATGGGCGTTGGACAGCAACGGGAAACGAGCATGGAAGGAGTCTGAAACGATCATGCTACGTACGTATTGTGCCTTGGAATGGGTGATGAGGACCGGAATGAGAGTTGTCACATGCGTTGAAGCCATGGCACTGGCGCCGACGCCACCGACACTAAGAACGACTTGGGGGGCTTTGATTTTTGTAACAAGTCAGGGACAATGGAAAGCGCTCTCTCTTTCACGAATTCATTCATTTGGTCGAGAAGCAGCAAAGGATATATGGGGTTTTCTCAAATGTCAAAATTCTGTACCCTACATTCTCCCTTCCCTTGATTTGGCCACATGACTGTCAATATCTTCCGAAAAGCCTCCGTGCATTCATGTGCTGTTGTGGTCACACGAGATTTCGCGCTTGCAAACTTCTGTTCGAACTGGGAGGGCTCCGAGTCGTATTTGCTCGAGAATAAGATTCCTGTAACGCGGAGGCTTGCTGTCCCAAAGGGTTGGGTTTAAGCCCGACGCAAACGCCTCCATTTTAATTGCCTGGAATTACCCGTGATTATTGCATTGGTAAACTGGCCCCGCTGGAAATCAACCTTCACTGGCAACGGCTCCCTTTAGGACCTTGGAAGGTCGACCCGGAAAACCTAGATGGCAGACCCTCTTTTCGCTGTTTTTCATTCCACACCGCTGCGATTGGACTGGCCTTTTCGTGTAACAATAGCAGAACCGAAAGGCGCTTTGTGGTCAGATTTGTACAACATCTCGCCCGGCTGATGCTGGCCTGCGATCCTTGTCAACCTTGCCCGCCTTCACACCGGACGAGGCAAAGGCCCCATCCTGGTCGAATCCAGAAAAGCATGAACCGGTTTAGGCATAGCTAACGTCGTAGTAAGAGTCACGGTAACCCGCTAGTTATACTGCTAAGATCGAGTTACCTATAAAGGGTTGGCGTATTAAGCACAGCCCTCAAGCGCATTGGGTAATCTGGACAACACTAGCCTGCGGCTGCGGCTGCGGCCAGGGCTGCCGGATTTAAAACATACGACCGTATTGAATTCTAAAAAGACGTTTTATACACGTTTTCTATGATAAAAAGCCGGGTAAAAAACGTATTATG
>Ga0335072_10001863_pt1 | contig 33510 bp, 29 predicted proteins | sample Lox_Sample_21_FD_206725 | JGI IMG/M metagenome (GOLD analysis project Ga0335072, IMG submission 206725) | Soil microbial communities from Loxahatchee National Wildlife Refuge, Florida, United States - Lox_Sample_2.1 | ecosystem: Environmental > Terrestrial > Soil > Wetlands | place: USA... | reverse complement strand
AGCCCGGCTCTGCCGTGCCCGATCCAGGAGCGCCTCGGCGAAGGCGCGGGCCCGGTGCGCCGGCCCGTCCACGCCGAGAGCCTGAACCGACGCGTATACGCCTTCCATGACCAGCGCCAGCTGATCGGCCAGAACCTCCGGGTCACCGCCCGAGCCCAGGCTGCTCGCGAGCTCGCCCAGCCGGACCCGGACCCAGCCCTTGATCGCGACGGCGTTACGGTGCGCGGGGTGGGCTGGGTCAGGGAACTCAGCCAGGGCCATCAGGAATGGGCAGCCGCGGCACTGTCCCGGTTGCACCTGCTCGGCCAGCGCGTCGAACAAGGCGAGGATCTGCTGCCGCGGGCTGGTCCCCCCGGCTCGCACCACGGCGTCGAACCATTCCCGGTACAGCGAGGCCGCCCGCTCCATGTAGGCCCCGACCAGCTCATCCTTGGAAGCGAACAGCCGGTACAAGGTGGTCGGCGCCACGTCGGCCTCGGCCGCCACCCGGTCCACGCCGGTGGCCCGGATGCCGTTCCAGTAGAACAGCTCATGCGCCACCTCGAGCACATGCTCGCGGGTCTGCGTCGCGCTCCGCGGCATCCAGCCTCCCGGTCGACCAGCGGAGGGCCCTCCGTCCCTCCACAGCACGTGATCCCACCCGCATGCGCGCTCCAGCTCTGCCCGCACGCGCTCCAGCTCTGCCCGCACGCGCGCTTCATGCCTCAGCCGCACCCGTGCTTCATGCCTCAGCCGCACCCGTGCTTCTTGCCTCAGCCGCACCCGTGCCGTGCTTGCGGCCGGGCCTGGCCACGTCCTAGCCTAGCCAATGTTAGGGATCGTTCCCTAACAATAGCCGCAGCGGGCGGAGGACAGTCCATGATCCTGGTGACCGGCGCGACGGGGAACGTCGGCGGTGAGCTGATCCGCCAGCTGGCCGGGGCAGGCCAGCCGGTGCGCGCGCTGACCCGCGGTGACGGCCGGGCCGGATTCCCGCCCGGCGTCGAAGCCGCGCCCGGTGACCTGAACGACCCAGCGAGCCTTCGCCCCGCCCTGCAGGGCGCGACCGGGGTTTTCCTGCTGCCCGGGTACGCCGATATGCCCGGGCTGCTGGCCGAGGCCCGGCAAGCCGGAGTGGCCAGGGTGGTGCAGCTGTCCGGGAGCTCGGCCGGGACTGGCGATCTGGACAACGCGATCACCCGGTACATGACCGAGACCGAGGAGGCGGTCCGGGCATCCGGGCTGGCCTGGACCATCCTGCGCCCGGCGGCGTTCATGTCCAACACACTGCAGTGGCTGCCGCAAGTACGGGCCGGGGACGTCGTGCGCGCCCCGTTCGCTCACGTGCGGGCGGCGGTGACCGACCCGGCGGACATCGCGTCCGTAGCCGCGCTGGCGCTGACCGAATCCGGGCACGAAGGCCGCGTCTATCCAGTGTCGGGCCCGGAGCCGCTGGCCCCGGCCGACCGCGTCGCGATCCTCGGCCAGGTGCTGGGTCGGCCCCTGCGCTTCCAGGCGCAGCCCGATGATGAGGCGCGGGCCGAGATGAGCGCCGCCATGCCCGCCAAGTACGTGGACGCGTTCTTCCGGTTCTATGCCGACGGCACGCTGGATGAGTCCGTGGTGTGGCCCACCGTGCGCGAGCTGACCGGCCGGCCGCCCCGCACGTTCGCCCAGTGGGCAACCGCGCACGCCGAGGCGTTCGGCCCCGTCGTTTAGTGCCGCGCCAGGCAACGTTCGCCCCGGTAACCCCACCGATCCCAGCCGCGCCCCCCGCTCGCGTGATCGTGGACCGTCACTGGTGTCCTGGCGCGGGTAACGGTCCACAATGATGATTTCGGTCATGCTTGGCCCGACTCGGCGAGCAGGATTCCGGTAGCGCTGGCCCAGGAGCGCCGAAATGGAAAGAATGCGCAAGCTTCGTCCGGCGGGACGCTGAGGGGCAACCTCGGAGCGTGACCTACTTCTGAGCACCCTTGATGGAGTGGGTCAGGGTCGCCCCGGACCGCTGCTGGGGCGTGGAGTAATAGGCCACGCAGTGTAGCGCCCGGTCGCCCGTCGGCCAGGTCGAGGCATCCGGGATGATGTTGGTCCAGGTGTATATGGACTTCGAGTACGCGATTCCGACGTAAGAACGGAACGCCTTATCGCACGCCGCGTTGCCGACCTTGCTGATCGCGCTGCTGCCAGGGAACGGCCTGTTCTGCGGCCAGAAGGTGTTATCCGCGAAGAACACTTCCGCGGTGTGCGGCTGGTTGCACGGCACGGCCATGGTCAGCTTCGGCCACGGGTCGCTGGTGTTCAGCTCCATATTGGCCCCGGTCAGGCAGTCGCCTACCCGCAATTGGTAAAGCTCCAGGCTCCCGACGGTCGGCGTGGCCGTGGTACTGGGCGAGGTCGGGCTCGGCAGCGGGCTCGAGGCGCCTCCGGCCGACGTCCCAGGATGGCCGGAACCCAGTGAGAGAACCACGGCCACAATGACCACCGCCACTGCCGCCACCGCACCGACCGCCCACGGCCACCGCTTCCGCCGCCGCGGCGCCGGCTGGATGAGCGGCGAATACCACTGGTTGGCCTCCGGACCCGGTTGACCCGGGTACGGCTGCTGAGGCCCGTATGGCGTCTGGGTCGGGTACGGCATCGGCGGAGGAGCCTGCGGCCCGCCCTGCGGTTGCGGCCCGCCCTGCGGTTGCGGCCCGCCCTGCGGTTGCGGCCCGCCCTGGGTCCCAGAAGCTCCCTGCCCCTCTGGTTCCCCCTGGCCCTCAGGTCCCGCCTGGCTCAGATACCCCGGCGGCGCAGGGTGTCTCTGCGCCTGCGGCACCGACTCGGTGGGCGCCGGGATCGGTGACTTGGCTGTCGGCGCCCACGAGTCCGCCGCATTGCCGCCGGTCCCGAGCCCTTCACTAGCCGCCAACCCGGCCCCCGCCGCAGGCCTCACCGTTTCCGCCGTGTTATCCGCCTCCACCTGGGCGGCGGGTTTCACCGTCCCCGCCGCAGAATCGGCCTCCGCCGCGCGACCCGCACCCACAGCGCGATCCGCATCCACCACACGATCCGCGCGCGCCGCTGGTTCCGCGATCTCCGCCGCGCGCGCGGCCTCCACCCCGGGCTCACCGCGCACCCCGGGCTCACCGCGCACCCCGGGCTCACCGCGCACCCCGGGCTCACCGCGCACCCCGGGCTCACCACCCGCCGCCGGTTCCGCCGCAGCCGCCAGGACGAGACCCGCGGAAGCCGCCACATCAGGCGCGGCACCACCCGTCGCCCACAGTTGCGGGTCGGCCTCGACGACATGTCGCGCGGACAGCCCGAGGATACCGGCCGGCAGCCAGTCAGTCAGGTCCGCCGCCGACGGATACGCCGCGGTCAGCTCGGCGAGGAACTCCGGCGCCGTAGGCCGGGCCGCGGCGCTCCGGGACAGGCACCGGCTGATCAGCGGCCGCATCCTGTCCGGGACGTGGTCCAGGTTGGGCGTGCCGTGCACCACGCGGTACAGCAGCGCAGCCGTGTCCCCAGTGCCAAACGGCCCTTCTCCCCGCGCCCCGAAGATCAGCACGCCGGCCAGGCTGAAGATGTCGCTGGACGTCCTGACCGGCATCCCCTGGGCCTGCTCCGGCGACATGTACCCGGGCGAGCCGATCATGACGCCGGTGCCGGTCAGCGAGGTGGCGTCCACTGCCGAGGAGATCCCGAAATCGATGATCCGCGGCCCGTCCGGGGCCAGCAGCACGTTGGACGGCTTGAGGTCCCGGTGGATGACCCCGGCCGCGTGTATCGCGCTCAGGCCCTCGGCCAGCCCTGCGGCCAGCGCCAGCAGTGTCGCGACCGGCAGCGGCCCCTGCCGCTCCACCGCCTCGGATAGCGGCGCGCCCGGCACGTAGGCGGTGACCAGCCAGGGCACCGGGCTGTCCAGGTCGGCGTCGACCACCTGCGCGGTGAATAGCCCGCCCACCTTGCGGGCCGCGGACACCTCGCGCGCGAACCTGGCCCGAAAGCCCGCGTCCTCAGCCAGCTGTGGCCGGATCACCTTCACTGCAACCTGGCGCCCGCCCGGTGACCGGGCCAGGTAGACACGGCCCATCCCCCCGCTACCCAGTCTGCCTAGCAGAAGGTATGGCCCCACCCGCTGCGGATCGTCGGCTTGCAACGCAGCCAAACTGGTCACCCCTACCTGCTGCCCCACGACACGCAAGCGAATCCTACTCATATCACTGTGCGCAGCGACGACCCGGACCCGCCCGGCTGCCGCAAGCCAGTCCCACAGTAGTGTGGTTTACCGGTACATGAGGGGTTTAAGTGGCAATCGACCTGCGGTTACAGCGCCGGCCCCGGCATAGCCACAGGCACCGGAGCCAACGGGCCCACGGGCACCGGCCCGGTCGAGCCGCGGACGACGAGTTCGGGTTCGGAGAGCAGTTCCTCCGGATAGACCGAGACATTCTCCATCTGGTCCACCAGCAGCACCCCGAACGTAGTAATGGGAAACGTCCCACGCAATTGCGTAGGGAGCATGGAGCGATTACCGGGGATCCGCGAGGATGTCGAAGGCCTGCTCCATCAGGTCGGGCAGTTCGGGCGTTCCGTCGTTCTCGACCCAGGCCAGGATGGCGGTGCTGGCGGCGGCCAGGCAGGCCGCGACGGTGACCCGATCCTGGAAGCTGGGGCGCGGATCGCGCTGGCCGGTGCCCAGGGCGTTCAGGATGAGCTGCTGGGTGGCGACCTGGTCGGCCCACAGGCGTTCGCGGAGCGCTGGGGTCGAGACGATGAGCTTGTTCTGGGCCAGCAGCGCACCGCGCTCGGTGTCGTAGACCTGGCGGAGTCCCAGGAGCAGCACCGCGCGGATCCGCTGGATGACAGGCCAGGTAGCGGGGGTCTGAGCGAGCAGGTCGGCGATGAGGGGATCGTAGCTGTCGGACAGGGCCACGTCTTCCTTGGTAGGGAAATAGCGGAAGAACGTCATGTGTGAGACGCCTGCCGCAGCGGCGATCTGCTCGACGGTGGTGGCGTCGTATCCCTGCTCGCGGAACAGCCGCAGCGCGCTAGCGCGGATGCGGTCGCGGGTGGCGGTCTTCTTGCGCTGCCGCCAGTCCGGTTCGGGTTCGGTCACAAGGGTTATCGTCGCCTACCGGCCTGGGCAGTGGCGGTCGCGGGGGCCGGAGGTGAAGGCGTGTCGCCGGAGGCGGCGCGGCCGGGCAGGTACCGCAGGCTGGTGAGGATGGCGGCGGCGGCCACGGCGGCGCAGATGAGCATGACGGTACTCATGCCGTGCAGGAACGCCGTTCCCGCGGCGGTCCGCAGCGCGGAGCCGTCGGCCGGCAGGCGGCTGGCGACCTGCACCGCCTCGGTGATGGAAGCGCGCGCGGTGGCGGCCTCGCGGGCAGGCAGGGCGGCGAGGGCGGGCCGCAGATCGCGGGCGTAGGTGGCGGACAGCACGCTGCCCAGCACGGCCACGGTGACCGCTCCGCCGACCTGGCGCAGTGCGCTGTTCACCGAGGCGGCGGTTCCGGCCTCGTCACCACCTGCGGCGGCCATCACGGCATTCATCGCGGCGGCGATGGACGCGCCGGTGCCGAGCCCGCACAGGGCCAGCCCGGCTGCCACGACGGCGTAGCCGGTGCCCAGGTGGACCTGGCTGAGCACGGCCAGGCCCGCCGCCAGCATGGCCAGCCCGGCGGCCACGGTGAGACGGGTGCCCGCGGCCCGCACCGCCCGGTCGGCCACCCCGCCCGCGACCAGTAGCCCGCCCATCAAGGGGAGCAGCCGCAGCCCTGCGCTGGCCGGGTCGTCGCCGAGCACGCTCTGCAGGTACTGGGGCGTCGCGAACAGGATCCCGTACAGCGCCACCGAGACGGCCATGGTGGCGACCGTGCCCCAGGTGAACCGCTTGTCCCGGAACAGCGCCGGGTCGATGACCGGGTTCGCCGAGCGGTGTTCGCGGACTGCGAAGGCGGCGAGCAGCACCGCCCATCCGGCCAGCAGCAACCAGGTGGACAGCGCCGCCCAGCCGTGTTCCTCGCCGTTGATGAAGTACCAGACCAGGCAGGTGACCGCCGCAGGGGCCAGCAACGCACCCAGGGCGTCCAGTGGCGGCGCGGCGGGGTTGCGTGACTCGGGCATCAGCACGACGCCCGCCGCCAGGGTCACGCAGGCGGCGGGCACGTTGACCCAGAATACCGAGTGCCACGAGAAGTGCTGCAGGAGCAGGCCGCCGAGCACCGGCCCGAGGGGCAGGCCGAGCGCGATGGCCGCGGTGAGGACGCCGATGGCCTTGGGGCGGTCGTCATCGCCGAACGCGGCCGAGACCACCGCCAGGGACAGCGGGAACACGATCCCGGCACCTAGCCCCATCAGCGCCCGCGCGGCGATAAGTTCTCCCGCCGAGACCGACAGCGCGCACCACAGCGAGGCCGCCAGGAACACCGCCAGCCCGGTCAGCAGCACCCGCTTCCGGCCGAGGCGATCTCCGATCATCCCGGCGGGCAGCATGACCCCGGCGAAGACGAGCGCGTAGGCGTCAACCAGCCATTGCAGGTCGCCGGTGCCTGCGTGCAGCGCCGCCGAGATGGCGGGCAGCGCGATGTTCAAGATGGTCAGGTCCAAGTTGACGACCACCACCGACAGGCATGTCACCCCCAGCATCCACCAGCGTCCCGCTCGCATCGGCCTCTCCGGTACGTTAGTCACTAACATGTTAGTAACTAACATAACGCTGGCACGACGGAAGTGCAAATAGCGCCTGCCTGCCCGGTTCCTAGCGGCAGGCTCTTGACCCGAGGGCCACCGAACACTCGGCCCGGCTACCGAAGCGGCAGCCGGGCCGAGGTGACCAGCTATCTGGCTAGCTGCTGCGCAGCCAGGTCGCGCTCCAGTTCTCTCCGCCGCTGAGCGCGGAGACGCTGTCCTTGTCGCGTCCGGCGTTGTCGATCATGATGATCTCGGTCAGCCCCCCGGCGCTGCCGATGGCCGAGCCGTTGGCCGTCGAGCCGGTGAAGCTCACCGTGCCGAAGTCGGTCAGCGGCAGGATGCCGCCGCCCGCCGTGCAGCACGGCGCCTCGACGATGGCCTCGGCGGAGGACAGCGACGGCGTCGAGCTCAGGCTCGCGTCGGTGGTGTGGCTCCAGCCCTGGGTGGTGTCGGCGATGTACAGGCTGAACTTCTCGCCGCTCACGTAGGTCACCGTGGCGGTGAAGTGGTCGCCGGCCCGGACCGTGTTGGAGTAGTTCTCCGACGGGCCCGGGTACATCTCGTACCAGGCGTAGTACTCAGCGGTGCGGCCGATGCAGTCCACCTCACTGCCGGTCTGCTCGACCGTATCGCTGCTGTAGCCGTCGATCCCGACCCAGAAGGCGGCGTACTGGTCGCCCCGGCTGCACGTGCCGGCCGGCTGGACCCAGCTGGCCGAGACGCTCTTGTAGGTCCCCGTGGTTCCCGCGTAACCGGACCAGTTCGTGCTCTCCGCCTGGAAGCTGAGGCCGTGCCCGTGGGCGGCGTTCGAGCTCACCAGGTGGATCGGCCCGCCGGGGGAGAAGTACCCCCCGTATCCGGCGGCTGACGCGCTGGTCGCGGTGAGGGCCGTGCCGGCCGTCAAGGCCACCATGGCCAGGACGATGCACCATCGTCGTAGCATTCAGACTCCTTGGGGTGTCGGTAGCTCGGCCCGATCCGGGACGCGGGAGCAGATCATGCTCGTGATGGCTCGTGTCGCCTTCTGTCGGGCTAGCTGGGGGTTGCCACGAGTTAACTCTCGGTGATCGTAACGCGGCACAAAAGCCAAGAGAATGGTCTTTAAGCGAATTTGGTCGACTTGGTGGTTTCTTGACGAACCGTGTCCTGCCGCCCGCTTGGGCGAACTGTGTCAGCTCTGGTCAGCTGTCGTCTCGCCGCTGGTCAGCTCCGGCGGCGGGCTGGCCGGCCCGATCTGGGCCTTCATGGCGGCCAGTTCGCTCTCCACGTCGGCATCTGCGCCAGCTTGATCGAGTTCCTTCTGGATGTCGTCGGTGTTCCCGCCCACGTCCTCGAGCACCCCGGACTGCAGCAGCTCGTCCAGGGCGCCGGCGCGCGCCTGCATCTGGTCGATCTTGTCCTGGGCCCGGGCCAGCTCCGCACCGGAATCGGACAGCGTGCCGGAAATCCCCGCCACGCTCTCGTTCACCGAGCTCGTCGCGCTGGCCGCGGCATACTCGGCCTTCAGCGTCTCCTTCTGGGTCCGGAACGTGTTGACCCGTTGCTGCAGCGCGGCCAGGGTCTGCTCGAGCTTCTGCTCCTGCTCGGTGAGCTGCTGGTGCTGCGCCTCCATGGGATCGATCTGAGCCTGGGCCGCGGCCTTGCGGGACAGCGCCTCCCGGGCCAGATCCTCCCGGCCGATGGCCAGCGCCTGCTTGGCCTGGTCCTGCAGGTGGTCCACCGAGTGCTGGAGCTGCTGCTCCTGCAGCTCGAGCCGTTTGCGCGAGGCGGCCACCGACACCAGCGCCTGGCGGACCTTGGTGAGCTGGTCGAGCATCTGCTCGTAGGACAGGTCGAGCATTTCGTCAGGCTTTTCCGCGGCGTCGAGCGCCTTGTTGGCCTTGGCCGAGAGGATGTCGTGCGCTCGTTGGAAGAGAGAAGACATGCCGATCTGCTCCTTAGTCGACGATGACCAGTCAGCTCCTACGCGCCACCCTAGCGGCCCCCCGCACCCGCCCGGACGATGTGCGGGTGCCGCGCGAATGAAACCACCGAAGTGCTGCTGCCCCGTCCGGTCAGGTGATGTCGCGGCGGCTGGTGATCAGGGCGGCGACGGCCAGCGACACCGCGGTGTACAGGCCCAGGGTCATGACGGCGATCGCGGGGCTGACCTGCGCCCCGTACGGTTGGCCCGAGATGGGCGTGATGGTGGTGTCCTTGTACAGGTTGACTATCGTGTTGATGCTGGCGATGGGCAGGATGTCGTAGATTCGCAGCCACGCTCCGTGCAGCTGGGTGCTGATGTTGAGCAGGTTGGGCTGGATGATGACCGCCCACAGCAGCACGACCCCGGCCGCCATCGTCGCGCTGCGCAAGATGGTGCCCAGGGCCAGGCCGATCGCGGTGCAGGCCAGGGCGACCGCGAGCGCCGCGGCTGCCGTGGTGGCGATGTGCGCGGCGGGCGGGAACACGGTGTACAGCGGGGGCGCGGACCCGGCCAGGCCCGCGGTCAGGGCCATGGTGGCCGCGGCGGCCAGCAGGAACGTCACGGTCACCGCGGCCGCGGCGGTGAGCAGCACGGCCAGGTCCTGGCCGATCCGGGCCTGCAGCCGGCGCGGGCCGGCCAGCAGCGCGGTGGCGATGGTGTGCCGCCCCCAGTCGGTGCCGGCCACCAGCGCGCCCAGCAGGAAGAACACGGCCGGCCCGTACACCCCGTTGTAGATCGCGAAGCCGCTCAGGATGTTGGCCAGGTACTGGCCGGGCAGCAGATACGGCAGCACCTGCGCGGCGGTCGTGCCCGTGACTGAGCCGGGCCCGGCGGTCAGGTAGGACACGTATGAGGTGAGATAGCTGCCGATCAGCACGTTGACCGGCATGGCCAGGATCAGCGCCCAGACCGCCGGGCGGCGCCGCATGACCAGCAGCTCGGCCCGAAGCGAGGCGAGCACCCCGCCCGCCCTGGCCGGGGACGCCCCGGCCGGGGACGCCCCGGCCCGGGACGCCCCGGCCGCTGCCGGGCCGGTGCCGGCGGCCGGTATCAGGTCCGCGGGCCGAGCCGGTGCGGGCGGGCCGCCGGCGGGAGCCGGCCGCAGCCGGCGGCGTGCCGCCCGCCCGGTCAGCACGTCCCGGCGGTACCACAAGACCAGGGTCAGGCCCAGGAACGCCGCTGCGTACCCGGCCAGTGCCCAGGCCGCCACCACCGGGCGGACCGGCAGGTACACCGACGAGGCCGCCCCGAGCGAGCCCGGTGACCCGAACAGGCCGGTCAGCGTGAGGGCGCTGGCTTCAGGGAACAGGTCGACGATCATGTGCAGCGTCCGGGAGCCCGTATCCAGACCCAGCTGGTACAGGTTCGGCTCGAGCAGCACCGTCCACACCAGCGCGACGGCGATCCCCCCGGCCGAGCTGCGGCATACCGTGCCCAGCAGCAGGCCCAGCGACCCGTAGGCCACCGCGATCAGCAGTCCCGCGCCCAGCCCGCGCGCCAGCACCCAGGCCGGAGGCATAGCCCCGTCCACCGGGTTGACTGCTCTGGCCTCCAGCGTCCGGATCAGCACGCTGGCCGCCGCGCACGCAGCGAACGTCACCGCCACGCTGGCCGCCACCGCCACCGCCAGCGCCAGCGCCTGCCCGGCCGCGGTCCGCGCCCGGCCCAGCCCGGCCAGCAGCGAGGTCCCGATCGTCCCCCGCTCCCAGTCACCCCCGGCCATCACCGCGCCCAGCACCACGAACGGCGTCGTAGTGAGCGGGAGCAGCGTCAGCGCCACGATGACGAACTGGCTGGGCAGCAGCGACGGCAAGATCATGGCCGGGCTGCCCTGCTGCGCGTACTCGGCGGGCACATCGGTCAGGTAGACCACGAAGCTGACCACGTAGTACGGAAGCACCGTCACGGCGGGCACGACCAGCAGCAGCGCCCACGCCGCCGGCCGCTTCCTCAGCACCAGCAGCTCGGCGCGCATCGCGGTGAGCACCCGTCAGCACCTCCGAGCTCACGGCCAGGCCACCATCCAGCATCCCGTCATGGCCCGCGGGAACGCAACACCAGGCACGTCAGCCGCTTCTAGACCTTTATGGTCGGCTTTATTACCTTAGGTGTAAGAGCCGAAGGAGAAGCGCCATGGCCACCAACGGAACCACTCTCGCCCGAGGAGCCATCGGGCTGCGTGAGGTCCTCTTCCAGTCGGTCACCTCCATGGCCCCGGCGGGCGCGGTCGCGCTGTCGATCGCGGCTGGCGCCAGCTACGCCGGCGGCGCGCTGCCGCTGGCCGTGCTGCTGGCCCTGGTGGCGTGCATGCTGGTCGCGAGCTCGATCGGGCAGCTGGCCAAGCACCTGCCGAGCGCCGGCAGCATCTACACCTATCCCGCCGAGGCGATCCATCCGGCGCTGGGCTTCCTGGTCGGCTGGGGCTACTCGCTGGTCGAGGCGCTGATCGGGCCGATCACCATGATCTTGACCGGGTACCTGATCGGGTCGATCTGCAACAGCGAGTTCGGCTGGCCGTTCACCGCCACCTGGGTCATCTTCATGATCGTCGCCTCGGTGCTTGTCGCCGGGCTGAACTACCGTGGCATCAAGGTCAGCGCCCGGGCCGGCACCATCCTGGGCAGCTTCGAGATCCTGGTCTTCCTCGCCCTGGCCATCTGGCTGGTAGTCAAGGCCGGCTCGAACAACACCCTCAGCGTCTTCACCCTGCACTACGCCACGGTCAAGGGCTACAACGGCTTCAGCGGCATCGCGGCCGGCTCCATCTATACCATCCTGGCCTTCATCGGCTTCGAGGCCTCGGCCCCCCTCGCCGAGGAAGCCCGTAACCCCAGGCGCACGATCCAGGTCGCCGTCGTGATGTCGTGCCTGGTCATCGGCCTGTTCTACGTCTTTACCACCTACGCGGGCGACGTGTTCTACGGGCCGGACAGGTACGTGAACTTCGGCGCCCTGGGTGGCGGCAGCCCGTGGATCCAGCTGGCCCGCGACGTGTGGGGGGTCGGCTGGGTGCTGGCGTTCCTGGCCATCTTGAACTCCACCTTCGCCAACGGGAACGCCGGCACGATCGCCACCACCCGCACCTGGTTCGCCATGTCCCGGATCGGCCTGCTGCCCTCCCCGCTGGCCCGGCTGCACCCCAAGTACCGGTCCCCGGCCGTGGGCGTGCTCGTCCAGCTGGTGGTCACGCTGGCCATCGGCCTGCCCATCGCCCTGCACTTCGGCCCGACCACGGCCTTCGTGTTCCTGGCCACCATCCTGACCGGCATCATGATCGCCATCTACATGGTGTTCAACCTGTCCTGCATCATGTTCTACCTGCGGCGGCGCCGCGGGGAGTTCAACGTCCTGCTGCACCTGGTGATCCCGGTCCTGGGCATCGTGGCGTTCATCCCGGCGTTCCTCACTGCGCTCGGGATCGGGCACTCGTTCCTGAAGTTCGTCACCCCGCTCAGCTATCCCTCCAGTGAGGCCGGGCTGGCCATCGGCATCTGGTACCTGATCGGCGTCGTCGTGCTGATCTACCTGTACGTCCGGCACCCGGCCCGGCTGCCGGAGATGAAGCGGGTCTTCGCCGACGAGGCGGCCCCGGCCGGAGACCAGGTCGCGGCATGACCGGGCAGGAGGGCTACCTCGACGTCCCCGGCGGCCGGGTCTGGTACCGCTCCGTCGGGGAGGCGCACGGCGATCGCGCGCCCCTGCTGTGCCTGCACGGCGGCCCCGGCTTCACCCACTATTACCTGGAGCCGCTCGAGGCGCTCGCCGACCGCCGCCTGGTCGTCTTCTACGACCAGCTGGGCTGCGGCCGGTCCGAACGCCCCGACGATCTGTCCCTGTGGACGGTCGATCGCTTCGTCGAGGAGGTCGCCCAGGTCCGCGCCGCCCTCGGCCTGGAAAGACTGCACCTGTTCGGCAGTTCCTGGGGCGGCATGCTGGCCATGCAGTACGTGCTGGACCGCCAGCCCGACCTGGAGAGCCTGACCCTGTGCGGCAGCCCGGCCAGCATGATCCGCTGGGTGGCCGATTGCGAGGAACTGCTGGCCGCCGAGCCGCTCGAGACCAGGAAGGTCATCCGCGAGCACGAGCACGCCGGCTTCACCGCCTGCCCCGAGTACCAGGCCGCCATCCTCGGCTTCTACCGCAAGCACGTGTGCCGCCTGGACCCCTGGCCGGGCGGCCTGGAACGCTCCTTCGCCGAGGCGGGCTACCAGGTCTACAACACGATGAACGGCCCGAGCGAGTTCACCGTGACCGGCACCCTGAAGACCTGGGACATCATGGACCGCCTGGGTGAGATCGGGGTGCCCACCCTGCTGGTCGGCGGCCGCTACGACGAGTGCACCCCCAGCCACCTGGCCGACATGCACCGCCGTATCCGCGGCTCCCAGCTGCGGATCATCGAGGACGCCTCACACCTGTGCTTCGCCGAACAGCCCGCCGAATTCGCAGAGATCGTCAATTCCTTTTTTGACCTAACGGATCGTGGTTCGGGCCTCTAGCCCCCTTCGTGCCCCCCGTCGCCCCAGCAGCCACCCCCGCCCCCGCTGCGCCCTCCCCGAATCCGATGTAACCGCGCGCCCCTGACGGTGCCCCGGCCTTCCGTAGCGGACCCTCGAAGATTTGCGCTTGACCACCTCCGGGGTGCCTCGGTACATTAGTCAAGTAATGAACCACGGAACCAAGGAAGGAGCCGGTCCGTTGCGGGATATGGCCGGCCTCGACGAGGGTGCTCCGCTGTTCGTCCAGATCGCTGAGCGGCTGGCGGATGAGATCGCGGACGGGGGCTTGGTCGAGGGTGAACAGGTGCCTTCGACCAACGAGCTGGCGGCCTACTACCGGATCAACCCGGCTACCGCGGCAAAGGGGATCGCCATGCTGACCGAAGACGGGCTGCTGGAAAAGCGCCGTGGCATCGGGATGTTCGTCGCGGCCGGGGCACGGACCCGGCTGCTGGCCGAACGCCGCAAGCGGTTCGCCGAACGGTATGTGGAGCCGCTGGTCGCGGAGGCCAGCCGGCTCGGAATTGACGCCAACGAGCTGGTCTCGCTGATCCGCGATGCCAGCCACGGGCAGGGAGGCACGACGATATGACGCCAGCGATCTCCGCGGCCGGGCTGACCCGCCGCTACCGCGACCAGCTCGCCCTGGACCAGGTCACCCTCGACCTTCAGCCCGGCTCGATCACCGGCCTGCTCGGCCGCAACGGCGCCGGCAAGACCACGCTCATGCGCATCGTCGCCGGTCATGAGTTCGCCTCAGCCGGCACGGTGACCGTGCTCGGCGCGAGCCCGGCGGAGAACGAGACCGTGCTGCGCCAGATGATCTTTATCCGCGAGGACCAGTCCTATCCGGACTTCAAGGTCCGGTATGCGGTGCAGGCCGCCTCCTTGTTCTACCCGAACTGGAGCCACGAGCTGGCCGGCGCGCTGATCGAGGAATTCAACCTGCCGTTGAACCGGAGGATCAGGAAGCTCTCCCGCGGGATGCGCTCGGCGCTGGGCATCGTGATCGGCCTGGCCGCCAGGGCCGAGGTCACGCTGTTCGACGAACCCTACGCGGGCCTGGACCCGGTTGCCCGCGAGCTGTTCTACGACCGGCTGCTCGCCGACTACGCCGAACACCCCCGGACCGTGCTGCTGTCCACCCACCTGATCGACGAGGCCGCCGGCCTGTTCGAGCGGGTGGTAGTCATCGACCGGGGCCGGATCGTGCTCAACATGGCCGCCGACGACCTGCGCGGTGCCGCGACCAGTATCAGCGGCCCGGCCATCGCCGTTGCCGAGTTCACCGGCGGGCGTTCGGTCTGGGACCGCAGGCGGATCGCCTCCCAGGAGTCGGCCGTCGTGGCCGGGGCGCTGGACGAGACCGACCGCGCCCGGGCCGCCGCCCTGCACCTGCGCCTGGAACCGCTGACGCTGCAGCAGGTGGTGGTTCGCGCCGCGGGCGCCTCAATGGCGAGCCCGGCGGAGAAGAACGCGGAAAGGACGAGCGCATGAGCACCTGGATCAAGGTGGCCCGCTACCAGCTGACCGACCGGTACGTCTTCCTGATCTCGCCCTGGCTCATCCTGACCCTGGACTTCCTGATCAACGTGGGCATCGTGGCCAACTACCCGGGACGTCAGGGCCAGGTCTACGTGGGCGCGCTGTCCGCCATCTACATCGTCCTTCTCACCACCGGAGCGCTGGCCATCGCCAGGCAGCTGCCGTTTGCGCTCGCCCTCGGCGTGAGCCGACGCTCCTTTTACGCCGGGACCGCGCTGCTCGCCCTGGCCGTCGCCGCCGTCTACGGGCTGGTCCTGACCCTGCTGCAGCTCATCGAGCGGGGCACCGGCGGCTGGGGCCTGAAATTGCACTTCTTCCGGGTGCCGTACCTCCTGGCCGGGCCGTGGTACCTCAGCTGGCTCACCTCGTTCGTGGGCCTGGCCCTGGCACTCGCCTGGGGCATGTGGTTCGGGATCGTCCACCGGCGCTGGGGCCTGGTCGGCCTGCTCAGCTTCATCGCCGTTCAGGCCCTGGCGCTGACCGCCGTCCTGCTGATCATCGCCGGGGCGGACGACTGGCACGGCGTCGCCCGCTTCTTCACCACGCTGACCATCGAAGGACTGACCGGCCTGCTCGCCGCCCTGACCGTGGCGTTGCTGGGCGGCGGATACGCCACCGTGCGCCGCCTCACCGTCTGATCCGGCCGCCGCGCGGGGACCGGGCTCGTGCTCCGGGCCGGCTTCGTGCTCGAAGGAACCACTCGCGACGCCGCCTGGATCGACGGCGCCTTTGCCGACGGCGTGACCCTCAGCCTGCTGTCGGTGAGTGGCCACCGGCCGGCCGGTAAAGCCGCTCAGTAAAGTCGACGTCCCCAGTCCCCAGCGCCCCGCCGTCGGCGGACACGCTGGTCCTGGAACACCGGCCGCCGCGGCACCCGCGTCTGGGCCGGCGCTCGGAACCGGGCCCGGCCCCAGCTGGGGCCAGGTCCGCCGAGCCCCCGCACCGCGAGCTGCAACCCCGCCCCGAACCGCCGCTCCGCAGCCAGCCGGACCGCGGCGATCACCTTGTCCTGGCTGACCGGCCCGAGCACCGAGCGGGTACCGAGCGGTACCAGCGGTGCGAGGACGAACCGTCTCAGCATCGCGTCCTCCATAACGCGATCGTCCGCGACCCTGCTGCCTTTCGCCACACATTTACCGCGCCGCTCGCCGGTACTGCTCGCATCGAGCCATACCGGCATGATGGAGCCATGGAGACCACGGCCCAGCTCCGCCAGATCGCCCGCGAGGTCCTCGGCTATCCCGAGCTGCGGCCGGGGCAGCTGGAGGCGGCCGCCGCCCTGGCCGCGGGCCGCGACTGCCTGGCCATCTTGCCCAGCGGCGCCGGGAAGTCGGCCATCTACCAGATCGCGGCGGTCGCCCTGGGGGGCCCGGCCGTGGTGGTGTCCCCGCTGCTGGCCCTGCAGCGAGAGCAGGCCGACGTGCTCCGGGCCCGGGGCCTGACCGCGGTGACGGTCAACGCGCTGTCCGGTGCGCCCGCCCGCCGGGACGCCGAGAAGCTGCTGGCCAGCGGCCAGGCCGGATTTATCTTCCTGGGACCGGAACAACTGGCCCGCGATGACGTGCGGGATCTGCTGGCTCGGGCGCCGGTGCGGCTGTTCACCGTGGACGAGGCCCACTGCATCGCCTCCTGGGGCCACGATTTCCGCCCCGACTACCTGCGGCTGGGCTCGGTCATCGCGGCGTTCCCGGCGCGGCCCGCGGTGGCCGCGCTGACCGCGACCGCCGCGCCGCCGGTCCGCCAGGAGATCACCCGCCGCCTCGGCCTGCGCAAGCCCCGCCAGGTCATCCGCGACTTCGACCGGCCCGAGATACATCTGGCCGTGCACGCGTTCCACCGCGCCGACGACCAGCGGGCGGGTGTGCTGGCCGCGGTGCGCGACCAGGCCGGCTCGGGCCTGGTCTACACGGCGACCCGCGGCCAGGCCGAGGCCTACGCCGCGCTGCTGGGCGTCCGGTACTACCACGGCGGCCTGACCCGGGCTGACCGGCTGGCCGCCCAGCGGGTCTTCGAGCGCGGTGCCACCATCGTGGCCACCAGCGCGTTCGGCATGGGCATGGACCGCGCCGACGTGCGCTTCGTGGTGCACGCCTCGGTGCCCGGCGCGCTGGATGAGTACTACCAGGAGATCGGGCGCTGCGGCCGCGACCGCCAGCCGGCCGTGGCCATCTGCTGCTACCGGGCCGAGGACCTCGGCCTGGTCCGTTTCTTCGCCGCCGGGCTGCCCGATCAGGACGACCTGGCCGCCGTGGCCACCGCGGTGGACCGCCCGCTGACCCGGCGCGAGCTCGCCGCGCGCACCGGGCTCTCGCCGGGGCGGCTGGCCGAACTGCTCAACGTGCTGGAGGCGGCCGGCGCGGTCCGGCTCGGCCGCCAGGTCGAGCCGGCCCCCGGCCGGCCCGCCCCGGCCGAGGCCGCGGCCCGGGCCGAGGAACTGGCCCAGCACCACCGCTCGGTCGAGCGCTCCCGGGTGGAGATGATGCGCCGGTACGCGGAGATGACCGACTGCCGCCGCCGGTTCCTGCTGCAGTACTTCGGCGAGGCGGTCTCGCAGGCCTGCCAGAACTGCGACAACTGCGACGCCGGCCGGTCCCGGCCGGTCGTCGAGGCCGGCCCCTTCTCACCCGGCGAGCGGGTCACGCACCACCAGTGGGGCCCCGGGCTGGTGCTCGAGGCCGAAGCCGACCGGCTCACCGTCCTGTTTGACGACTACGGCTACCGCGAGCTGTCCACCCAGGTGGTCTCCGGTCACCACCTGCTCGCGCCCGCCTGACCAGCGCCCGCCGATCTTGACACCCGATGATCGGGTCTTGGCGATTGTTCAGCAAGCCGATCACCTGGATCGTGGCCACCGCGATCATGGCCATCCTGCTCTGGCTCGCGATCAGCGGCATCCGGCCGACCGTCTGGCTGCAGATGACGTTCGTGGTCGTCGAGTACGGCGCGGTCATCTCGTTCGTCATCCTCGCCCTCATCCACGAGGCCTCCCACGCGGGCGGGGCGACCCTCCCGTCCTGGTCGAACTTCACCCTGTCCGGCACCGTCGGCGGCGTGGGCGGCATCAAGGGCCTGGCCGAAGCCGCCGTGGTCTGCGGATTCCTCCACCTCGGCTGGGAAGCGACCGCCGTGCTGGGGGAGGAATCCACCAACATCAGCGCCTCGGGCATGCTCGGCCTGTTCATGTACTTCGTCATCGCGCTGAGCAGCGTCTGGTTCTACCGTTCCGAGCTGCGCCGGGGCCTTGGCACCGCCGTGGTCCGGGGCGTGCTGCCCCTGCTCGGCGGCCTGTTCATGGGCGTGATCTTCTTCTACGGGCTGACCACCCAGGCCCCGGCCGTGGCCTGGGTCTCGGTGGCCGGGGTCGCGCTGGTCTACGTGCTGGGCATCATCGTCCGCGCGGTGGCCCCCCGGATGGCCCGGGGCGAGGACCGCGGCCGCGCCGAGGACAGCATCACGGAGCCCGGGTAGCCCGTGCGGGAGGAGGCCGGATAGGCCCGGGGCAGGAGAGGATCGAGCCGGAGCAAGACGGGATGCAGGGGGAGGACGCGATGGACCGGTTCGGCGGCGAGGCGGTCGTGGTCACCGGCGGCGCGCACGGCGTCGGCCGGGCCAGCGCGCTGCGGTTCAGCGGAATGCTGGGCGAGCCGGTCCTGGCCGCCTACGCAGCCTCCAAGGCGGCCGTGGTCAACTTGACCAGGCAGTTGGCCATCGACTTCGCCCGCGACGGCATCCGGGTCAACTGGATCTGCCCGGGCTGGGTCGACACCGGGTTCAACGACCCGCAGTTCGAGCACGACCAGATGTCGGCGCAGGACATCGCCGAGCTCATCGACCGGACCGTGCCCATGGGCCGGCAGGGCCTGCCGGAGGAGATGGCCGCCGCGGTCGCGTTCCTCGCCTCCGCGGATACGTTCTACATCACCGGCCAGACGCTGCTCGTCGACGGTGGCCTGCTATGCCACGTATGAGCTCAGGACGCGCGCGCGGTTCCGGTCAGCCGCTGCACGGAGTCGCTCATGTGCCGTTCGAGCAGCCGGGTGGCGGTCGCCCCGTCTCCCCGCGTAATTGCCTCCACGATCTCCGCGTGCTCGGTGACCAGGTCGGCCCGCCGCGGGTAGAAGGCTTCGAGCGCGATCATGCACAGCCGGGTCTCAGCCGCCAGCGTGCCGAACATCCGGGTCAGCCGCTTGCTCCCGGTGCTGCGCACCAGCACCTCATGCAGCCGCAGGTCAAGGCGGGCCAGCTCGCTCCAGTCGCCGGCCGGGGCGACCCGGAGCTCCGCGAGGGCCGCGGTCAGATCGGCGCAGGCCTCGGGAGTGCCCGAGCTGGCCAGCAGCTGGGCGGCCGCTATCTCCACCGCGCCCCGGGCCAGGTACAGGTCGGCGACGTCGCCGGCGGCCAGCTGCGGGACGAAGACGCCGCGGGCCGGATGCGCCTCGAGCAGGCCCTCCTGGATCAGGCGCTGGAAGGCCTCCCGCACCGGGCCCCGGCTGACCCCGAGCTGGCGGGCGATCTCGACCTCGCGCAGGGCCTGGCCCGGTGCCAGCCGGCCGCTGATGATCCCCGTGCGCAACTGCGCGGCGATCCGTTCCGGCGTCGAATCCCGGCGCAGCGGCTCGAGGACATCGCCCATGCTCATCTGCCGATCGTACTCATCTCACGGCCGCGCGATCCGGCAACCGCATCGCAGCCAAAGGCCACGCCGCAGCGAAACGGGTCCGGTCCGCAACCGCCTTCCTCAATTGTCGGACTGTTGACATTCTTACGAACTCGGGAATAGCCTGTCAAGCGGGCGGCCCAGCAGAAACGAGCATGCTCACCCTGAGCCAGCGGGAGTTGAAGGTGCGCAGCGAACTACAGATCACCGCGATACGAGCCCGCGAGGTCCTCGACTGCCGTGGCCTGCCCACGGTCCAGGTCGATGTGGTGGTGGACGACACGTTCCTGGGCCGGGCCGACGTCCCGGCGGGCCGGTCCCGCGGCCGCCACGAGCCCGTGGAACTGCGCGACGGCGGCCGCCGGTTCGGCGGCTACGGCGTCCGGCAGGCGGTCAGCAACGTCCGGGACGTCCTGGCTCCCGCCCTGGCCGGCTTCCCGGTCGTGCCGCAACGCCAGCTCGACCTGCGGCTGGTGGAACTGGACGGCACCGCGGACCGCAGCCGCCTGGGCGCCAACGCGCTGCTCGGCGTGTCCCTGGCCGCGTCCCGCGCCGCGGCCGCCGCCGCGGGCCAGCCGCTCTACCGGCACCTGAACGCCGACGCGCACGTGCTGCCGGTGCCGCAGGTCAACCTCATCAACGGCGGCAAGCACGCCTCGAACGACCTGGACATCCAGGAGATCATCGTCATGCCGGTCGGCGCCGCGACCTTCGCCGACGCCATGGCCATGGCCACCGAGGTCAACCTGGTCCTGGCCGAGATCCTGGCCACCCGGTACGGCAAGGCCGCGGTCAACACCGGCGACGAGGGCGGCTACGCTCCGCCGATCAGCGAGCCGGCCGAAGCGCTGGAACAGCTCCACCTCGCGGTGGCCAGGGCCGGCTACCAGGACCAGGTCGCGTACGGCCTGGATTGCGCCGCGACCCACTTCTACGACTCCGATCAGGGGGTCTACGTCCTGGCCGGCAAGCCGCGCACCCAGGAGGAGATGCTCGCGCTGTACGAGGGCTTTGCCCGGGACTGGGGCGTCGTGTCGTTCGAGGATCCCTTCCACGAGGACGACTACGCCGCCTTCGCCGAGCTGACCGGCCGCCTTGAGGTCCAGGTGGTCGGGGATGACCTGCTGGTGACCAACCGGGAGCGAGTCGAGCACGCCCAGCAGCTCGGCGCGGCGAACGCCCTGCTGCTCAAGGTCAACCAGGCCGGCACGCTGTCCGAGGCACTGGCCGCGGCCCGCCAGGCCACCGGCGGGGGATGGGGCATCGTCGTCTCCGAGCGGTCCGGCGAGACGGAGGACCCGCTGATCGCCGACCTCGTGGTGGGGCTGAACGCCGGGCAGATCAAGACCGGCGCACCGGTGCGCGGCGAGCGCACCGCCAAGTACAACCGGCTGCTCCAGATCGAGGAGGAACTTGGTCCTGCGGCGGTCTACGCCGGACGGTCGTACCGGCATCCGCACTGATCGCGACCCAGCGGCTCAGACGGTGGCTCGCGTCGGGAACCGCGCGCGCCTGACCGACCACGGCGATCGGGAACTGCGCGCCACCGTGCTCGACCTGGCCGAGGCAGCCCTGGCCGCGCTGAGCCCGTCGGCTGGCCTGCGCCGGTCCGTGGCGCTGGACGAAGATCACCTGGTCGCGGGCGGCCGCAGCTACGACCTGTCCGCGGTGGGCCGGCTGGTCGTCCTGGGCGCCGGCAAGGCCAGCGCCGAGGTGGCCAGGGCCCTGGAGCAGATGCTCGGGCCCCGGCTGGACGGCGGAGTCGTGGTCGTACCCCGCGCCGCGAACCGGCCGCGCCCAGCGAACAAGCCCATAACCATGCTGCCCGGCGAGCATCCCGTCCCCGGCCCGGCGAGCGTGGCCGGGGCCCGGGCGCTGCTCGAGCAGGCCGGCCGCCTCGGCCCCCGAGACCTGGCCATCTGCGTCTTCACCGGCGGCAGCTCGGCGCTGGCCAGCCTTTCCCCGCCGGGTATCTCAGCGGCCGACAAGGCCCGGCTGCACCGGCTCTTGCTGTCCTCCGGCATGTCGGTGGTGGAGATCAACACGGTGCGCAAGCACGTGTCGCTGATCAAGGGCGGCCGCCTGGCCCGGGCCATAGCCCCGGCCCGGATCCTCAACCTGACCGTCTCCGACGTGGTGGGCGATCCGCTGGACTGCATCACCGACCCGACCGTCCAGGACACCTCCGCGGTGGCCGACGCACTGTCGGTGCTGCGGGAATGGGAACTGCTGGACCGGCTGCCCGAGCCGGTACGTCAGTACCTGTCCGACGGCCCGGAAGCAACCTCGCCCGGCCTCGGCGACGTGGATATCTACAGCGTCCTGCTGGCCCGCGGCGAGGACGGGACCGAGGCGGTCCTCGAGGCCGCCCGAGCCCGCGGGTTCTCCGGCGTGCGGCTGGGCGGGTCGCTGGAGGGAGAGGCGGCCACGGCCGGGCGCGTCCTGGCCACCCTGGCCCGGGAGTCCCGGGCCAGGGGTTCGCCCTGGCCGCGCGGTACGGTCGTAGTCGCGTGCGGCGGCGAGTGCACCGTGAGCCTGGGCCCGGACGCGGACCGGCTGTTCGGCCAGGGCGGGCCGAGCCAGGAAGCGGCCGTCGGGGCCGCGCTGGCCCTCGACGGCGTGCCCGGGGTCGTGGCATTGTTCGCCGATACGGACGGGTCGGACGGCGGGACCGCCATCGCGGGCGGGCTGGTGGACTACTCCACCGCCGGGCGGGCCGGAAGGCAGGGACTGAGTTTGCGGAAGGGGCTGGTAGATCATGCCACGACGGCGCTCCTGGGGGCCTGCGAGGATGCCGTGCTGACCGGCGCGACGCTGACCAACGCCAACGACCTCGTCATCATCGGAGTGTCATGAGCTCCCCCGGGACCGGACCCCGGATCGCGGTCGGACCGGGGCCGGCGCCCTGGGCCGCCGAGGCGATCCGCCGCGGCGGCGGGGAGCCCGTGGCCCTGGACCAGGACCCGGTGGGCCTGGTCTGGACCGACGGCGGTGCCATGGACGCCCTGAGCAACACGCTGGCCAGCCACCCCAAGATCACCTGGGTTCAGCTGCCGCAGGCCGGGGTGGAACGGGCGTTCCAGGCCGGGGTCGTCGAACCGGGCCGCCGGTGGACCTCGGCCAAGGGCGCGTACGCCGACCCGGTCGCCGAGCATGCGCTCGCGCTGATCCTGGCCGGCCTGCGCCAGCTGAAGATCCGGGCCCGGGCCCGGACCTGGGGCGAGCCGGCCGGGGAAACCCTGTTTGGCCAGCCCGTCACCATAATCGGCGCGGGCGGCATCGCGACCGTGCTGATGCGCCTGCTCGAGCCGTTCGGCACCCCGGTGACCGTCGTCCGGCGGCAGGCCGAACCCGTGGCCGGCGCCGTCCGGACGCTGAGCACCGGCAGGCTGACCGAAGCCCTGGCCGGCGCGCGGGCCGTCGTGCTCACTGTGGCCCTCACCCCGCAGACCCGGGGCCTGATCGGCCGGGCCGAGCTGGCCGCCATGGAGCCGGACGCCTGGCTGGTCAACGTGGCCCGCGGCGGCGTGGTCAACACCGAGGCCCTCACCGCCGCCCTGCAACAGGGCCAGATCGGCGGCGCGGCCCTGGACGTCACCGACCCGGAGCCGCTGCCCGCCGGGCATCCCCTCTGGGACCTGCCCACCTGCCTCATTACCCCGCACACCGCCGACACCGAGGAGATGACCCAGCCCCTGCTGGCCGTCCGGATCGCGGACAACGTCCGCCGCCTGGCCGCCGGAACCGAACTGGTCGGCCTGCTCGACCCCGCCCTCGGCTACTGATCCCCAACGGCGACGTCGGCATCCCGGTCCCCGCGTCGGTCCGGGCCATGACCGGCCGCGACCGGTGAGTTTCCCGGGGCGGACCCGTTAGACAGGCAGGACACGACAACGAGGAGGAGTCATGACACCCCGCCCGCTCGTCACCTGCCTGTGGTTCGACACCCAGGCCGAACAGGCCGCCCGGTACTACACCGGGATCTTCAAGAACGCCAAGCTCGGCGCCATCCACCGGTACACCGAGGCCGGGCCGGGTCCGGCTGGTGCGGTGATGCTCGTGGAGTTCGAGCTCAACGGGCAGCAGTTCTCCGCCCTCAACGGCGGCCCGCAGTTCACGTTCAACGAGGCCGTCTCGATCGTGGTGCCCTGCGCGGACCAGGCCGAGGTGGACCACTACTGGGACCGCCTGTCCGACGGCGGCCAGGAGATCGCCTGCGGCTGGGTCAAGGACAGGTACGGGCTGTGCTGGCAGATCGTCCCGGCCGTGTTCTTCGACATGATTGCCGATCCGGACACCGCCAAGGTGGCCCGGGTCACGCAAGCCATGTTCGGCATGACCAGGTTCGACGTGGCCGGGCTCGAGAAGGCCTATGCCGGCCCGTGAGCCTGGCGCCGTTCCGTTATAAAGCCGTTGAACCGGCGGTCACGGGAACACGTGGTGACAGGTATGGGGAGCTCTGCGGGGACGTCACTGCCCCGGCGATCGTGGCTAGGGATCGCCGGGGCAGCTTTGCTGGTCGCGTCCGGCGCCATTCACCTTGACCTGTACCTGACCGGCTACCGGACCATCCCGACGATCGGGCCGCTGTTCCTGCTGCAGGTGATCGCCGCGTTCGCGCTGGCCGTCGCGATCCCGGTCACCGGCAGCTGGATCGCCGCGGCGGCCGGCGCCGCCTTCGCGGCGAGCACGCTGGGCGGGTACCTGCTGTCGCTGTGGGTGGGCCTGTTCGGCTTCACCGAGGTGCGCACCACGGCCGGGATCGTAGCCGGGATCATCGACGTCGCCGCCTTCGCCACCCTGGCCCTGGCCGCGGCACCGGGCCTGCCCTACCTCGAGGACCTCGGCCGCCGCCTGCTGCCCGCCATAGCGGCCGCCTCGGTTATCGCGCTCGCGCTGCTGGTCGCGGCCGTCGCCACGCCCAAGACGCAGCCGGTGGCGACCGGCCCGGACGTCCTGAAGGCCAGGGACGTCGGCGGCGTGAACCTGCTCACCGACGCCAAGGGGCTCACCCTGTACTGGTTCGCCCCCGACACCTCGACCAAGTCGGTCTGCTACGGCAGTTGCGCCGCCTACTGGCCGCCGGTGACCGGAACCCCGTCGGCCGGGCCCGGCGTCACGGGCACGCTCGGCACCATCGTCCGGACCGACGGCACCAAGCAGGCCACCTACGACGGCCACCCGCTGTACACCTACATCGGCGACAGCTCGCCCGGCCAGGCCAGCGGCAACAACCTCAACCTGAACGGCGGCCTCTGGCGCGACGTGCCCGTCACGGGATAATGGCCTGACCTGACCCCGAAGGGGGTAGCCATTTCCGTGCCGTTTCCCGAGCCGACCACCCCGGCCGGCTCGCGTGCCGAGGTCTTCCTGCGCTACCTGGACTACTTCCGGTCCCGGCTGGCCGCCAAGCTGGAGTCGCTGCCCGCCGCCGAACTCCGCCGCAGCAGGCTCCCGTCCGGCTGGACCCCGCTGGAGCTGGCCAAGCACCTGCGCTACGTCGAGCTGCGCTGGCTCGAGTGGGGCTTCGCGGGCCGCGAGCTCGCCGACCCGTGGGGTGACCAGCGAGACGGCCGCTGGCAGGCGGATCCCGAGGACACCCTGCCCAGCCTCCTGGCTGGCCTGCTCGGCCAGGCCGACCGGACCCGCGCCATCGTCGAGGCCCACGATCTCGCCGAGGTCGGCCAGCCCGGCGACCGCTGGGACGGCGCCGACCCCGCGACCCTGGAACGGATCCTGTTCCACCTGCTCCAGGAGTACGCCAGGCACGTAGGGCACCTGGACGTCGTCGTCGAGCTCGCCACCGGCCAGTCAGGAGAATTATTTTTACCGAACGGGCCGTGCCGCGTGCCCCGCCCTCGCCTGGCGTTACCCGATCTTCTCCGCCACGCACTGGTTCACGCACTCGCCCAGGCCTTCGATCCAGGTCCGCAGCACATTGCCGGGCCGCAGGTACACCGGCGGCTTACGGGCGTTGCCCACCCCGCCGGGCGTGCCGGTGGCGATGAGGTCGCCGGGCCGCAAGGTGATCACCTGGCTCGCGTAGGCGACGATGTCCGCCGGGCCGAACAGCAGGTCCGAGGTCCGCGACTGCTGCATCACCGACCCGTCGACCTCGCAGCGGACCTCCAGGTCGGCCGCGTTCCCCACGTCGTCCGGCGTGACCAGATAGGGCCCGGCCGGCGTGGTGTGCTCGAACGCCTTGCCCTGCAGCCACTGCAGGGTACGAGACTGCCAGTCCCGCATCGACACGTCGTTGACCACCGTGTACCCGGCGATGGCCGCCGCGGCCTCCTGCGCCGTGGCCCGGTAGACCGGACGGCCGATGATCACGCCGAGCTCGACTTCCCAGTCGACCTTGTCGCTCACCGATGGCAGCGCCAGGTCGTCCCGCGCGCCCATCAAGGTGTCGGCGAACTTGGCGAACAGCGTCGGGTACGCAGGCATCTCCCGCCCGGTCTCGGCGATGTGGGCCCGGTAGTTCAGGCCCACGCAGATGATCTTGCCCGGCCGCGGCACCACGGGCGCGAAGTCCGCCTCGCCGGCCGGCACCGGCGCCGCCCCGGCCCGCGGCCGTCCCTCGCCGCCCGCCGCGAGCAGCTCGCCCACATCGGCGGCGTCCAGCGGGACCAGAACATCCCCGTCCAGCCGTGCCGCGGTCGTCCCGTACTCAGTCCTGATGGTGGCCAGTCGCATGGTGCCGACTCTAGCGTCGCGGTCCTCGGCCGCCATCCGGCGGCCGGCGAAAGGCCAGCGAACCCGCCGCCCAGGGCCCTGGCCGCCGCCGGCCGGCCAGATATGATTCTGCGCACGATGGCAGCCCTGGAGCGCGTTCCCGGCAAGGTCGTCGCGGTGCACTCCAGCTACCGGAGCCGCGCGGCCGAGCGCGGCACGATGCCGGCCTGGCCGTCGTACTTCCTCAAGCCCGCCTCCTCGCTGGCCGCCAGCGGCGAGCCCGTGACGCGCCCGCCCGGCTGCGAGCTGCTGGCCTTCGAGGGCGAGGTGGCCCTGGTCATCGGCCGGCCAGCCCGAAGGGTCAGCCCGGCCGACGGGTGGGCCTGCGTGTCCCACCTCACGGCCGCCAACGACTTCGGCGTCTACGACCTGCGCTACGCCGACCGCGGCTCCAACGTCCGGTCCAAGGGGATCGACGGCTTCACCCCGATCGGCCCGCGGCTGATCGAGGCCCGCGGTGTCGACCTGACGAACCTGCGCCTGCGCACCTGGGTCAACGGGGAGCTGGCCCAGGACGCCTGGCCGGCCCGGGACATGCTGTTCGGCTTCGGCGACATCGTGGCCGACCTGTCCCGGCTGCTCACCCTGGAGCCCGGCGACGTGATCCTCACCGGCACGCCCGCCGGCTCGACCGTGGTGACCCCCGGTGACGTGGTGGAGGTCGAGGTCAGCGCGGGAGACCAGTCCTCCGGCCGGCTGCGCAGCCCGATCGTCGAGGCGGACTACCGGCTGGAACCGCCCGGCGCCATGCCCCGCGCCAGCGACGCCGAGCGCGACGCGGCCTACGGCCCCGCGCGCAGCGCCCAAGGCAGCCGCGCGCACCAGCCCCCCGCCCGCGACCAGGAAATCCTCACCGGGCTGCGGGAGGTCTCCACCGCCACGCTGGCCGCCGTGACGCGCAAACGCGGCCTGAACACCCTCACCCTGGACGGCCTGCGCCCGACCCGCCCGGACGGCACGATGGCCGGCTACGCCCGGACGGTCCGCTACCTGCCGCTGCGCGAGGACCTGTCCGCGGCCCAAGGGGCGATGAACGCCCAGAAGCGCGCGATCGAGGAGATCCGCCCGGGCGAGGTGCTGGTCATCGAGGCGCGCGGCGACCCGACCGCGGGCACCATCGGCGACATCCTGGCCCTGCGCGCCCAGGTCCGCGGCGCGGCCGGCATCGTCACCGACGGCGCGATCCGGGACAGCGCCGCCCTGGCCGGGCTCCAGATCCCGGTCTATTACGCCGCCGTCCACCCGGCCGTCCTCGGCCGCCGGCACGTCCCCTGGGAATCCCAGGTCACGGTGGCCTGCGCCGGCGTGACCATCCAGCCCGGCGACATCCTGGTCGGCGACGCCGACGGCGTGATCGTCCTGCCCCCCGGGATCGCCGCCGACGTGCTGGCCGAAGCCCGCGAGCAAGAACGCCAGGAGCAGTTCGTCGCCGAGCGCGTCGCCGCCGGCGAGAGCGTCGACGGCCTGTTCCCCCTCCCGGCGGCTCGCCTCCCGGAATACCAGGCCTGGCTCGCCCAGCAGCCTCAGCCCGCACCGGCTCGATGTCCCAACGGGCCGGTTATAACCGGTCCAATGGCACATCGAGCCGATGACCCGCTCCCTAGTCCGGGTACTGCTGAGGCTCAAGATGGCGGTGGTGCAGGGTGACCGTCCCCCCAGGGCTCCCGGCCAAGCTCGAGCACTTCATCGGCGGCGGGTACGCCCCCAGCGCCGACGGCGCCACCTTCGAGGTCGCCGACCCGGTCACCAACCAGCCGTACGCCGCGGCCGCGGCCGGCGGTCCACCCGACGTGGACCGTGCCGTCACCGCGGCCGGCCAAGCGTTCACCGAAGGCCCCTGGCCCCACCTGCCCGCCCGCGAACGAGCCCGCCTGCTGGCCAAGATCGCCGACGGCATCGAGCAGCGCGCTCAGCGGATCGCCGAGCTCGAGACGTTCGACACCGGCCTGCCCGTCACCCAGGCCCGCGGCCAGGCGGCCCGCGCCGCGGAGAATTTCCGGTTCTTCGCCGACCTGGCCGTCACCCTGCACGAAGACGCCTTCCGCAGCAGCACCCAGTTCGGCTACGTGATCCGCAAGCCCGCCGGCGTGGCGGGCCTGATCACCCCGTGGAACACCCCGTTCATGCTGGAGACCTGGAAGCTGGCCCCCGCGCTGGCCTCGGGCTGCACCGTGGTGCTCAAGCCGGCCGAGTGGACCCCGCTGTCGGCCAGCCTGCTGCCCGAGATCATGACCGAGGCGGGCCTGCCCGACGGCGTGTTCAACCTGGTACACGGCATCGGCGAGGTCGCGGGCGCCGCGCTGGTCGCGCACGCGGACGTGCCCCGCCTCTCGTTCACCGGCGAGACCAGCACCGGCCGCGCGATCATGGCCGCCGCCGCGCCGTACCTCAAGGGCCTGTCCATGGAACTGGGCGGCAAATCGCCGTGCGTCATCTTCGCCGACGCCGACCTGGACGCCGCCACCGACAGCGCCCTGTTCGGCGTGTTCTCCCTGAACGGCGAGCGGTGCACGGCGGGTTCGAGAATTTTGGCAGAACGGGCCATATACCACGATCTGGTCACCCGGCTCGCGGCCCGGGCCGAACGCATCCGGGTCGGCCCGCCGTCCGACCCGGCCACCGAGATCGGGGCCCTGGTGCACCCCGAGCACTACGCCCGGGTGCTGTCGTACGTGCAGGCCGGCCTGGACGAGGGTGCGCGCCTGGTGGCCGGCGGCGTCCGGCCCGAAACCCTGCCGGCCGGCAACTACCTGGCCGCGACGGTGTTCGCCGACGTCCAGCCCTGGATGCGGATCTTCCGCGAGGAGATCTTCGGCCCGGTGGTGTGCGTGACCCCGTTCGAGGGCGAGGCCGAGGCCGTCGCCCTGGCCAACGACACCTCCTACGGCCTGGCCGCTTACCTGTGGACCCGGGACCTGGCCCGCGCGCATCGGCTGGCGGGCGCGGTCGAGGCCGGGATGACCTGGATCAACTCCCACAACGTCCGGGACCTGCGCACCCCGTTCGGCGGCGTCAAGGCCAGTGGCCTGGGCCGCGAGGGCGGCGCACACAGCCTGGACTTCTACACCGAGTCCCGGATCGTCCACGTCCCGCTGGGCGACACCCGCGTCCCCCGGTTCGGAGCGTGAGCATGGCGCCACCGACACCTCCGGACATTGTCCGGGCCGCCTACGCCGAACTGACCGTCACCGACCTGGACCGGGCCCGCTGGTTCTGGGTCGACCTGCTCGGCTTCGTGGTCACCCGCGCCGACGACGGCGCGCTTTACCTGCGCGGGTACGACGAGCTCATCCACCACAACCTGATCCTGCGCCACGGCCCGCAGGCCGCGGCGGCCCGGCTCGCGTACCGGGTCCGGACCGCGGCCGACCTCGACCTGGCCGAGGCGTTCTACGCCGCGCTCGGCACCCGGACGGTGCGCTTGCCCGCGGGCGCCACCCCCGGGGTGGGGGAGGCGGTCCGGGCGCAGGACCCGCTCGGCTTCACCGTCGAGTTCTTCTTCGCCACCGACCACCCACTGCGCCTGCAGCAGCGCTACGACCTGCGGCGCGGTGCCGAGCCCGCGCGCATGGACCACTTCAACATCGTCGTGCCCGACGTGCGGGCCGCCTACGAGTACTACTCCTCGCTCGGGTTCGGCCTGTCCGAGACCATCGAGGAGGACGGCACGCTGTACGCGGCCTGGATGTTCCGCAAGCCGACCGTGCACGACGTGGCGTTCACCGGCGGCGACGGGCCGCGAATGCACCACCTGGCGTTCTTCGTCCACGAGTCACACCAGGTGCTGCGCATCTGCGACATCCTCGGCTCGCTGGGCGAGGAGTCGCGCATCGAGCGCGGCCCGGGCCGGCACGGCGTGTCCAACGCCTTCTACGTCTACCTGCGCGACCCCGACGGGCACCGGGTCGAGCTCTACACCAGCGACTACTTCACCGGCGACCCGGACCACCCGGTGCTGCGCTGGTCCGTGCGGGACCCGCGGCGCCGGGACTTCTGGGGCCACCCGGTGATCCCCTCCTGGTACACCGAAGCCAGCCCCGTCCTCGACCTGGACGGCCGCCCGCGACCCCTGATCCCCGAACGCCAGCCCGCCGAAGTAAGAGTCGGCGCCGACGGCTTCACCCAGTAAGCCTACGTCTTCACCCAGTGACCACCCACCGCCCAGTGACCACCCACCGCCCAGTGACCACCCACCGCCCAGTGACCACCCACCGCCCAGTGACCACCGACCGCGCCCAGTGACCACGGACCCCCACCCTGTAACCACAGACCCCGCCCCATTCGGGGCATGTGTGCCACAACCCCCATCTATCGGGGCACGTGTGCCACAAGCCCCGTTCGGTCGCGCGGTCCCGGCCTAGCTGATCCGCTCGACCTCCAGGTCGCCGTCGGCCAGGCGGGCGCGGAGCACCTTCTTGTCGAACTTGCCGACCGCGGTCTTGGGGATCTCGGCCACGAACGTCCAGTTCTCCGGAACCTGCCAGCGCGCCACCTTGCCGGTCAGGAAGTCGGCCAGTTCGCTGGGCTTGGCCGTCATCCCCGGCCGCAGCACCACGCTGGCCAGCGGGCGCTCGCCCCAGCGGGCGTCGGGCATCCCGATCACGGCCGCCTCCTGCACGGCCGGGTGAGCCATGAGCTGGTTCTCCAGGTCGACCGAGGAGATCCACTCGCCGCCGGACTTGATCACGTCCTTGATCCGGTCGGTGATGGTGAAGAAGCCGCGGTCGTCGATCGTGCCGACGTCCCCGGTGCGCAGCCAGCCGTCGTGAAACTTCTCCGGCGCCGGGTCGTGGTGGTAGGACCCGGTGACCCACGGTCCGCGGACCTCGATCTCGCCCTCGCTCACGCCGTCCCACGGCATCTCTTCGCCGTTCTTGCCGACGATCCGCATCTCGACCCCGTGGATGACCCGGCCCGAGCGCATCCGCCAGTCGAGGTCCTCCTCGGTTCCCTCCGGCACCCCCGCGGGCGGGAGAGCCATGCCGCCCACCGGGCTCATCTCGGTCATGCCCCAGCCCTGGATGATCCGCAGCCCGTACCGGTCCTGGAATCGCTCCAGCATGACCCGCGGCGCGGCGGCGCCGCCGGAGTTGCCCAGCCGCAGCGAGGACAGGTCGATCTCGTGCGCTTGCCCGTAGTCCAGGATCGCGTTCCAGATGGTCGGCACGCCCGAGGTGACCGTCGACCGCTCGGCGGCGATGAAGGCGGTCAGGTGCTCGGGCTGCAGGAACGGGCCCGGCATGTGCAGCGTGGCTCCGGACAGGAACGCCGCGTACGGCAGACCCCAGGCGTTGGCGTGGAACATCGGCACGATGGCCAGCGCCCGGTCCGCCTCGCTGATGCCGAGCGGCGCGGCCATGACCGCCATCGCGTGCAGGTAGGTGGACCGGTGCGAGTACACCACGCCCTTCGGGTCCCCGGTGGTGCCGCTGGTGTAGCACATCAGCGCCGCGGACCGCTCGTCCAGTTCGGGCCAGTCGTACCAGGGGTCTTCGCCAGTACTGGACTCCGCCAGCAGGTCCGCGTACCGCAGCACCGGCACGCGCCCGGCCAGCGCCGACGCGTCGCCCGTCCCGTTGATGATGAACGCCTCGACCGTGGGCAGCTGATCGGAGACCTTGGCCAGCAGCGGGACCAGGCTGTCGTCCACGATGATGATCCGGTCCCCGGCGTGGGCAACGATCTGGGCCACCTGGGCGCCGGGCAGCCGGATGTTCAGCGTGTGCAGCACCGCGCCCATCGCGGGCACCCCGAAGTAGGCCTCCAGGTGCTCGGTGTTGTTCCAGCAGAACGTCGCCACCGGGTCGCCCGGCTTGATCCCCAGCCGGGCCAGGGCCCCGGCCAGCCGCCCTGCGTTCTGCGCCACGGTCGCGTACGAGGCCCGGCGGGTGCCCGCTCCGGTCCAGGTCACGCACTCGCTGCCGCCGTACACGCGCGCGCCGTGCCGCATGATCGCGCCGATCGTGAGCGGGTAGTCCTGCATGGTGCTGCGGATCATCTGGCGTCGTCCTCCTGTAGTTCAGCCCACACCCCATACGTTACGGCTGCTGGCCGAGTTCACGCTCGACCAGCGTGACCAGGTCAGGCCGCTCGCTCAGCCCCCAGAGCACCTCGGCCGGCACGCCGAGCTGGCGGGCGGCCTCGCTGACCACCGGCCGGAGCATGCCCAGGGCCTGGGCCAGCCCTTGGTCCCGGGTGTAGGTGGGCGGCAGGTCGTCCAGCGACAGCTCGCCGGGCCGGTGGAACGCCCCGTCCCGGCCGGGCAGCCAGGCCGCGCGCGCCGCGGCCTGGCCCATGCCCGACCTGGTCTCCTCCAGGCTGGAGTCGCTGAACGAGATGAGCACCGACCGCTCCACCACCCCGGCCACCAGCCGGCGGTTCGGCGCGAGCAGCACGTTCCAGACGTACTCTGACCGGGCGTGGCTGGGGTGGGCCAGCGCGAAGTCCAGGCCGTCGGCCTCGGCGCCGGGATCGAACCCGTCGAGCCCGCGCTCGTTGCGCCCGAAGTCGACGGTGATCGTCACGTACCCGGCCGCGTTCGGGGTGCGGGCGCGGACCTCCACCGCCTGCCGGACGCCCATGGCGCGCAGCTGGACCAGCCACGGCCCGTACCCGTCGCGGGCAAACCACGCGTCCTGGTTCCCCTCGAAGTAGGTCTCCAGGTCCTTGGTGCGCTGGTACAGCAGGGGCGGCGGCCGTAGCGCCTGCTCGCCGGTGGCAGCGTTCTCACCGATGAGGAACGCCGTGGCTTGCACGCTCTCCAGCAGTTCGGCCCGCCGCCCGGCCGCGGCCTCGTCCAGGGCCCGGGCCACCCGTTCGAGGTCGGCGGCGTGCTGGGCCTCGTCGAGCGCCGCGAGGTCCAGCCCGTCGTACCTGGGCAGGACGATCTGCAGCACCTCGGCCACCACGTCCGGCACGGTGAGCTGCAGCGCCGCCAGGAAGGGCCGGGCCGCGGGGGAATCCGCGACGGCCCGCTTGACCGTGGGCAGGGTGCTCGGCGCCGGACCGGGCAGGTACACGGCCGGGCGGCCCTGCTCGTCGAGCGGGGCGACCTGCCGGCCGTCCTGGAGCCGGATGACCGGCTTGGCCCCGGCCGCTGGCCACAGCGACGGATGGCCGGCCAGGAACCGGTAGAACCGCGTGATCCACAGATCGTCCTGTTCCGTAAGGAACTTCTCGGTCATCCGCGACACCACGGCCTCGGGCGTGAGCTCGTCCAGGCCGATCTCATCCTGCAGGTACCGCCACAGCATCGGCGTACGCCGCTCGCTGATCGCCCCGTCCGCGAACCAGACCGGCCGTCCGGCCCCGCACAGCCCGCCGAGCTGGCCGGGGTCGAGCAGGCCGAGCACCTCCGGGCTGCTGGCCAGCAGCAGGTCGACCGCCACGCCGTAGCCGCCGCCCGCCACCGGGATCAGCGCCTCGGCGGTCAGCGCGTCGCCCGC
>Ga0335072_10001862_pt1 | contig 33514 bp, 47 predicted proteins | sample Lox_Sample_21_FD_206725 | JGI IMG/M metagenome (GOLD analysis project Ga0335072, IMG submission 206725) | Soil microbial communities from Loxahatchee National Wildlife Refuge, Florida, United States - Lox_Sample_2.1 | ecosystem: Environmental > Terrestrial > Soil > Wetlands | place: USA... | reverse complement strand
GCTACTTCACAGAGATGGACGACGCCACCAGGCCGCTGGTCGTTATCATCAATGAAACTCTGGCGCGGAAATATTTCCCGGGAGAGGATCCATTGGGAAAGAAGATCGGTGATACGGAACTTTCGCCCAAATCTCTTTGCGAAGTCATCGGTGTAATCGAAGATGTGAAAGACGGATCGCTCGATTCCGAGACTTGGCCGGCGATTTATTACTCCTCTTATCAGAACCCCGATGACTATTTCTCGCTGGTCGTGCGCACTTCGCAGTCGGAAGCTGCGTTGCTTCCGTCGCTAGTGGCCGCGGTGCATGAGGTCGGCGGCGGACTCGGCACGCTGGATGTCGCGACCATGGCCGGCAGAATCGACAATTCGCCGACATCGTCTCTGCATCGTTCCGCGGCGTGGTTGGTCGGAGGGTTCGCCACGCTCGCATTGCTGTTGGGAGTCATTGGTTTGTACAGCGTGATCGCGTATTCGGTGAGCCAGCGGACGCGTGAGATTGGCGTGCGCATGGCCCTGGGCGCCCAGCGCGGTTCGGTATATCAACTGATTCTGCGGGAAGCCGCGTGGCTGATTGGCACGGGAATCGCGGTCGGCTTGATCGGTTCGCTGCTCGCCGCAACTCTGATTCGCGGATTGCTGTTCGGAGTGCGCTCGTGGGATGGCGCCACTCTGGCTGCTGTTGCGCTTGTGCTAGCCGTCTGCGCGATGCTCGCAAGCTATATTCCCGCCCGCAAAGCCGCGAGAGTTGATCCTTCAGTGGCGCTGCGCTACGAGTAGTGCGGGCGAACTCACTTGGACCACCCGTCCGGGGGCACTACTCGATATCAAGAAAAGGAGTTCGTCCCCTATGTCCCCGATTTTGTTCGGCGATTCTGTTAGCTCCGAATCCGCAGAATCGTATTCATTGCGACCCAGTGGAGTCAGTGACACTTGCCACTCAAACGAGCAAAGGCAAACAGAAAACCTTACCACAAGTGAAGGATGGCCATTCTGCCCTCGTGAATTCGTCCCGCTCACAAGCATTCGGTTTGTGGAAGGGCGTGAGTTAACTCGTGCCGAGGAGTCGCCTAAAATAAGAAGCGCTTTAGCGCCAGCACCGTAGCCAATTCGCCCTAAGCGACCAAGCCTGTGCCTTCGCGTGCCCTCCCATTAGCGAAATCGGGCTATGCTTGCGCTGCTAAGTTCCACTAGGCATACTTGCGTAATGAGCGCCTCCACATCGGAACGTGCGTCCCTGGTGAAAAACGATGCCCAGCCGCCGCATGCCCCAAAAAGAAGGTGGCGGTCGCGAGCGTTTGAGAATGCTGATCGTGCGTTTCAGCGCTTCCTCCAGCTAACGTCAGTACTGCATGAAGGGTTCTGGCTCGCATGCCTCAACCCGGACGACCTTAACGCCGTAACAGCAAAACGCTACAGCGAGTCCCAGTACTATGCATCAACCGGGCACAACATTAGCGGGCTCTTCGACTGGGAGAGAGCGACTCTCGAACGGTATTTTCGACCAGGATCTCGCATCTTGGTTGCCGCTGTAGGCGGAGGCCGGGAGGTTCTAGCTTTATGTAACGAGGGCTTTGATGCAGAAGGTTTTGAGTGCAGCCTTCCTCTGGTCCAGGCTAGCCAGAAAATGCTCTCTCAGTTTGGGGGAGCCTCGCGCGTGATTCATTGCCCGCCCGATGCCGTTCCAGATGGTCCTCCTGTCTACGAGGGACTTATCGTTGGCTGGACCTCATATATGCACATTCCGACAACCGCTCGTCGAATCCTCTTTCTTCAAGCCTTGCGACGACGAGCTTTGCTAAAGTCGCCTGTCTTGATTTCGTTTTTAACACAGAGCACTAACGCGAATTTCGATGCAGCCGTTCTCCGTACGGCCAAGTTTTTCCAGCTTTTTATTGGCGGGCGAAACGATTGCTTGGAACGCGGAGATCACATCAGTGGCCGAACGTACATGCACTGGTTCACTCGCGATCAGATAGAGAGTGAAATGGGATCGTCTGGCTTTCGTGTCGCGCACTACTCCGAAGAAGGCGACTTAGGCTACGCAGTAGGAATTGCGACATAGGTTCGTATGCGTTCACGTCCTCACTCTCACGTTCACAGATCAGTGGACTCGTCGGACCGACCCGAATCCTCTCAAAGACGGAGCATTCCCTGCACCGCTTAAAGGTTCTTCTCTTCAGCATCGCGATTGGCTTCGGTCTCGTGCATCTATGGTTGGGCCGCGCAGGCGTGCACGGCATAGATCCGATCTCCTATATGGATATGGGAGATGCATTTATGAGAGGCAACTGGAACGCCGCGGCGAATGGCCTTTGGAGTCCCCTGTACCCTCTGCTTCTGGGCGCGGCCCTTAGTTTTGTGAAGCCCTCTGCTTCATGGGAGTTCCCGCTCGTTCACGTCGTTGGATTCATCATCTACATCGGTGCGATTTTCAGCTTCGATTTTCTCTGGAGTGAGTTCGGGCGAGCTTTGAGAGAGAGGTCTACGTCGAAGCGCAGGCGCTGGGTTGTTTTTCCCGATCGCTCGTGGATGGTGATCGGATACTGTTTATTCCTCTGGGTTTCGTTGCTAATGATTCGAGTGACCGACGAAAGCCCCGACATGCTAGTTGCCATGGCCGTGTACGCTGCGTGCGCCTTGTTGATGCGGATTACTGACGGCCGCGCGCGAATCGGAACATTCGTCGTCCTCGGTGTAGTCTTGGGCCTAGGCTATCTCGCCAAAACAATCCTATTTCCCTTATCGCTTGTTTTCCTGGTAGTGGCTGCAGTCGGAACGTATAAGCAACAGCAGTCACTTGCGCGCCCGCTGGTTGCTTTTGTCGTTTTTCTTGTCATAGCGAGTCCCCTTTTGTGCATTCTCTCGCGAGCGAAGGGCAGGTTTACGTTCGGGGATTCAGGAACGATCAACTACCTCTGGCACGTAGAAGGAGTGCCGAGGACATACTGGCAAGGGAATTATCCCGGCTCGGGGGCACCGATCCATCCACCTCGCCTTATTCTCGCTAATCCCGCGGTGTATGAGTTTGCCGCACCTTTCGCAGTCACGTTTTCACCCTGGTACGATCCGTCGTATTGGTACGAAGGGATGCACCTGCACTTCGATTTCAAGAAACAGATCCGAGCTCTTGCGGAAGGCGTGGGTATATATCACGGGCTGTTTTTCAAACCTGGTGCCGTGCTGATTGCGATCAGTTTGATACTCCTGTTGGTTGGGGGTTCTCTGAGAGACGCGTTGGGGCGATGGGATCTCTTGATGCCCGCGCTGGCGGGTTTGGGAGCATATGCTCTCGTTCATGTAGAAGCGAGATATGTTGGCTCGTTTATTCTGGTCTTTTGGGGCGCGGTTCTGAGCCAGGTGCGGCTTCCAGAGAGCGAATTGGCTGTTCGTCTATTGCGATTCTCTACGCTGGCGATCGCTATCATTTATTCGGTTGAATTGTGTGCTGGCACGTACGCCACCGCCGTGGACGAAAAAGAAGTCACGGCCGAAATGCAGGAGTCGCAGCAGCTCGCCCAAGGGATACGCGAGGCAGGTCTGCGATCGGGCGATCGAAGTGCAATCATTGGCGGCATTTCGGGGATGATATGGGCGCGCTTAGCGAAAACCCAGATCGTTGCCAATTTACCGGATGACAAAGACTTTTGGTCTCAGGCCCCAGACGCTCGGTCAAAAGCACTAAGTGCGTTAGCAAGCACTGGAGCAAGAGTCGTCGTCGCAGAGGCCGTTCCGGCATGGGCTGCAACCGCTGGTTGGATGAGAATTGGCCAAACCGATTTCTATGTGCACGCGCTGAGCCCGGCAGCGACGGCTGATCCAACGCAGCGAAAGTGACTCTCACTTCGCAAAGGGGCTGCGGAACATGGAGATCTCCATGGCAGTGCTTTCCACATGTTCCAGATGAGGATTTCGCGATGAGTGCTGACCGTTTTGAAGAAACAAAGAATGAATTGCTTCTCGAGGTTCTTAAAAAATTCGGAAGAGCCCGAACCCGGGTTGGAGGTAACAGCATGCTCCCCACACTTCGCGTCGGCGATACGCTCAGTGTGGAGGCAGCGCGAGCTGCTGACGTATTTCCGGGAGACATCATTCTGTGCTTTCAGGGCGGAAGATTTTATACCCACCGCCTTGTAAACCGGCACGGAACCAGCCTTATCACACGGGGCGACGCCAATGCGCGCATCGACTCTCCGGTCGCCGCTGATGAATGCGTAGGTCGGGTCGCCTCCGCTGAGAGGGATGGCAAGCCCGTAGCTTTGCACTATCGACCGATACTGTCGGCACTTCTCAGATACTCCGCCGTGACGAGGAGAATCTATTACTGGAGCCGAGTTCGACGATGATTGGCCGCTCAATGTACAGGGATACCCGGAAGTTTCCCACAGATAAAATCGTCCCAATTGTGACGTCTAACCTTGCCTTCCACAGCCCCCAAAAGCGCACAATCGCCTCGTGCGCATTGCATCGCAGAATACTCGGAATGTGGCGGCGAGTTTTCTAGTCCCTGGCCTCTGGTCCCTGACCCCTGATCTCAGGACTCGGGACCCACGACTAGTGACTAGCTAACTCCTTATTCCGGAAGATTTTGCGTGTAAGTCCTTCTTTGACAAGATTTTGCGAGGCATTTTGGCGCTGATCGCTGCGTAACTAGCCTGGATTCAAGATTTTGCAGAATTCGATCGAAACAAATATTTCGAGCGCCGCGCACAAAATCATTCCAATAAGTCCTTGTTCTGTAAGATTTTACGCATAAGGTCTTTGCTTTGAAGATTTTGCGGGGAACGAAACAGATTGACGGGTCGTAAATGCTTTATCCGCAATATTTTACGCAGATCGATCTAAATTTTTCGCGAGCGTCCCTCATCCGAACCGGTAGTGCCACACCCGCGCCGCTCCGATGAGGTTCGTGTCGTCACCGAGCGAAGCGAGGGTCAGCTCCGTTTTTTCGGCAGGGACAAACCGGCAGCCGGACCGAATCAGCGCCCGGACACGCTCCAGAAAAAGATCGGAGCTCTTCATGATGCTCCCGCTCAACACGATCGCATCTGGAGTGAACAGGTTGATGAGATTCGCGAGCCCGAGCCCGAGATAGAACGCTTCGGTCTCAACCGACTTCAGAGCCCACGCATCCCCGTCGCGAGCCAGTTCAAAGATGCGCCGCGCCGTAATGTCGCGATGCGGATAATCCGCCGGAGCATTGTGCTGCAGCCAGGCCGCCATCGCGGGACCGGCGGCCAGCGACTCCCAGCATCCGCGAAATCCGCACGTGCATTGCGGGCCGGCAGGATCGATCACATGATGCCCGACCTCCGGATGCGCGCCGTCGACTCCGCGATAAAGTTTGCCGTCGAGAACAATCCCGCCACCGATGCCGGTTCCAACCGTGACGTAGATGAGCCGCGAGCGATTTCTGCCGGCGCCCCATCCGGCCTCGGCCAGCGCGGCAGCGTCGCCGTCGTTTTCGAGCGCAACGCGCACACCAAAGACGGTCGAGAGATCTTTGACTGGGCTCTTGCCACGCCATCCGGGCAGGAAATCAACGTCGCCAAATTCGCCGCGCATCGGATCAACCGGGCCCGTCGATCCGATGCCGATTCCAGTGAGTTGCCCTCCGGCCTTTTGCGATGTCCTGCGCAGCATGTGCGCAATGAGTTCGATCGAGTCGGAGTAACGGTTGGGATCGGTCGGCGCTTCCATGCGCGACAGCACCTTGCCGTTGTCGTCGACCACGCCAACCGCGATCTTGGTCCCTCCGATATCGACAGCGCCGGTCATCGCCATTACAAAGCTCCCGCTTCCTCGAGCAGTTTCTTCATCCCCGCCCAGCTTTTGCGCGACGACGCTTCGGGCGATCCGCCGCCGCTCCAATGCGTCTCAAGGCTGACAGCGAAGTGGTAACCATCGCGCTTGAGCGCCTTGAATTGGCCGAGCCAGTCGATCATGCCTCCACCCATCGGCGCCCAGTCGAACTTCTCACCCTTCTTCACCACGTCTTTGCAGTGGCAGTGGCCAATGCGATCTTTGGGAAGAAGATTGTAGCCGTCGGGATAAGCGATTTCGCCAGTGGCCGCGGCGTTTCCGGGATCCCAGTTCAGCATGAACGACGGCGATTTCACTTCGCCCAGAACTTTCGCGGCTTCCGCGCCCGTGGCTGTGTTGCACGCGGATTCGTTTTCGAGCACAAGGATCAGGTTCTTCTTCGCAACTTTTTCGGCCGCCTCGCGCAGCTTGTCGTTGATCGCGGCGCGGTACGGAGCCGGATCTTCGAGACGCCAGAAATCGAAGCAGCGGATGCGTTCGGTCTGAAATGCTTTCGCCATCTCGATGGCACGATCGAGAACTTCGTCCTGCTGGCCAAGCGTGAAGTTGGCGTTGAAAGACTTCGCCTCGCTGTATTTCGATTTCGGCGCTCCGGGCCAGTCCACTTTGAACAGCGGGCTCGCAATGTCGGTGACCTTCAACTGGTATTTCTTGAGGATGCGCTGCGATTCTGCGACTTCTTTTTCGTCGAGGCTGCAGATGTTCTTGTTCCACATGCCTCGGAGCTCGATCCAGTGCATGCCGAAATCGCGGGCCGCCACTTCACAGGAATGTCCGAAATCCTGCGAGATTTCATCGTTAATGACGGCAACGCGAAAGGGAGATTTCGATTCTGCGGTTGCGAAGCGCGACGTAGATCCTGCAACTGTCACCGCGGCCATTCCTGCGAGGAATTCGCGGCGGCGTAAACGGGAGGGCATGAGTGCTCCTGAAACATACTTCAGATGAAATGAAGCGAGAGCACAAATCTACCACGATCAGAAACGGTGCTGGAGCGAGATGGATTAACGATGACCGAGAAAGAGTCGGACGATTCAGGAATTTTCGCGCGCAAAACAAAACGCCCCGGACTCAGTTTGAGTCCCGGAGCGTCTGTTGATCAGCCCTCCCCCAAGTGCTGCTCACGAACAACTCTATGCTCGACCCCGGAAACCGTAAATGGCTCGGTCGTGCTATCGGCTGGCACCAACGACTTGTGCAGCGCGGCGTTTCACGCGCAAAACAAAACGCCCCAGACTCAATTTGAGTCTTGGGCGTCTGTTGATCAGCCCTCCCCCAAGTGCTGCTCGAGAACAACTCTACCCCTGCCCTGTCGGACCGTAAATGGCTCCCCCGTGCTAGGGGTGGCACGAAGGTGTAGGAGCGCGAAGTCCATGAGAAAAAAGACACTTCAATCGCATCGCTGAGGAGCCCAATCTCTCTATTCCAAGGCTGACCCGATTCGGCCTGAAATCGCCCGAAAAACACAGCGGCCGTTGGTTTTTGCCGGAAAATCCCCCACGCATTCGGCCTCGAATGGCCAGGTAACCTGGCCGGAAAGCATGGTAACTGTCACCAAAGTGCCCCTTCGTAATTTGAAGAAAACACAGGGCCGAAGCAGAATCGTCTTCGCCCACCACTTCGTAGTCAGCAGTTGTCGCTTCCTTCCGGATGCAACGCCGCTGAAACAATCCAACCTGGCCGGCATTGATGTGGGGAATGATGTCTCGCAGGAAAGCGACAATTCTTTGTATCGACGATCACTGGAACGGTCTGATCGGTCGCAAGATGCTGCTCGAACAGAGCGGCTACGAGGTCCTGGAAGCAACCGACGGCGATGACGGCCTTAAATTGTTCCGCTCGCAGCCGGTAGATGCCGTCGTCCTCGATTATCAGATGCCAGGGATGATGGGCGACGTCGTTGCCGCCAAAATGAAGCGTATCAATTCCAACGTGCCGATTATGCTGTTGTCGGCGTACGGACCGTTGCCTGAGAAAAAACTGGCCTCGGTGGATAAGTTCTTATCGAAGTCGCAACCCCCGAACGTCCTGCTATCCACATTGCAAGGCCTGTTGGACAGCCCCCACAAACCGTTTTTCTCTCGCTGGCTCGACCACTGGAAGAGCCGGAATCAGGCGGTGATCCATTGAATCTGCTCAAGAAACTCCTTCGGCGCGCATGCCCGCACGAGTTCTCCTGGCCGCGCATTGACGACAACGGACGCCACTACCAGATCTGCCTGGCCTGCGGCACCGCCTTTGAATATGACTGGAAGCAGATGCGGCGCACAGGAAAACTGATGACTGCAAGCGTGCAGCACGCGGTGGCTGCCTATTCGCGCGACATCCACGGATATCTGTCGAAATAGAGATGCTCGGTCGATCCAACTTGAAGTATCAGACGCGCGCCCCTCGTGTGCAGTTGCAGGGGCTGGTCTCGGTGTCTCTTCAACTCGAAAATGGACGGCAACTCACCGGCAAATTGCGAACGCTCTCTGTGACGGGCGGACTGCTGGATCTAGCGCAGTACCTGGATGAAAGAGTCCAGGTGTCGATGGTATTTCGATTTGGATCGGACATCGTGCAGCCGCGGGCGCAGCTCTTGTTCCCGATGCGCGGCGGAATGGGCTATCTGCAGCCATTCCGATTCACCTCGATTGGTGCGAGAGAGCGGGGAATCCTCGCGACCGAGATCGACTTCCGAATCAAGCAGGAGACGGCGGACAAATCTGCGCAAAGACTGGGTTCGCGACTGCCGCAGTCGTTGTTCGATTCGCTCTGAGAGCCTGCTTCGGGCATCGAAGAAGAATTTCTCTACATTATTTGCAGGCGGGGCGCACTTGGCTTACCCTAGCGCCCTATGAAACCTGCCAAGCTTTTCTTCTGGATTGGTCTAGTGGTGATCCTGTTGTCTGCGGCCGCTGTCGTCGCCCAGTCTTCCTTCACTGTCGAGCAAGTGATGAGTTCTCCTTTCCCCTCGGAACTGGTGGCGGCTGAGCACGGATCCCGCGTCTCGTGGGTCTTCGACCTGAAGGGCGTCCGGAACGTGTGGGTCGCCGATGGTCCGGATTTCGGGCGAACGGCGCGTGCGGTGACTCATTACGCCGGCGATGAGGGCCAGCCTATCGCCAGCCTGAAACTCACTCCCGACGGAAATACTGTCGTGTATGCGGTCGGCACCGAGTTGAACGATGACAAGGAGAGCGCGAACCCCGCCAGCTGGACAAAGGGCGCAAAGCAACAAGTATTCGCGGTCGAGGTGAATGCGAAGAATGCAGCGCCTCGTCTATTGGGCGATATGGGTTGTCCGGATGAAGGATGCGAGGACATTCAGATTTCTCCTGATGGCAAGTTGGCGGTATGGTCCGCGAAGAAGAAGTTGTGGATCGCCAGTGTCGATGGCAAGCAGCAGGCCAAGGAACTGGCGACCGTGCGCGGGAACTCAGTTGAGCCCAAGTGGTCGCCGGATGGAAAGCATATTGCCTTCGTCAGCCAGCGCGAAGGTCATAGCCTGATCGCGATTTACGACTTCGGCGGCGACGTAATCCGCTACATGGCTCCGAGCGTCGACAGAGATTCGATGCCGCGCTGGTCGCCGGATGGCAAGTCGATCGTGTTCGTCCGCACAGCCGGACAAGAGGAGAAGCTGCCGCTGATTCCGGTGCGCCCGCGGCCGTGGTCGTTGCGAATTGCCGACGCCGAAACGGGCGCGGGCCGTGTGCTGTGGCGCAGCGGAGAAAAGCTGGACGATTCTCTTCCCGGCCTCAGCGAAGATTCTTCTCTCAATGTCGCAGCAGATGGACGAATCATCTTCTCGTCGGAGCAGGACGGGCGCAATCACTTGTACTCGATTGCGGATTCCGGCGGCGAGGCCACGCTGCTCACACCGGGCGATTTCGATGTAGAAGACGTCACGCTCAGCGCGGACAAGAAGTGGGTGATCTATTCGTCGAATCAGGATGACGTGGACCGGCGGCATTTGTGGCGCGTGCCCGTCACCGGCGGTGCGGCGCAGCGGGCTCTGACGAGCGGCGAGACGATGGAGTGGGCTCCCGTAGAAACTGCCGATGGCAAGAGCATCGTGTGCCTCGGCTCGACCGCGACTTCGCCTGCGATGCCGTATGTTGTGACTGCGAACGGTCGCGAGATGATCGCGAAGCAGGAACTGCCGAGTGATTTTCCTTCGGCGTCGCTGGTTGCGCCGAAGCAGGTGATCTTCAAGAGCGAAGATGGTCTCACCCTGCACGGCCAACTTTTCCTGCCACGCAATGCTAAGGGGAAAGTTCCGGGACTGGTCTTCATGCACGGCGGACCGGTGCGGCAGATGATGCTCGGCTTCCACTACATGGACTACTACCACAATGCCTATGCCGAGAATGAATACCTGGCGAGCCGCGGATACGCCGTCTTGTCAGTGAATTACCGGCTTGGAGTGATGTACGGTCGTGCATTCCGCGAGGCGCCGAACACGATCTGGCGCGGGGCCGCCGAGTACAAGGATGTTGTAGCCGCAGGACGGTATTTACAGTCTCTGCCAGAGGTCGACGGAGAAAAAATCGGATTGTGGGGCGGTTCCTACGGCGGATTTCTGACTGCGATGGGACTGGCGCGCAATTCAGATCTGTTCAAAGCTGGCGTGGATTTCCATGGCGTACACGACTGGAGTGTGTTCCTCACCGAGCGTCCGTACTTCGGCAATCTGGCGCTGCGGCCCCCGGATGCGGACGCCGCGATCAAGCTGGCGTGGGAGTCCTCGCCCGATGCGTATGTGAGTACGTGGAAGTCTCCCGTGCTGCTGATCCAGGGCGACGATGACCGCAACGTTCCCTTCACCCAAACGATTGACCTTGTGCAGAGGTTGCGAGCGCAGCATGTGCCATTCGAACAGATCGTTTTGCCGGATGAGATCCACGGATTTCTCCGCTGGCGGAGCTGGGTACGTACCTACACGGCGACGGAGGAGTTCTTCGACCGCACGCTGAAAGAAGGCGCAAAAATCGGGACGGGAAATTAGGGTTGAGAACCGCGGCCGAGCGGATTTGAACCAATACCTGCCGATTACGAATGGGCGTTCACCGAGAGGACCAACGGCGTAGCGTCCGAGGGCTGGTTCGTAACTGGTTTACCGTAACTTCTGATTTGGGCGTCAAAGGGCAAGAGGTCCAACGTAAAATACAGCAATCGGAAAACCGACTTTGAATTCTGTGCTCTTCTCTCGATTGAAAACCTAAAGGAGAAATGGAATGGGCATCAACACGCGACGAAAGTTCGTTGGCAAGATGACGGCTCTGGCAGCGTTTGTCACGGGAGCGAAGTTGTTCGCACAACAGGCTTCAGGTGGGAGCAGTTCTGCCCCTGCGCCACAAAATAGCGACAAAGATGCGCCTCGCCGGTCCAATGGCGAACATCACGTCTACGGGGGAATCTACTATTTCTCGGGTACAGGCGCGAATGATGGCTATCCCAAAGAAGATCACGTGCTGGTCACGGATCCATTCGAAAAGCATGTAACCCGCACGATGGACGCGCTGAAGAAATCCGTCGAGCGAGCGGGCAGCAACATGGACAACATCCTCCACCTTCAGGTCTTTCTCTGTCTGCCACTGGCCGAAAATATCCCAATGCCAACCGGCAAGGCTCGGTTCGATGCCCACAAGGCGCAATACGACGCCTTGAACAAGATTTACGGTACGTATTTCTCTCCCGGGAAGGCTCCATCGCGCGCCTGCATGGCGGTCGAATGGATTCCTGGCGATTCTCTGATTGAGATCGTTGGCAGCGCAAAGATCGTGGATCCGTCCGTAGTGCCAGTGGTGCGATAGGGCGAACTGTAGGGAGGCCATGTATGAAACTTGGTTGGAGCCGGCGCTCATTTCTCGCCGCTCTGGCGACGGCGAGCAGTGTCTTCGCGCCCGCCGGACTAATCGGCAAGAAGCGCAAGACGGCGAAAGCATTATCGGTTGACGGGGCTCCTATCGTGCCGATCACTTCCGGGCTCGGCTCAACCGGAGATATCTACGCTGAGCTGGGCGTGACGCCTCTTATTAACATCAACGGCACCATCACCGTCATTGGTGGATCGGTGATGGATCCCGAGGTCATGGAGTTGATCCGGCAGGGAAACGAACACTTCGTTCTGATCGACGAACTCGAAATCGCAGCTGGAAAGTTCATCGCCAATCTTTGCAAGTCCCCAGCTGGTTATACCGGCCTCGTCACGGGGGGCGCGGCCGCGGCGCTGGTTGTTGGCTATGCCGGCATGATGACGGAAGACCTCGAGCCTCGCATGCGGGTGATTCCCGATGTCAGCGATTTCCCTCGAAATGAAGTGATCATTCAAAAAAGCCATCGCTACCCGTTCGACCACCAGATCCGCCAGACGGGTGCAAAGCTGGTAGAGGTCGAGACGCGCGAGGAGATGATTGCCGCCATAAATCCAAAAACGGTAGCCATCCACTTCACCAATATTCTCTCTGATAAAGGCAAAGTCAGCGGCCCGGAGACCGTCGCCATTGCGAAGGAGCACAACCTCTATACCTTTAATGATGCCGCGGCCGATGTCCCTCCGATCGAGCGGCTCTGGGAGTATCCCGGCCTTGGCTTTGACATGGTTGCTTTCAGCGGTGGTAAGGACATCCGCGGTCCCCAGGCGGCTGGAATATTAATCGGCAGGCAGGAATTAATGCGCTATGCCCTGCTCAACATGAGTCCGCAGGAAGATCGTATCGGGCGTTGTTGCAAAGTCGGCAAAGAAACGATTTTTGGCATGCTCAAGGCGCTTGAGATCTTCGTCGGCCAGAATTATGAGGCCACCTTGCAGACCTACGACGAGCGCGCCCAGGTTATCACCGATGCCGTGAGGCAATTTGGAGTGACCGCCCTGCCTCGACAGTTTGATCCTCAGGCACTCGGTAACGTGACGCCCCGCTACAGCTGGAAGATCGATCGCTCAAAACTCAACATCAGCGGGCATGACGTCATGCAAAAACTGGCCGACACTCGACCGCTTGGAATCGGTAGCATGGGCGCAGGAGTAAGCGGCATGCGCGGAAGGGACCCCGAGAAGGCTCCCTCCGAGCTTCAATCCAGTCATCACGGTTCGCAACGCGATCCGGACAGCTTCGGTTTTGCCGTCTGGCAGCTCAAAGACGGCGAAGACCGAGTGATCGCCGATCGCTTGGTGGAGATTTTCAGCGAAGCCCGGGCCTCTTAGCGGGTAGAACGCGTTGGGCAAACGAGTATGGATCAACTCGTGGGTGAGATGCGTCGGCGGGAAGGAACCGAGTGATTGGGAAGGATGGAGCCGACGAGCGGACTTGAACCGCTGACCTGCCGATTACGAATCACTCTGTGCTCCAGTACCGTCAAGCACTTACGAGACTGTTGACGACTCGACCAGCCCTGTCGAATCAATGGGTTATGGAATGACGGGATACGAATATCCTAGGATACGGGCGACTGCTTCAGTCCTTTATTTCTAAGACGAACCGCTCGGTTGCCTTAAATCCCCATTGGACTTGCCACGTTCGTCCATTGCTCTGGTCCAGCAAAATAAACGTCCAAATGTTCTTCGTCGGGTAGAGTGTGAACCGACCCGTCGATTCTGCTGCTCCAGTTGGAAGCAAAGATGTAAGGTTCACCGCCGTGTGCCCTCGGTCGCCGGAGTCACCCCACTGAACCTGCCATATTCGACCATTACGCGTATCAAGTTCCAAGACGTTGTAAATGTTCTTGGTGTGAAAGATTCGATAGGGTACGTCGGTACTCTGGGAGGTCGGCGGGAGGGAATCTGTGTCTTGCGCGTAGGACACCGCACACGCCAACATGAGCACCACGGCTAATAGCTGAAATCTTTTCATCTTCGCCTCCGTGCCTACTTCTTGAACCGCATTCTCACTGGTCTGCGTCGGGCGTGCAGACTGTGTTCTTAATCCTCACGGGCACCCACTTGCCGTTCCTCACCTGTGCCTTTCCGCCAGTAAGCACCCGGTACGGGTCTTCCTTCAACGAGACCGTCTGACCCTCCATGTTCGGGGTGACATCCGGCAGCCCGAAGACATGCTCCCACTGGTGATTCTTGAACGTCGCAGCGGAGCCGTCCATCCAAGTGTAGGTGTAACCCTCTTGATAAGGCTTGCCATCTTTGTCTGTGCCATTCACATCCGGCAATGGATACGGCATCGAACGGAAGATAGGCATCGGAGCATCGACCATCTGCGGAAGATTCGTGACGATGAGTTTGTCGATTCCACGGAGGGAGACCGTCGAGCCGCTGGCATCTTTGAAGTCGGCGTAATAGGTGCTGTGGAAGATTCCGCGACCGATGTCTGGGGTATTGCACGCGATATAGTCCTTACCATCGGCTTCGATGGAGACAGGCGCAGGATGAGCCGGGGAGAACCAACCCTTCACGTCATCCCAGAAAGTGAGTCCCAAGAACACGAGGAACGCAGTGACAAGCCAACCCTTAATTTCTTTCCAACGGACTTCCTGCCACGTTGGTCCTTTGACTTCGACTTCAGCGCGGTCAATATCGTCTTCAACGTCTTCTGTCATCGTCCGACCCTCCGTCGCCTAGCGCCCCGTGGTCAGAGTATTTTCGCCCATATCGTCAAGTGGCGACCTTTAGCCTGAAGTGTCAGGTAACCGGGAAGACTCGCGTACTCAGCCGCCGTCGCTTTCAACTCCTCTTTCAACTCTTCCGCCGTCAGGTCTGAGACGTGGTCAATCTCTTTGCGGCGAGCGAGGATGAAATGCAGACGACATTTCTTCGCGCTGTCGGGTGTTTGTGATTTCTTCAGGTTGCCGACCTTGAGAATCAGCTCTCCGAACTGTAGGAGGTTCTTGAGGTTTCCCGCAATGACGCCTTTGCAGACCGTGCAATCGCAGACCTTCTCGTGAAAATCGTCGGCATCTGAAATCCCCAAGTCGGAGAGTGCACGTTCGATTTCGGCGATGCCTACCCGGACATGCAATGGTGGATAGTGGTAGTTGACAACTGGAACGATAACGCCGATGACGGGGACGACATCTTTGCTCTCGCCGTAGCCGACGCCGTGTGAGAAACCCGTCATCCCTCGCTTACTCAGCAATGCGCTGAGATAGCCGCCGTGCATGTTGTAGACGCGGCGACCAGCCTCCTCGAATGCGTCGATGCCCTCTGCCAACGTTTTGAGCCTCGACTCGGTAATCTTCTCTTCATTCAGGGGACTCAACCAGAGCCAAAATGCCGGGAGACTCGTCTCAATGAATGCTTTGCAGATTCTCAGCCATCGTGCGTTGTCATCCAAAATCTTTTGGTCGATGCAGATAACACCGTGCTTCTCGACATCCCCGTCGAGTTCACTGAAGCAATTGGCGAGTCGAAGATTGAGTTCGCGCCATTCTTTCCATCCCGCTTCGGGGCACGGGATGTAGAAGTACGGAGCGAAGACGAAGGACGGGTCGGGACAGTGGTCGGAGAACTCCTGTAATTGAACATCGGCGGCGAAGTACGTCCGCATTCGGGTCGTCTGATACGTGTAGATTGATTCACAGAACGCTTCCGTCATGTCATCATCGAAATCGTTAGGTCTAACAGGTCGGTCTTTCTCTACCGCATCGGAAACCGGATTTCCGAACTCCTCAGCCATCTTGAGAAATGATTTCTTGAGACCGAACTTCGTCGTCTTCTTGCCCTTTGTTCGGTCAATCGTCTCCGACTTGATGTAGTCGAGGTCCATCCCGAATGTGTAAGTCATCGGGTCAATTGCGAATGCTCTCTTTTGACCTGTAACAGCGAGCGCGAAGGATACCGTTGCGCCGGGAGTGGATTCGAGGAGATTCGCGCCAACGAGAACACCGTGGAACAGACGGAAGGTCTTGATGACGTATTGTTTCTCGGAATGTGAACCCAGACGAAGGAAGACTTCACTACGTGGCGTGTCTGGCATGTCTTTTACCTACGCAACATCTCTTTATAGGGTTCGACGTAATGCCCCTTTGCTTGCGTGGATAGAACGGCTGGAAGAACAACCTCGACTGCTTTGGAAGCCGTGTCAACTGCAAGGATGCCGACTCCCGCTGTCTTGAAATCCGGGTGCTCGACGAGCGTCTGTGCGACTTTCTTTGGCATCGCAACATACGAATAGTCGGAGCATAGTTGGTAGAGAGCCGCCTGATGCAATGCCTTCTGCCATTTTCTTAACTTCAACTCGACCGCAACAGTCCGGTCTTCATCACCCCACGCAACACCGTACATATCAATGGACCTCTCGAAGAACGAGAGTTCTCGGATGACGCGACTGTATCCCTCGCCTTTGAGGAAACGTTTGACGGGAAGCCAGAGGTCACATTCCGCGACTTTCTTCGACTTACTCGTCTTCTTGGATAATGGCATCGTGTGCTCTATGTAAGTGAATCTGTCGTCTCATCGCTGACAAAACTCCAAGAACAGCGGGAGACGCGGGAATAAAGATGGCGGATTCAGCAATTCGGTCGGACATGCCATCGCAAAAGAATCGCACTGCCAGTCCGATAATAGCGAGCAGCGCCGTCGCCGCCAACAACCAGTAGCATATCCTATCCCACCGCGAAACCTTCATCGCCATCCCACGAATCTTCACCGCTCTCCGCAGACAATCACTTTCGTCGAGGCATGTAGTCAGAGCGTTCTTTGCATCGTCGCTCAGGACGTTCGGTGTCTCTTCTCGAAATTCGGGTTCGATTATGATTCGGCTGGCGCGGGCAGACCAGTAGGGGCGGAGAGTTTCCTCAATTTCGAGGATGGTCGAACTCAGGAGTTGACCGCGCTTCAGGTCGAGTTTCGACTTGAGTTCTGTCGATGACGAAGATTTGGAAGCCGCCTCGTACAGAATAAATGCACCACACGACATCGCCAGAGGGATATCGACTTGCCAAACAAGTTCGAGCAACCGCTCGTGCGTCATTTCGACTAACGCCGACGCAACACCTTGCCCTTGATTTCAGACGCGGTGGTCATGTCGGGAAACTTCGTGTAAACGTAGTGCAGCAAATCCTGCAACGACAACGCCCCATACTTCTCTTTGATTCTTTTAATCTTGTCGAAGGCTTCTGTATGCAACTCTCGGTCGCGAACCCACTGCAAGCCTTTTTCGCTCAACTTATACCGCTTTTCTTCGAAGTTGTCGCGGGATTGCGACTCTTCCTCACCCATCAAATCGTCGAATGACAGTCCATATTCATCGAGTTCAGTGTCGGACGGGTCGGACACGGGTTCGCTTTCGAGCAAACCTAGATTCTCCAACTTCTCCAAGTCATCGTAGAGTTCCTTGGAGACGGGTCCAAACTTCCACGCAGTGAAATCGAAGTCGTCGCCCTTGCTCGGCTTAATTTTCGCCTCGTGCTCCATCAGGAACAAGAGTTTCTGAAGCCGCGTCGTCCCCTGTATCGGTTCGCCTTCTTTACCGCGCACGCCCGGAGCGGCGAGGAGCATCATCAACATCTGCCCTCTGGTCAATTCTTGTAGGGCTGGCATAATCCCTCCATTCAGCTTTCGCCATTTATTCGCTACCGTCGATTATGACACGCAGTGGGCGCAGTTTCAACTGTACACCGACGAGCCTTGAGGAAACCGAGAATTTCCCGACGGTGTCACTGGATGAGAACGGGGGTCACCCGCGAGGTCCGTTTGAGTTGGATTGCTGCTTTAATGATTGAGCATGGACGAATTAGCAATGACAAAACGGCACATTCCAAAACGCCTCCGAGAATTCAACTACCAACTGGTCGCCGAGAAGATGGACGGGTTGCTCATCAACATCGACCGCGACTTGCAGCGACGCGGTAATGAACAACTTCTGCGCGGACAAACGGACGCTGAGAGGTGCACAACGTTGGTCAATCTGGTGATTCGTTTCGCTCGCAATTCCTATAACGCGGTTCGCTATCTCGTAGGAAACACGCCAGAGGACCACAGGCGAAATCCCGATTATGTCATGGTTGTCCCGGCGATAAACAGGCAACTACTCGACTTGCTATTTAGCCTCGTATACATGCTCGACGATATGAGTGCACGGTCGCTTCAATATCAGCGTGCCGGATGGCGTGAACTCGACCAACATTACCAGATGTTCAAGACGCGATTCCCGAATGACCCAGAGTGGAAGCAGCATTTCAAGAATGTCAAAAGCGTGCTCGACGGCATGGTTCGTCGTTTCGGAATCACGGAGCCCGAACGCAAGAACCCAAAATTGATTCGGTTCTGGAAACACCCTTCTGAATTGAAAGATGAGCAGACCGAGAGCCGCCCGTATCTTCGCTTCTTGGAGAAGTGGTTGTACGGCGACACGTCGGCGCAAGCACACATGAGTTTCGGTGGACTCGCGATGGTCTCGCCTATGTTAGTCGCTGACCTCATCGGCGGTGAACACGAGGAGTGGGTGAGGAAGAGAATTATCGTCCAATATCACTTCATGCATTTTGTACGAACAGCATTTGTAACGTTGGCAATCGCGACAGAAATCGACGTTTACTTCAAACTCGGCAACACCTCTGTCGCTGCCTACCTTTGGAACATCTTTGCTGAATACTCCCCAGAGGCGAAAGACCTAATTCATCAGCGATACGACAAACTTCTGATGTCCAATCAGTGATGCCGACCTTTGTGAATGGAAGATGACGGAGTCATCCCGCTGATTGGTAGACCACTCATGAAATTTTCCCTTTCTTATTGCTGCTGGGTCGGCTCAACGAGGATTGGCTGGTTGTTCTCCAGCAGGATGTCCTGCGTCATGTCTTCGAGAAGAAAGTCGCCACCGAAGGGCGCAGGCGTCTGTAAGCCGTCGCCGTATCCGACTTGATAACTAACCTCGACTAAGTCACTAGAGCCATCACTGTAAGTGATAGTCACAAATCCATAGAACGTTCCGTAACATGGACGCCCGAGTGAATCTGTGCTCGGGAGATAACTCTGGTCTGTGATGCTGACCTTGACACTGGCGCTCCCACTGCCACTCTTCGGAGTGACGGCGAGCCACGGCGAACAGGAGAGAGTCCAAGACCCTGTCGCCGTGATGGACAGCGAGTCGGACATTTTGCCCTCGTGGGGCGAGAATGAAAAAACGACATTCGAAAAAGTGAGATTGCTAGGTGTGACGCTCATTGATTCCCTTTCAGGTGGCTGCGCGGTGCGCTGGGCGCAATTCTGCGGAGGAGCAGAGGGAGCGGCGCAGCCCTGATAGACGGCTCCGTTCGCGGAGGAGTCGCGAAATAAATCCCACACCAGACGGGATTGTCGGAGCCACATTCTGCGCTGCAAGAAGTTTCTTCGCTTCTGCACGCTGTTGTGACTTACGTTCTGCTAGATTGATTCGTGGTACGTACCCATCACCCGACTCTGCCCTCGACCCAAGCAGTAGAGCGATACGTGCCATCACGCAATGCTCGTCTCTGAGTCGTCAGGACAAATTGATATGCATCGACGAACGCTTTCGGAATGACGCTGATGCTATCGTCTCGCCCGTGATATTGTCCTTGCAGACTCTCAAGGTCGCATGAAGGAACGTTCACTGTAAAGGTGATGTTCTTTCGCAAGTCATCCTGCTCTACGTCGACACCGACTAAGGCTTCAGTACCATAGAGATATACAATCAGCGCACACAGAAAAATATCGGTGAGTTGGCTGGTGTCTCTTTGACTCATTGCCGTCTCTCCGATGGAGATACCAAAAGCATCGGCAATGATTCCGCAGACTCCTGATGGATGCCGACCACCATGAATCCCCTGCTTTCATATCGAGAGCGGTCAGAGGCGAGGATAACCCGCCAATGTGGACGGCTGCCCATGCGGACGTATGGCAGTCCTTCAGGACCGACGAGTTCCGCCACCGCTTCCTTCGGCGTTTGATACAACTGATGTTCGACAATCTCAGTTGTGCTCATCCGTTGTCCCACGGTTTTTTCCTCTCTGTCACTTTCCTGAACACGCGACTTGACGCGTTCAAGATTCTCTCGTATCGCCTTCACCTCATCGTCACTCGGCGTGAATGCCAGCGACGATGGGGCTGACCCCAGATTCGTATCGAACAAATGTTCCTCCTATGTGAGTGGCACGCCATGCTTATCGAGCAGGTCGATTAAAACCTGCTTCTCATTCGCGTTGAACACGACGTGGCGAGTATCGCGATTCGACATATCTAGACGGTCAACGCATTGTTCTTGCAGGTCGGATAGAGTTAGAAGTCGTCGTGCATCCCACTTCCCGAGTTTGCACATCAAGCGGCGAACACGGTCGTAAGACGCAGCAGAATTCGGGTCGAGGTTATGTCGCTGGAATAAAGTAATAATGAATTCCCAATCGGCTCTCGTCGGTTTAAATCCGTCGTAGTTGTCTGCGAGACTCTGGAACCAGAGACGTTGCAGAGGCAAGCAATGCTCCTGTGCCTGCTCGGTCACTAACTGCCGTTCGAGCATTCTGCCCTCAGGCGTCCTTGAATCTATCTCTTCAAGACTGACCTTCGGGGCTGGTTCAGGTTGGGGCTGTGGTTCCGTGAAGGAAATTTCCCCAACCGATAGGTCGAAACATTCGTAACGACGTAGCATGTCGAAGAAGGCTTGGCATGTCTCCGTCGTCACAACCTCGCCTGCCACTTGCACGGCGACTGCGATTGCCATTGTCAGCCGATATACTCCCCCGACCCCTAACACCCATCCTTGAGCGGGTAAGACTTCCGTCACGAACTTCTGGAGCGCGGCTTCTGCCTCCTCGGGCGGCTGCAGGGTCGTCCGTTCAAGGTCGGGCTTCATCGTGCAGTTCCAGTAGAGCGCCGACAGTGCTTCGATATTTCCGTTCGCCTTCGTCCAGAGACGTTTGAGTTCTGGCAGTGGCTTGCGATATGTCGGGGCTTGCAACGCTGCGTACTGCGCGGCGAGTCGCTGGCGCTCCGCTAGAATGGGCGCGAGAGACTGGTCGAGTCTAGATTTTTGCTCGGCTTGCTCCTGTGCGACGTGTTGACGGAAACCTTTAGAACGCCCTCTGAGGTCGCTGTTATTTGTAAAATCCATTTACGTCCTCCTAGATGACGAAGTGCTGCTTCACTGCGTCAGTACTCTTGCGGTTCTCGCGGTATGCAGCGAGGGAACGAGCCACTAATGGCTCGATGGCGCTTGTCTGGGTCACTTCAGACACTGGCGGCTTCTCGGGCAGGACATACCTGTCGGCGAATACCCGACGCAGCGATGTCACCCTGACGCCATCAATCTCGTTTCCGCCGACCGCGTTGAAACCGAGACCGTGGAGCCGCGACATCCCGTCGACATAGTCGACATTTGTGACCGTGATTTCGACGGCAGCGGCAGCGGTATTCTGCGCGGCAGCGATGATATCTGGGACAATCGCTAGTTTGGTTATGCCATCGTGGACAGCAATTCTGTTCTTGCCTTCAGTGGTAAACGTGAATCTCATCTCTCTTCTCCTCTTATTCTTCTTCGTGGCGGTGCTTCGCATAAGCAGCATCGAGTCGTTGGCGAAACTCTGCGTTCTTTATCTCGCGCTGAATTTCACCGAGATGAAATTTGAGCGCTGCACCATCGGGGTCTAATCCAGCGCGAGCAGCAGCATCGAAATTCTTATCCGTTGCTGCACGACGAACGACTTCGCCCGCCAGTTCAGGTGCAATATGCCCAAGCACACGCGAGAACGTCGCTTCGGCTTGGGCTTGTTTTACTCGTGCGTTCCTGTAAATATCAGGAACGGCCGTCTGTTGTTTCGCCGGGGCAGTAGTCGGCTGCGCTCGACGGGGTTCGTTATACGGATTTTCTGGCTCAATCTGCTTTACGGTGCGGTCTATGAATTTCATTCTTAATTTCTCCCACTTATCCAAAGCACGTTTCTGCGAGACCTCTGCGCGAAGACACCCACAACTCCGAATCATTCCTCGGCGCAGTGCGTCGGAAGTCACTTCTTTCTCGGCTCCGCAATCGCACAAGCAGTTCCATCGAATGTTGCCGTTCCTCGCACGAGTCTCGGAGTCGCGCAACACAACGAGTCGACCGAAGCGGATTCCGACAAGGTCAACGACGCCGTAGCGTGCCATCAGAGTTTCCAAACCTGCTTCGGCGTCTCGATGCCCAGCCTGTCGCGCATGTCCTGCTCTAACGCCTCGGCTAACTCAAATTGCGCGAGTCGCTGCTTGCGCTCGGCTTCCCGCTGTTCGGCTGCTCGTCGTCGGTTTTGTTCATCCCGCCGACGTTGTTCGGCGCGCTCTCGTTTCTCTTCCTCGCCCTTTTCGTAGGCAAGCCATTGCTCGGCAGCAATCTCGGTCGCTGTCTTCGGTCTGGTTTGTTTGTTGTTGAACTCAGCGAAGTCTTGTCGAGAGCGCCTTGCCTCATAACTTCGAACGGGACCAACATCTGGGGCGGATTCACCCGCTAACGGCATATCTTCCTCCAATCATTTCCATGAACGTCTCTGACCCGATAGGTGTGGGGGCGATGTGGACACCGGGGAGGTGTCCACACCGTCAGTTGTGGTGGGAAGTGAGTGATTAGTCCTGAAAGTCTAAGCAGGCAAAGTCCGCACGACCTGATTTCATAATGGCGAGAATGCCCATCCCGTGTTTGTACTCGGCAGGAGCACCACCTTCGAAATCTTCGTCCGCTGCGGCGTATCCAGCGGTGAAAACTTTCAAGACGTCAATCGCACGCTGTCGAATTTCGGGCGACACCGTCATGTCGGTCGCAAGTCGTTTCTGTTCTGTGATGCTCGTCTTGATGTGCGGCAAAGATGGCGGACGCATCGGCGGGGCTGGTGACATTTTGCTGTTGATACGAAGATGCAGGTCGTCACTTGCCGCTGTAGGCAATGGTGCATCGAAATCGGAGTCGCTAATTGATGGCATTGTTTCCTCTCTCTGCTGTCGCAATGATTGCTCGAAGTTCTTCGAGATGAACATCTACGGGTCGTTGCTTCGGCTGCGGCTCGACGGGCTGGTTGACGGGCTGCTCAACCTTCTGTCTGATTGGCATCTCCGTGCCATCTGGCAGGAGCGGCGGTCGCAGGATTTTATTGTTGTGGTCAAGTTGAATCTCTTTGAGCATCAGGAGTCGGGAATGAATGCTCGACTTCATACGAGCAGCCATCGGTCGCTTCGCCCTAAGCAACTTCCTGAGAGCGAGCCGTAACCACCTCCGCCCACGCTCGGTCTGGGGAACGTAAGCAACAATCGGGAACCGCATCGTGCCGAAAAAATTCTGCGCTGACGCGATGGCGTCGATGGCGGACAACCTCGTCTTAGGCTGTGTGGCTTCGTCCTCTGCGATTCGGCGCAAGGACACCAGCGTATGACTGTCGATGCTCATATCTCCTCCAAGATTGTTGTGGTGCTTGTTTCGCAGTAAGCCCTGCGACTGGCGCAAAACTTAGTCAGCATCTCCGCGTGACGAATAATGCTTTCTTCGCTCAAGCGCTTGCTGCTTCACCGTGTGCCATGCACAGTTCCCCGGCTCATAATTGCCCGTGTCGGCAAAGCGTGAGAGTGATGTGCCCTCAGGACGTTCACCCATGTCTGTAAGAAAGTTCTCGAAGGATTTCCAGCGTTCGCACACTTGCACGGGCTTCCCTCTTTATTAGGTCTAAAATCGTCTCTAGACCCGCAAGAACAAAGCATGTCGTTGAAAATGAACCAAATATATTTCTGGCGTCAAACGAACTTTCCCAGAGCACACAAACGCGCCACCCGATGCGATGTTATTAATAACTTGATGAAGCCTGACCTGAGCGTGTTATCTGTGGACTCAGTAAGTCGCCAACCGCTCGGTAAGGCTCCGAAACCCGCGCCCAGAGCCACGTTCCAACGACGGGGGCTTGACGAACAGACGGCGAACGTATATAATAAAAATAACCAGCGTAGATGCAGTTGCGAGTAGCAGTGGTCCTCGCGAGAAAATTGGAGCCACGAGCAGTCAAGACGCGTGGTGCGTTGGCAACCAAGGCTGACGTTGAAGTGAGAGTGGTGCGAGGGCACCACTTACAAGTCGAAAGTTCTGGCGGTCGTCCTGACCTGTCCAGCAATCATCAGTAACGCAGTAACGGCTGTGCCCAGCGTGTAGAGTCTCGCCCATTCACACGACATTTTTTAACTTGCTTCGTGAGTTTCTTTGGCGAGACGGCTCACGACACGCTAACGGGCATCGAGTCGCAAGATTCGACGCCCGTTTTATTTTGCAGAGAAAATGTTCACGGGGACTTATCCGTGGAACGGGTCACCGACGGCTGCGAATTCGCGGAACGCTTGGCATCGGACGAAATAAATTAGGCGAGGAAAGAGAATGCCATTAACAATCAAGCCGAAGGTGACCGAGGCTTCTGCCAAAAAGTTTTGGAAGCGAATCACACAAGGCTGTGAAGAGCAGCAAATCAATTTGATGTCCGACGAGTCGTACTGGTTGGCAGTGTGTGACGCAAATGAGCATCTCGCTTCTCAAGGTGACGCAACGGCGCGACGGAACATGACTGACTACCGCGAGTGGGTCGCGTGCCGGGAATTTCTGGAACGCACGACGCTGCGCGGGAAGTGGACGCGAGGCGCAAATGGCGAGTTCTTGATTCGCACAAGCGTAAAAGCGGCGACGGGCGACGTCGTCTCGGTGTTGTCGGCGAAAGGTGAGCGACGGAATTACGTCTTGAGCGAGAAGACCAGCGAGGGGTTGTGGAAATGGAGGGGATTATGAGTGGAACAGAGAGGTATGGACGGTATTACTGGTGCATCAAGGTGCCGAAAACGGTCAGTCAGAACGGGGAGATTTACGTGATGGCTGACGAGGTCAAGTTTGAAAACGGGACGGCAGTGTTCATCGGCGGCTCTCGCGGCAGAAAGCAGGAAGGCGCGACACCTAAGACACCGCAAGTCGTTCTCGCGCTGAATCCGAGGTCATGGACGGCGGTCTATGCGGCGAGTGTCATCGACGGCAGCGCGATTGCAGTCGAGCATTGGAAGGGCGAAGTTGAGAGGTAACAGGAGGAATCATGACAACAGTTTTCATTCACATTTATCCGAGAGTCGGTCCAAAGATAGCGACTCGTAAAGGTTTCCATCCGCTCATCACTCCCGAACTTACCATCACGATGTACCGCACAGAAGCCGAGGCAGAACAGGTCAGACAGCGTGTCGGCGGACTTGTCATCGAGACGACTGCTGACAAATTGAAGGGTCGCATCACTGACGGAGTCTCCGTTGGCACGGCTGACGCCGCCAAAGCATACGAGAAAGACCGCACGATGTTCTTGCACGATTTCTTAGACGAGTTTCAGAACGAGGCGATTGAATGCTATCAAGATGAACACGACCTCGCCCATCCTGAATTCTTCAATTGGGATTACCAAGGTACAGAACCCTCGGCTGCTGATAGGGAGTGGTTTGAAGCCGTCTGCCGAGAGGCGGACACCTTCGATGACGGTATGGCGGTGTGGGTCAGGGTCGAGAAACCCACCAGCCAGCAGGCGCAGTAGACGAAGTGGATGTTAAGAAGGGCTTACATGACAGACACAGTTACAGTGACACCAAAAAACGATTCACTCGCCCTCGCACTCGCGGCAGCGAAGCGTGGTCTGTACAACGAATACATCGACCTCGTCCCTCTCGACGATGACGGCAAGGAAATTGTCAAAGGGCTTCCCGCCAAACTACTTGACCTTCCGCGAACCGAGGAATCAATCCGATTACTCATGGCTGCCTACCCGACGGCTCCTGTGGGCATTCGCGGTCGTCGTGGCGTCGGCGGAATCTTCGTCATCGACATCGACCAGCCGGGAGTCATTGAACGCATCGAGAAAGAAACGGGGCAGCCGTTTCCAAAGACGTACATGACGCAGACGCGTCCGCAGACAAAACCGTGGAAGATTCACGCCTACTTCGAAGGGACGGAGGATAGCGTCTCTCTCGTTGAGAAACAGCGTTACTGCGGGGAGTATGACCTGAAGTGTTGTGGTGGTGCTGGGCATGTCGCGGCTGAGGGTTGCTGGCGACCGAGTGGCGGTGGGATTTTCGAACAGATTACAGGCAATGGTCTTCCTTTCATCAAACTTCCTTACTACCTCCTGAAGTTCCTCGACAGTGACTCGCGTCGGCTGATGGCTGAGAAGGTCGCACGCGACAACGCGGTCAAAAAAGAAATCTCCGTACTCAATGACACGGGAGAGAAAAGAACGACACTCATCCCTGTGGGCGACCGTCGTCGGCATCTCCGCAGCATCGCGGGAACACTGTACAACGCGCTGATGCCCCGCGACCGCATTCTCAAGGAGATTCGTCTTCAGTGCCAGAGCGATTGTGAGGATGGGATGGAATGGTCAAAGACACCTGAAGGACGTGAGGCATTGAGGAAAATCGCGTTTGACAAAACTCTCAAGCGTCGTCCACGTCGCGTACGGGAGTTCAAACCAGAGAAACCTGTCGAGAAGCGAATGGTCATCGAGGCAACACCGAGTGTTATCGAGCGTGCACGGCAGTTGGAAGTCATCAGGGGCTTCGCATCTCGTGTGACATCCGCGCATGCCTATGCAGCCGTCGGACTGGATAAAAGCAAGCGGGGCGACCAAGGCAGACTGCGCGACCTGATGCGGGATGGTGGATTTGCTCCGACACCCGACGGTCGTTCATGGGAGAGGCTAATGGCTATAAGTCCTATGGAGACCAACCACACAATAGTCACATTGCGTAGGTCGCCCTGATTTTGAGGTTAAGTCGTTTGGAATCTGCAACCTGAGACCTACGCATGTTACATAAATATTTTTCTCCACCAGTTAATACTGTTTGTGCGTAGGTCGCGTAGGTCGAAGGCAGGGTATCAGTAAGCAACACCGAAAGGATTCAAGTTATGAATTATTCAGACCTTAAGATTACAAAACCGAAGTCCGTCGAGGAGTTGACGCGACTGTGGCAGGAGTTGCTGGGCACGCCGCCAGCGCGGGAGCAGTTCGCCTACTGGACGGCTGCACACGGTGCCGAGGCGACGGAGCGTGCCGTCGTCAGGACCGGGAGAAAGAAACTCGCTCTCGGCGGCAGGATGGATGCCGATTATCAAGTGAGATATACGAGCAGCGTTCTGAACAACATGAAGACACAGCAGGAGACGACCCATGTCTGACGTGAAGTGGGAGAAACACACCGTGTTCGGGAGGACACTCCAGTTCTCGGTCCCCGAGCGGCACGATGACACTATGAGCGAAATTCTTTCTTTGTATTGGAAAGTCGCATCGGCTGACATGCAGAAGACGGATGCGGGGGAAGACTTCCTGTGGCTGTCATTCGAGAACACCGTCTTCTCTATCGCGAAGAAGTTCGGCGTCAACGAAGATGCGGTCCACGTCCTCTGTCGCACTCATCCAGAGTTCCAGATGAGGATTCATGACCATACGTGTTCCATGTGCAGCCAGCCGTACAAGTGGGCGACACGAAGCGGAGCCATCGCCACGCTGAAAGAAATTCTGAAGCACGGCTCTGCTCAGTGCGAACCATGTACTCGTGCTGAACGGGTTGCGACACACAAGGCAAAGGTCAGAGCGAGACGGGGTGCTGCAATCAAAGAGGGGCGCAAGAAGGCTCTGGAGAATCCGTGGACACTCCCGGTCGAGTTCGTCGCTGGTGTTCGCTCAGGAACTATCGCCAGCGTTCTCAGTACGGCACGAGACGGTCGCAGCACCTGTCGAGCCGCCAGCCACTCTGATTCGGCAGTCCAATCCCACAATTTCACAACGCAGACGGAGAGGTCTGCTTGTAGGCAATAACAGGAGACCCGACATGACTTACGACCAACTGTTGGAGAAATATCCAATGTGTGCCAAGGACATCTCTATGGCATACGACAAGAGTGAACGCACTGACTGTGATTTTGAAGTGACTATTGAACTTTTGTATGAATGGGATGATTTCATTGACTTCATGCGGCTGTTCGATGACGGCGGTCTTTGGACTGAACCGGAACACGAGTTTGAAGCACGAGTTCATGCCATCATGTCCGCTATCAGTGCGGGAGCGGAACGCTATCCTGTCTTCTGTATTGAACCTGAAGAAGTCGCCCCGCATGGAGTGCGTGAGGGCTTCCATCGTGTCGTTGCGTCCGTCGTCTCGCCGTCGCATCCTGCAGTCTCTTAGCCACAACCATAACAGTCGTGACGGCGAAGCACCGCATCGCACAGACGCAGTCAGTCTAAGAATAGGAGAAATACCATCCACCTTGTTATTAGTAAACGGCGAAGAAAAATCGGGCTTGACACACGAATTTGCTTGTGCTAGGCACCATTTTCTGATAGACTGATTCTAGTGGCGAAGGGTTCGATTCCCGCCTCGGCGATGGTCGCCAGCCACTCGTTCTAGTAGTGCCCAATCCACATTTTATTAGTAACCGCAGCGGGACGCCCGTCTGCGTGGAGGGAAACATGGGACGAGGGTTGAGTCCGCTACAGCATGCAATTCTTGATGATGCTCGACAACGCGGCTTCACAAGCATGGTCGCTGCACAAAGAATCGCGGACGACCTGCTCAAATACTCATCGAGCGAAGTCAGGCGATGCTCCGTGTCGCGAACCTGTCGGCTGCTTGTCCGTCGAGGATATCTAGCCCGCGATGCCAAGGGCTTGTTTCGCCCGTAACACTTAACTCGGCTCTGGAACACCTGACTACGTCGCAGACCTCTGCCCGTAGCAGTGCAAGACATGAAAAGGAGAAAACTATGAACAAAATCATTGCAACGAATCTCGCACCAATTGATGAAACGCTTCCAATCGAGCAAATCGTCGCCGAACTCACGCGTCGTGTGAACCTCGACACGGAGTTTGAAGATAACGCATGGGACGTCTATCCCGCAGGCAATTATCAAGGTCGTCCAATCTTCAAGATTAAAGACGGCTGGACTGATTCGACCTACGACTACGTCTTCGCAGACCAGACGAGCGTTCCGCTTGAGGGTGAAATGAATCTCAAAGAACTGTACGAGGACACGCAAGCCGCGATTGCGAAATCAATCAGGACTAACCCTGCGAACAAACTCACACACGAAGACGTAACGAAAAGCCTCGTCTCGTTGCTCGTGATGCCAGTCCATGAAGCCCGTGCCACATTTCACGAGACGTCAGTCTAAGAAAAGGAGACAACATTGCAACACATGCGGACGACCACCAAATCAGCAACACCAAGGAGAAAATGAATATGAGCCTGACAATCACCATAGCCACCGAAGTACCTGACGAAAACGAACAATGCACTTGCAGTTCGATTTTTGACAACTACATCACATGCCCCGATTGCGACGGGTTCGCTGAACCTGACTTCAACCCAGCGTTCGAGTACTGGCTCTCGCAAGAAGATGAATATAACTTCGAACCAAAGGTTTCTGCGGACTCAGGACTATGGACTATGGACTAAGCGCTGCGGACTTCGGACTTCGGACGGGGTCAAAAGTTATTAGTAACAAGAACGGAGGAGCACATGGAGAGTGACTTTCAGATAGGTGACATCGTCGACTCGCAATTCGGCCCCGCAGTTGTGGTCAACCGAAGAGGAGACGAAGCGGCAATTCGTCTGTTGCCGCAAGTCGGTGAAGTGTACATACACGAAGGACGCATCGTCGGCAGGGTCGTCGAAGTCGATGTTCGCGGCTCAGTGACGATTGAGGGAGAGGAGTTCGCGGCTGCGGTAGCCAGCGGGAACGTCAAGAACCCCCAACTTGAAGCACGCAGGGCGAAGGCAGCCGCTGTTCTAGGAGCCGGGGCTCGCCTGCAACTTGCGGCACTGGGACTGTGAGGAGAAAAACTTATGTCGCTACGAATCATCAACGCAACTGAAGACAACCCAATGCTCGATTGGGAGTGTACGCCCGCAACGGGGACTTGCCCCAACTGTGAACGACCGTCGCCCTACAGCGAACTTTGTCCCGAGGGAGTCGAGTGCGACGAGTGCTGGTACGACTTGGAATCAGGTCGGCTTGTTGCCGAGGTCGCTATGTCAGTCTAAGAATAGGAGAAATGAAAATCGCGAAGGGCACTCAACAGCGGAAAGTTGCCGTCGTCGAATGTGGATTCGCTCAAACGGCGTACATCCATGAGTCGTGTCCGACACAGGAAGGAGTCGCATGACAATTGAAGAACTCAGACAACAGTATTGGGCAGTCCAATCAATCGACGGCAAAAAGATTTCTTGGACGCATCGCAGTGCGACGCAGTTATTCGCGCAACAGGGATTAGACCTCCGCGACTGCGATGTCGGCACGCGGGCATTCAGCGGACATTGTGGTCGCTGCCAGACCACGCTGGAAGTCACAGTGTCGTCACGCAGCAAAGCGGAGCACTTAGCACGTCAAGCCTTCGACAATGAATTGCGCTGCTCCGCGTGCAAGTTTCGCGACGAGGAAGACCACATCGAGCAACGGCGTCGTGAACGTGAGGAAGAGCGAGAACGCGAAGAACGCGAGCGTCAAGCAGCGCAAGAGCGGCGTGAAGAACGAAAGGGCGGCGCTCAAGTTGAAGTTCGGCGAACTTTTTACGGGAGAGTATTGTCCGTCGTGCGACGACGGATTTCTCCTCGTCAAGTTGAACACGAACACGATGAAGGTTTTCGCATCTTGCAGTTCGTACAATCCGTATCGCTCTATGTCGTGTCGCTATACGCAGCCCATCGCACAGGAATTACAGGACAAGTACCGCGAGATTTTCCGAACTCGTCTTGTTGCAGTCAGAACGGATTCGACATCGGTCGAACTCCAGAAAGCAGGTGTATGTCTTCATGGTTAACTCAGAATCAAAACGTTTCGGTCTTCCCGCCTGATTTCGGGACGTTCGAAGTCCTCGCACACATTCAGAAGTGCGCTCCTGCTCTTTCGGCGGAAGTTCGTCGAAGTGTCCTTGCAGATGTTGAATCAGAGGTCAGGCAGTTGCCTCGGATGAAGCGGGATAAAACGACGATTCAACTTCTTGTGGAGGCTTCATGTCGCGAAGCGCGACAACGGTCGTTGACTTCTATTGAGCAATGTCTCCGAGCGTCGAAAGACCCGTATGAGCCGGGACCGCCACTGACGCGTGACGCGGTCCTCCGTGCCACAGCGGCAGCCGCCCTAGACCCGATGCCGTATGAGTATGAGCGCTGCAACTCGAAGACGATGGAACTCGACGAGGCGGGTGACATCGCGATTGTCGACTTGACGACCCTGCACCCCGAGGGCGAGTTTTCTGTCGCGATTTTCGATTGGAATTTTTTCACCACAGATTTCCGTCGGCTGGCTCATCGGCTCTCTCTTCGCAATGGGCATCTCCACGTCAAAACGACAAAGGAGGTGAGCCAGAATGGAAAACGAATCCCACGGTTCGTCCCCGTTCGCTCGATAGTTGCCGCGTTGAAGTTCGGTCGGAATTACGATTCGATTTTTCTCACCAGCGAGAGTATCAACAAAAATCTGCTCGACCTTCGAAAGGTGAACACGCGAATCCCCGCGTTGACGGACAGTGAGGCGACACGACTTGCGAACGAAAAATTTTCCGATGGCATGTGGAGGTGGGGGTCAGCAACCTCGCCAGCGATGGAGCGACTGACCGTCGATGCGCTCTTTGCAAAGCCGAAGGCAGTTCCGTTTGAGCAAGACAAGACCGCCCCGAGTTGGGTCAAAACGCAGAGCCAACAGTTGCAAGAAGCGTATGCGAAGTTGTCGGCGGCTGAGAAAAAGTTGAAGGGTAAAGCAGCAAAGAATGGAGGAAGTGATGGAAAGAATTGAAGTTGTAAATGCGGAAACGGAAAACGTCGACAAGTTAGCGCCATTCCGTGAAGTCGCTGCTGCAGAGCAGGCGGACAAAGCCGACCGCAGCAGGATGTCCGACGCGGCGAAGGCGAAATTACGTCTGCTGAATGAGCACGACCGAGCCAACGTCGAAGCCGATGCAAGGTTGGTCGTGGAGTTCACGAGTCATGAGTGGACAGTCGAGCAGTTGACTGACCTGTTTGCCAAGGCATTCAGTTCTTTTCCACGTCGTCGCGCAATCAAGGCGGCATATCGCATCGAGCACGGGGCGAGAATCTATCACATTCACGACCTCATCATCTTGGGAGAACTGCTCCCCGGCGAGAATGACATTCCGATGAATCGGTTTCTCGCGAAGTACCCGCTCCCCGAGAACGAAACCGTGACCCCTGTTGCTGGCGTCACTGGTGGGCGACCGCAAAAGCCAGCCAAGGTCCGCCCGTGCCAGTCGGGAGCGAAGTGCATGTGGCTTAAACGTGGCAAGCCAGCCCCAGCGCGAAAAGGAAGCCTGTACTGCACGCCGAACTGTCAGAAGTCAGACTCAGCGCGTCGGGGTCGGGAAAAGAGGACGACAGCCTCTACCGCGATGGAGGTCCCAGCAGCGGCTTAATCGACATCTGGTCACGACTTTTGCGCGTCTGGAACCCGCATAAATAGCGGGGTTTCGTGATGGGGTTCGTGTGTATACCGTCCAATTGGGTCATATAGCGGCGGAACCCGTAAGTGTGACAATAACTGTTACACCCAAACGCCCGCCAAAAACGACGGAATCCGTGGTCTGGAGACCGCCCAGAATCCGCTCAGAAACTCTATCCGCAGGAAGTCTGCATGACCAACTAGGCTCTCGCGTGGCGGTCGCAATGCAGCATGCGACGGCGGCGTGGGGAGTACCGGGGAGTGGGCTGGCGGAAGGAACTCTATCGCCGGGGAACCAAAGCAGTGGAAGCTCATCCTGCCACCAGCGGGGGAACCTGAGTGTAACGGGGATGTTTCGCCAACTAACGGCGTTCAACGATTAGGGAATCGTCTTTAATGTTAGATCGCGGCTAAGTCCGCATGTGCCGATCTGAGTTTCCACCGCCCAACGCAGACGAGCACAGCCGAGATCAGTGGGTACGCGAGCGGAACAGGGAACATCATCAGAGGTCCAGTCCCCATACTTCCGATTCCCGAAGCAGCAGCGATGCTCCTTCCGACACCATTGGGAATGAGCCAAAACAAGCCTGGAGCGAATACGTACACTACGGAGGCGAGAACGGAGCAGGTGTAGATCATTGCTGACTTCGGTCGTAATCTCAGCAGCCGTAGCGAAGCAAATGCGATTGTTGCGAGGAGGATGGCGTCAATGGAACTCATTGTCCAGAGCGCGGCCCGAAAAAAAGGTGCCGCAGGATCATACACAGGATGGCGCCATACCCTACTCGCTGCGACGATCCAGTAGTAGGATCCCCAAATACAGAATGCCAGCGTGACCGCGCCGATTCCCCGCAACAACCATTGCCAAATCTTCATAAAGTCCCGAGCAAAGATTCTCGGTCGAGAGGCCTGAAGACGCTGTGATGGCGGTCACTTTCTGACTGTCGGGGCTGCCCATCTTTGCAGTGGGCTTGGTAGCGTACATAACTGCGGCTGCCCCACCTTTCGCGGTTCTCGAAAGGTGGGCACCACGGCCCCCGATCCCATGTTTGTGTTGGTGAACGAGCCCAAGAAGGCGGAGCTGCGGGTGAAATAAATCTCTTGATGAAGGCAGCAGGCCCAGCCAGCCTTCGAAAACCACGAAGCCTGGGGCAGCCGATTCCGTGGAGATTCATGCGGAACAAAGCTGGGCCAGCCCCCCAGCCCCCCCATCGTCTCAGTCAGTCTGGACAAGGGGCAGAACTTCTCTCCATGTTTTACATCCAGACAAAGACCAAAGACACCGAAGCTTCACATCGAAGACATCATTCATCAGTTCTTGAGACGCATTTGGCG
>Ga0335072_10001861_pt1 | contig 33524 bp, 28 predicted proteins | sample Lox_Sample_21_FD_206725 | JGI IMG/M metagenome (GOLD analysis project Ga0335072, IMG submission 206725) | Soil microbial communities from Loxahatchee National Wildlife Refuge, Florida, United States - Lox_Sample_2.1 | ecosystem: Environmental > Terrestrial > Soil > Wetlands | place: USA... | reverse complement strand
AATCCTGGATTCTTGCGCAGCATGTGCAGCCCGAAGCGGACGTCTTGGAGGAACGTTTCCAGCCATGCGCCTGTACGGACCGACCGGACCCTTTCCTTGACCTGCTCCGCACCGCCAAGCTCGATTCCTGCGTCGCGTCTCGCTTCTTCCGGCGCCATTCCTTTGGCGATGTTCTCTTCTGCTTTCGCTTCGATGTGGTATCGGATCTCGTCATCCAGTTCTTGATCCACCTCCCGCCGATGCAGAAGCAAGGGCAACCAAAACGACAATTTGCTGAACCAACGCTCGGGTCGCATTGTTGCCTCCTAGCCCACTCGAAGCACTCAGGCCTCTGTGAGTCTGACCACCCGTGAAATTGCACTCGAAAGCCTGCCCCAATTCTCTGCTTCCCTTTCGAGTTGTCGCCTTCCCAGCCTTGTTAGCGAGTAATATTTCGCTCGACGACCATTTTCAGAGGTTTTCCACTCTGCTGTGATCCACCCCTCTTGCTTCAGTTTGTGGAGAGCCGGGTAGAGCGACCCGTCGCTTACATGCAATACGTCGCCGGATACCCGCTTTAGCCGCTGACTGACGGCGAACCCATTCATCGGCTCCAGGGCTAGAATCTTCAGCAGCAGCATGTCCAGAGTTCCCTGAACAAGATCGGAAGGCTTACTCATAGTTATGTCCTCGGTAACCGATACAAGGGTACATTGCCTGCCCTCGGTAAGCAAGGGGAGATTGCAAGCCGGCATGTAGGTGCACTTCCGTCGGATCGGCTGGGCGACCGTCCCAGACCACGCTGCGCTTCTTGGCTAGCTAAGCAATAGTCTCTCTTACTCTCATAGGTGCTGAAGACGAACAGTAGGGAATCGTCTGCCCTAGACGCGAAAAATAGAGGATTTTCGAGCTAAACTGCCTGCCTCGTTGACCTTGTGGCCGGGGATCGCTTCAACTTAATGCGATTCCGGGCTACTTGGTACAAAGGACTTATGAGGCTGCCCGGTAACAAAGTGAAGCGGAATTGGTAACAGAGATAACAACAATTCGCTCTGATTTGAACAGCTGCCGCGGAGGAGAGATTTGCCGCATGAGTGCGAAGATCGGAACAACGCGTTGATACATGACAACTAGCTGCTTGAGGTCACGCGCAGGGCAAGGTGCGCTCGGGAACCGCGTACAGCGACAGAAAATTCTCTCACCCAGGAGGAAAATGGTCCCGCTCCACGATGGCACCCTGCGGAATTCTCGCTGCCCCGGGATCGACAAACTATATTGCTGTTGTGGCACGGTATGAGAAATTGCGGCTAGTTGGTCTGATCCAACCTCAGGAAGCGGATGGCATTCTGCTTGAGAATCAACGGACGAACATCGTCTCGAATTGCAATCCTTTCAAAATCGGCGAGCCACCTGTCCGGGGTGATCAGTGGGAAGTCGGAACCAAACAGCATTTTCTGTTTCAGCAGGGTGTTTGCGTACTGGATGAGCGTCGGCGAAAAATACTTCGGCGACCATCCGGACAGGTCGATGTAAACCTGCGGTTTGTGCAAACAGATTGAAATGGCTTCGTCTTGCCATGGAAACGACGGGTGGGCCATGATGATCGGCATATCAGGGAAGTCGACCGCGACATCGTCGATGTCCATCGGATTGCCGTATTTCAGCCGCACTCCGCCTCCGCCGGGCATGCCAGTGCCGATTCCACTGTGTCCTGTGTGGAAAATCACGGGCATGCGCGCTTCGGCGAGAACTTCATAAAACGGATACGCGACGTGGTCATTGGCATGAAATTGCTGGATGGGCGGGTGCAGCTTGAAACCGCGGATTCCTCCCGAAGCGATCAAGCGCCGAGCTTCGCTGACGGCCTCGGGCCCGCGCGTGGGATCCACACTCGCAAATGCGATCATGATGTCGCTGTTTTCGGAGGCGAAAGCAGCTACCTCTTCGTTCGGAACCTGCTTTCTGCCGGTCAGGCGCTCATCTACGGAAAAGACGACGCAGCCGATATTTCGCGATCGATAATATTCGGCGAGGGCCGAGCCGCGCGGGGCGCCGTCCGCGGCGCCGAAATACTTGCGAGCGGCTTCGTTCACCGAATGGGCGTCGTCGGATTCGATATGAACGTGCGTATCGATGGCGACGAGTTTTTCGATTTTAAGCTGCCCAGCTTTGCTCACTTCGCCCCCAACCCCGCTCGAAATTGATTTGCGATGATGCAGTCCGTATCGAACTTTTCGTCGATCTTGCCGAACTTGTCAAGCACTCGCTTCCCGGCATGATCCGGGATGCATCCCGACGATTCTCAATCCCGGTAGGACATCTCTAACCTACACGACAACCTAAACACTCGTGATTCTCCTGGTGTAGACTCTCGCTCGACTGCGTAAATGAAAAACGCTTCGCGAATTTCTCCTAGGTGAGCAAAGATATGGAAGAGTTGACGCGAACTATGAGGATTGCTGGAGTCACTTCGCTCGTCGCGACGATTTTTCTTGCGCTCTTCATGTTTGCAGGATGCTCCCGACATGACTTTCCAAGAATGGGTGACCGAAGGAGACCCGCAGACGTCGACGATGCGCGGCTCAGGAATGCCGATCGCGAGCCAGGAAACTGGATGAGTTATGGGCGAACCTACAACGAGCAACGCTTCAGCCCGCTTAAGGAAATCAACGATCAAAACATCGACCAACTGGGACTCTCTTGGCATTTCGATCTGGATACGCGCCGCGGCCAGGAAGCCACACCGCTCGTGGTGGACGGTGTCATTTACTTCACCTCTGCCTGGAGCAAAGTGTTCGCCCTGAATGCCGCCACCGGCGCACCAATCTGGTCCTTCGACCCAAAGGTCGCGCCCACATGGGATGTGAACGCCTGCTGCGACGTCGTGAATCGCGGAGTAGCTCTATGGGAAGGCAAGGTGTTTGTCGGTACGCTCGACGGCCGGCTGATCGCGCTCGATGCCAAGACGGGAAAACGGATATGGGAGACGCTTACCATCGACCCGCAGTTCCGCTACACGATTACTGGCGCGCCGCGAGTGGTGAAGGGCCTGGTTATCATTGGCAATGGTGGCGCGGAAATGGGCGTGCGCGGTTACGTCTCTGCATACGATGCCGAAACAGGCAAGCTAGTCTGGCGCTTTTATACGGTTCCCGGCGATCCTTCCAAGCCGTTCGAGAGCCCGATTCTTGAGAACGCTGCGCAAACGTGGACGGGGGAGTGGTGGAAACATGGGGGCGGCGGCACGGTCTGGGATTCCATTGTCTACGACCCGGAGCTCGATCTTCTTTTCGTCGGCACGGGCAACGGCAGCCCATGGAGCACGAAAACTCGCAGTCCCCACGGCGGCGACAACCTTTTCACCTGCTCAATCGTCGCTCTCCGGCCTACCACCGGCGAGTACGTGTGGCATTACCAGGAAGATCCTTCCGACGAGTTCGATTACGATTCCGATTCCCAGATGGTCCTCGCCGATCTTTCGATTGGCGGCAAACCGCGCAAAGTTCTCCTCCACGCACCGAAAAACGGCTTCTTCTACGTTCTCGACCGCGCCACTGGCCAGCTCATCTCCGCCGAACCTTACACCTTTGTCAATTGGGCGCGGGCCATCGACTTGAAAACCGGCAAGCCAATCGAAAATCCTGCCGCGCAATACACGTCAGTTGCGAATCCAATGCCAGTCGTCCCCGGTCCCGCTGGGGCCCACAACTGGCAGCCCATGTCGTTCAGCCCGCTCACAGGACTTGTGTACATCCCGATTCAAGACGCCGGGTTTCTTTACAAACTCGATCGTGAATTTCAATGGGAATCTCTGGCCGACAACTTTGGCATCGATCTCGTTGCCGCTGGACTCCCACAGGATCCGACGATCAAGAGCGCCATCCTCAAATCCGTCGTCGGCCGCCTGGTGGCCTGGGATCCCGTGCGACAAAAGGAAGTCTGGTCCGTCAAGCGAGAGGACCCATGGAACGGTGGCGTCCTCTCCACCGCCGGCAATCTGGTCTTCGAAGGTACCGCCGACGGACATTTCGAAGCCTATCGCGCTGACACGGGCGAGGAACTCTGGTCCGCGCCTACCGATACGAGTGTGATGGCAGGCCCGATTTCCTACACAACGAACGGCGAACAATACGTCGCCGTTCTGGCGGGCCGTGGCGGAGTTGTCCCGCTAGCCGCCGGGGAAGCGTCAAAACCGATTTACACGGAGAATATTGGCCGCATGCTCGCCTTCAAGCTGGGCGGCAAAGCGACATTGCAGCCCGCGCAGCCAATCGAGATGCCGCCGCTCAATCCTCCTCCATCCACCGCCTCTCCTGCGACCATCGCGAAAGGCAAGGCTCGTTATCAGCGCTTCTGCTCCGGCTGCCATGGTGATGTGGCCGTCAGCGGCGGAGTGCTTCCCGACTTGCGCTATTCGTCTGCGCTTTCAAACGACCAGTGGTTCGACATCGTTCTCGCGGGGATGCTTCAGGAGGGAGGCATGGTTTCTTTTAAGACGGAGATTTCACACCGGGATGCCGATGCCATCCGCGCGTACGTGATCTCGCGAGCCAACGAGAGCAAAGAGGAAGCGGGACGCACCTCAAAGAAGTAAGTGGTTCTTGCAAAATGCCGACAGATCACCGGCGGGCAGGACGGCCGACGGTAGGAATACCACCAAGGTGACCGTGGTGCGGCGGCTCGAGGAGGAAGGGGATCCCTGTGGCAAGGGGAGCCTGTTGTTAGAGCTCGAAACGGAGAAGGTCTACTACGAATCAGGATCTCCGATTTGCGAATTGTATATGGCCGCGTGCGATAAACGCCCGAAAGTGCGTTCACCTTTTCTGCCACATCCGCCGGTGTCCAGGGAATCGGTGCGGTGGTATCATCCGGCGTCCGCTTCAATCGGGAAAGCCGCGACGTTCCTATTGTGGAAGGAGAGCAACTGGTGACCTTACCGACGCCCGGCGGTGCGCCCACAACTGTCACAGAAGCAGCTTGGGAGTCCTTGCAGGGCGCCTATGATCTGCAAGTCCACGTGGCGCCGGATGTGATCGAGCGCAGGATCGACGACATCGATTTGGCTAAGGAGTTTCTAGCGCACGGGCTGCGCGGGTTTGTTTTGAAGTCGCACTACATTCCCACTCCCGAGCGTGCGAAGGTGGTGTCAAAAGCCATTCCTGGAATTTCGGCATTCGGAGCCATCACGCTGAATCATAGTGTCGGTGGGATCAATCCCGTCGCGGTTGAAATCGCCGGGCGGTCCGCGTGCAAGATCGTGTGGATGCCGACGGTTGACGCTGCCAACGAAACGGCTGGACGAGTGGACGGCCCCAATACCAAGCTTCCTTTCTGGGCAAACATTCAGCGGGAGCTTGCCGCCATCGGGATTGCGCCGCCGCCGCTTTCCGTGCTTCACGCGAATGGAGAGGTTTCTGCTGCTACCCGCACGTGTCTCTCATTGATTGCGAAATACGAAATGATTGTTGCGACGGGTCACTTGGGCCGAGCGGAGATCTTCAAGCTTGTGCGTGCGGCGCGAGAAGCCGGAGTTGAGAAAATCGTGGTAACGCACGCGGAATTCCCCTCGCAAAATCTCTCTGCCGAAGAACAGGTTGAATTGGCGGAGATGGGAGCGCTCATCGAACATTGTTTTACGACCATGCACACGGGTAAAGCGCCGTGGGATGTGGTGATGGCGAGCATTCGAAAGGTCGGGGTCGAACGTTGTCTGCTCTCAACCGACCTCGGACAAACCATCAACCCGCCGGTGGCCGAAGGATTTGCATTGTTTGCACAGCGGCTTTTGGAGGGCGGTTTTTCCGTGGACCAGATTCGCCGCATGGCAGTGGCCAATCCGACCTCCATCGTTCAGTGACAGGAACTTTGGAGAATAATGAAGATGAGCGACGCAAGAAAAACGGCCCTGGTTATCAGCGCCCATGCCGCAGATTTCGTCTGGCGCGCGGGAGGTGCGATCGCGCTTTATGCGGGTCGCGGCTATCGGGTCCGAATCTTGTGCTTGTCTTATGGGGAACGAGGCGAGTCTGAGAGGTTGTGGAAGATGCCGTCGATGACGCTCGAACGGGTGAAGCAATTGCGGCAGGCGGAATCGGAAAAGGCGGCCGCAATCCTTGGCGCGGAAATCCGGTTCTTTGACACGGGAGATTATCCGCTCCTGGCGACAGAATCGTTGGTCCATCAGATGGTCGCCGAATTCCGGGCATGCCAACCCGAATTCGTGCTGACCCATTCGTCCGCAGATCCTTACAATTTCGATCACGCGGAAGCCTATCAGGTGACGATGCGGACTCGAATTTACGCACAAGCGGCGGGCTACCCGGCGGAAGGGAAGAAGCTTGGGGCTCCGCCCGTGTTTTCCTTCGAGCCACATCAGCCCGAACAGTGCGAATTCAAGCCGCAAGTCCTGCTCGATATCACGTCTGTGTTCGACCGCAAGCGCGGCGCGATGGAAGCGATGGAGGCACAGGAGCATCTGTGGGAGTACTACACGGACCTTGCTAAACGGCGTGGCGTGCAGGCTGCGCGGAACTCGGGAAGGACTGGAATCAAATTTGCGGAGGCGTACCAGCGGATCTATCCGCAGGTAACAGAAGAGTTGTCATGAAACCCACCATAGTGCGCAGCATTCCCCGGCCGGAAGCGGACGTAGTTCGAAGACTCGGCGAGCTTGGAGTTGCCACCGTGCACGAAGCGCAAGGCCGTGCGGGCCTGATGAAGCCCTACATGCGCCCCATTTATCCGGCAGCAAGAGTTGCCGGGCCTGCGGTGACCGTGCTTTGCCATCCGGGCGACAATCTGATGATTCATGCAGCGGTGGAAGTCTGCCAGCTAGGAGATGTCCTGGTTGTGGCATTGGTTTCGGAATCGAATCACGGGATGTTCGGTGAGCTGCTTGCTTGCTCGGTGCGAGCGCATGGCGTGGTGGGGCTGGTGATTGATGCAGGCGTGCGTGACGTCGCGGATTTGACGGCCATGAATTTTCCCGTCTGGTCGAAAGCAATTTGGGCGCAAGGCACAGCGAAAGAGACGCCGGGTTCGGTGAACGTGGACGTCGCGTGCGCCGGCGCGAGCATCCATCCGGGCGACGTCGTTGTCGGAGACTTGGATGGCGTTGTAGTTGTGCCGAGGGAGAAGTCGGCCGAGGTCGCCCGCCTTGCAGGAGAGCGCTTTGCAAGAGAGCAGCGCTCGCGCGAACGGCTGAACGCGGGCGAACTGGGACTCGACATGTACGGACTTCGCGCCAAGCTCGCGTCGCTCGGCGTGGGATACATTGATTAACCATGGCTTGCGCGAGATGCGTTGTCGCTGGCCTCGGTTGAAGTGCTTTGAAAGGTCAAGTAAGCGATGAGGAGTCCGCTGGAGGATCAAATGCTGAAGATCGATACGAACAGCAGCCTGGAAGCAATCATGCGCGAATTCGGCCGTCCCGACGTTCATATCGGCCCGGGTGAGGACGAATCCCCGTATGTCCCTTTCGCGGAAAATGTCTACATACGCCACCTGGCGTTCGACGTGCGGAACGGCGCGTTCGCCAACATTCTTTGGGTGAAAAAAGGGGGAAGGCTTGGCCGCCATCGTCATCGCGGCCCCATCTTTGCGTGCACGCTCGAGGGCAGTTGGCGATACCTCGAATATGATTGGGTCGCGGGGCCGGGTAGCTATGTCCGCGAGAATCCCGGAGTGATTCACACGCTGGTCTCGGACGATCCGAACGGTATGAAGACCTTCTTCTACCTCAATGCCTCGCTGGAGTTCTACGACGACAATAACAATCTGATCGAAACTCTGGATGTGTTCTGGTATATCAATCACTATATGAGTTATTGCCGCGAGCACGGTCTCAAAATCAACCAAAAGTTGTGGATTTGATTGCCGAGCTTTGGAATTGTAGAGGGAAGTTTAATCTGCCGCTGCTCGGGCCTGCCGGTCTAATTCTTTTTCGATGATTCGCCGCGCGTAAACTCCGCCTGCGTCGATCTTCAGGTCAAGCAGTCCGCGGTCGCTCCGGCGCAAAATATTCTCCTGCTGCGCGGAAAGGATTTCCAAATCCTCGGCGAAGACGGCGGCCTGCGCGTCGCGTATGCGAAACGCCAGTCCGCGATCCTCTGTCTGAAAATCGCGCACCATCCCCCAGTGATACCAAGTAGAGATTTCGGATTCGGGCGTCATCAAGTTCACCACGATCCCCGTAATGCCTTTCGACCGGTTGCCCTGTGGAGCGCCTGTTCCAGCCAGCGCCACGCCCACGTCAATCATCACGTTCACGGGCAGCGAGAATTTGCAGATCTGCCAGCGGTCGCACTTTTCCTGGGACTTCAGATTCGCGGCCCAGAACGGCGGCGGATCGATGCCGTACATCCAGCGGGTCACCGTCACGGAACTTTCGTCCGAGGTCGCCTTGATGGGAGCCTCGACGATTTCGTGCTGGCCGATGCTGGAAGGATGGACGTACGTCTCGTGCGACAGGTCCATCAGGTTGTCGACCAACAACCGGTAGTTGCACTGGATGTGGTAAGTGCTTCCCTCGAAGATCCAGTTCGGATCGGAACACCAGTGCATGTCCGGGATTTTTTTTTCGTCCGCCAGCTTCGCGTCTCCAATCCACACCCAGACGAAACGGTGGCGTTCGGCCACCGGGTAGACGCGAATCGTCGCGCCCTTGTGGATTCCCTGCTGCCCCGGCATCCACACGCATTGTCCGCATTCGTTGAACTCCAGCCCGTGGTACTTGCAGATCAGATGATCTCCCTTCAGATATCCCTTGGAGAGAGGCAGGAGACGGTGAGGGCAGCAATCTTCGAAGGCGGAGAGAGCGCCATTGGTCTGGCGGTAGAGAACGATGGGTTCACCACAAACGGTGCGGCCGAATGGCGCACGCTTGATTTCATGGTCCCAGGCGACCGCGTACCAGAAGTTTCGAAGAAACATCCTGTAGCCTCACAAATCTTTGTTTCACAATATGGAATATAGTTTCATATTGACAATGGCAGGATTCTATCTACAATGCCATTCGCGTCAAGCGAAACTTCTTTGCGCCAGGTCGGCCGCCTTTGCCCTTGGATTCCATCACACGAAGAAAGCGCGCCCAGAAAAGAGGGAGTGAAGCGTCCGGATCCAGCAAGTCTCTGCAGAAGGCGCTCCGCATTCTTCTGCACATGGGAGAGTACGGCCCCGAATTGGGCGTCACGCAGGTTGCCTCCGCCTTGGACTTGAACAAGGCCACGGTTCACCGCCTCTTGAACGCCATGGAAAATTTCCAGCTCATCGAAAGAAGTCCCGACAGCGAACGATACCGGCTCGGTCTAAAGCTGCACGATCTGGGGACGAAGGCAATCGAATCCCGTACGCTGCGCAGCGAGGCGCACCGCTTTCTGGTGGAGATGGCTCGGCGCTCGAACGAAGCCGTGAGTCTCGCTGTGCCGGACCGTGGAGGCGTCGTCTGCCTGGACAGGGTTGACTCGCCTCAAACAATGATCAGCGTGCGCACCGTCGTGGGTGCGCGGTTCGAGGCGCACTGCACGGCAGTAGGCAAAGCCGTGCTCGCGTATCTGCCGAAGGAAGAAGTCAGCGAGATCCTGGCCGCCAAAGGTCTCCGCCGGTTTACTCTCCACACGATCGTGCGAGTGTCCGCCTTGAATAAGAATTTGAGGCAAGTTCGTGAGCGGGGATACTCTCTCGACCGCCAGGAGCTCGAGCGCGGCTTGAGCGGCGTGGCGGCGCCCGTTCTTACGCAAAACGGGCGGCTGCTTGCTGCGGTCGGAATTGCCGGGCCCACGGTCCGTTTCCAGGGAAGAGAGCTGGATCAGCAGATTGCGCTCGCCAAAGAGATTGCCGCCAGAATTTCCGCGAGCGTCGGCGAGGGTGTTGCCTCTTGAGGAGCGTTCAGCCAGTGCGCTGTCGACGGGTTTCGAGCATCATTCATTCAGCTAAGGGAGATGAAGCGATGTCTGGACAATACCGAGCCGACCATGTGGGAAGTTTTCTTCGACCCCGGGAGTTGTTGGAGGCGAGGCGCGCTGCAGATTCCGAACGCCTGCCGGCGCTTGAGGATGCTCACATCGCCAGAGTTCTGGCCAAGCAGAAGGAACTGGGTTTTGAAGTCTTCACGGATGGCGAGCTCCGCCGCCGCAATTTTATGAGCGACTTTACGGATGCGGTCGAGGGTTTCGACATGGAAGATGCCGTGGCGCGCTCGTGGAAAGCCGGCGAGGGGAAGAGCGCGAGAGAGAGCAGTGTGATGGGTGTGGTCACTTCGAAGCTGAGGCAGGTCCGCCCGCTGACGGGACACGAACTGTCGCATTTGAAGAAGCATTCGCCCGGCGCGATCAAGATGACTCTGCCCAGCGCCACGCAGTTTCCGGCGATATCGTTCAAGCGCGGAGTGACCGACAAAGTGTACGAAAACCATTCTGCGCTGCTGTGGGATATCGTCGCTATCATGAAAACGGAGCTTTCCAGGCTGTCGGCCGAAGGCGTCAAGTACATCCAGATTGATGCCCCGCGCTACAGCTACTACCTCGATCCGAAGTGGCGCGAGTGGATCCGGACGGAAATGAAGGTTGAGCCGGACGCATTGTTCGAGGACTCCATGCGCGCGGACAATGCCTGCTTTGAAGCCGCGCGCCGGCCCGGCGTCACGCTTGCGATGCACCTCTGCCGCGGCAACAACCGCAGCCACTGGTATGCCGAGGGCGGGTACGATGCCATCGCTGAAAGACTGTTCACGACCATGGCGGTCGATCGCTTTCTCCTCGAATATGACGACGAACGTTCCGGCACCTTTGAGCCGCTCCGATTCATCCCGAAATCAAAAACTGTCGTGCTGGGACTCGTCAGCTCCAAGCGGCCGCAGCTCGAAAAGGCCGACGATCTCGTCCAGCGAATCAAGGAAGCGTCGAAACATTTCCCTCTCGAAAATCTGGCCCTGAGCCCCCAGTGCGGCTTCGCCTCGACGATGGAGGGAAATTTACTCACGGAGGAGGATCAGTGGGCCAAGCTCCGGCTAGTGGCTGAAACCGCGCGGCGCGTTTGGAGTTGAGGAACTTTTCCCGGGGGAAATGGTCCAGCTGGGGGGAGCGCTTGACTTTCCCGATGACCTGGCAAAAAATTCGGTATTAAATAATCGTACAGGTGCGCGATTAATGCGCAAGCTGTGAATTGCCGCACGAGCGCTTGCCAGCACTCTTTGCCTGCGCGGCCAATCGGCAAGAGAGGTCCCGTGAATTCCACTCCTTATATCGCCGGAAAGAATATTGAGATTCCGCCATCCGCCCTGACGGACGTTATCAATCCTGCAAACCAGCGCCCGTTTGCCCAAATTTTCATGGCCCAGGAGCAACACATGCACGCTGCGATCGACGCCGCGGATGCCGCCAAGGCGGCGTGGGGCGCCACACTTGCCGCCGAACGGGAAGCCATTCTGCACCGTGCGGCCGACGAACTGGAGAAAGCGCGCGACGAAATGGTCGAACTGCTGATCGACGAAGCCGGCTCTACGTTTGGCAAAGCACAGTTTGAAGTGCCGTTCGCCGCCAACCTGGTGAGGTCGATTGCTGGCGAGGCTCGCCGGATCCATGGCGATGTTTTTCCGGCTGACGTTCCCGGAATGATTTCTATTGCGATCCGCCGGCCGCTTGGCGTCGTCGCTGGAATTTCGCCCTTCAACTTCCCGATTGTCCTCTCACTCAAGAAGGTGGCATTTGCGCTGGCGACGGGAAATACATTTGTATTGAAGCCGTCCGAGGAGGCTTCTCTGATCGGCTTGAAGCTTGCCGAAATCTTTGAACGCGCGGGCTTGCCCCCGGGTGTTCTGAACGTAGTTCCCGGGGACGGACCGACGCTTGCCAAGGTCCTTTTCGATGATCCCCGCGTGAAGCTTATCTCGTTCACAGGGTCCACTACGGTAGGGAGGTCGATTGCGACGGAATGCTCGAAGCGCGGGAAGAGAGTGATCCTGGAAATGGGCGGGAAAAGTCCGCTCATTGTGCTGAAAGACGCCGATGTGGACTACGCCGTTGACACCGCCTGCTTCGGGATATTCATTCATCAGGGGCAAATCTGCATGGCAGGCTCGCGCATCATTGTCGAGACCCCGATTTATGAGACGTTCCTGGAGCGATTTGTCGCCAAGGCGCGCACGCTGAAGGTCGGAGACCCGCGCGATCCACATACGATCATCGGCCCGCTTATCCGCTCGTCGCAGTGCCCCATGATCGACCGGAAAATCAAGGAAGCCGTGGCGGCAGGAGCAAGCCTGCTGACGGGCGGGACCTACGAAGGAAATTTCTTTCATCCAACCGTGCTCGCCGACGTTACGCCGAACATGGCCGCGTTCCGCGACGAACTCTTCGGTCCTGTCGCGGCCGTCAGCAGGGCTAACGACGCGAATCATGCCCTCGCGCTTGCCAACAATTCGTCCTACGGTCTTTCTTCCGCTGTGCTGACGAATAACCTTCAACTTGCCATGCAATTTGCGCTCGAGCTGGAAGCGGGAATGGTGCACATCAACGGACCCACGATCCACGACGAAGGAGTTGTGCCATTTGGAGGAGTTAAGGATTCAGGAAAAGGCAGAGAAGGGGGTCGCTGGTCCGTTGAAGAAATGACTGAAGTGAAATGGGTGACGATCCAGATGGGCCGCCGCGCGTACCCGTTCTAAAATCCGCGCGGCCTCCGATCACAGCCCGCAGTCGAAGAACACGGTTTCCCCAGGGCCTTGCAGGATTACGTTCCATTCGAGCACGCCGCTCTCGCCTGTGGACTTCTTGGCAATCAAGGTTTCCCGCCGCGTCGACTCCACCAGATTCAGCGCAAAATCGCTCGAGTTGCTGGGTTCATCCGGGAAATAAATGCGCGTCACCAACCGCCGTTCAAGCCCTCGGGCGAACACGGAAACCGCGATGTGCGGCGCCTGCATATTGTTGTCGGGGCCGGGTACTTGCCCCGGTTTGACTGTGGTGAATCGAAAGGTTCCGTTCCCATCGGTCAGAATCCGTCCGAAACCTTTGAATCCCGCTTCGAGTTTCTTGCTTTGAGTGTCTTCCGGATGATCGTATTTTCCGTGTGCGTTGGCCTGCCAAGTTTCAATCAAAGCGTCCGGTACCGGTTTCCCGTCGCCATCGAGTACGCGCCCAGCGATTGTGACTCGTTCGCCGGAAACGCCCTCGCCCACCAGATTGTCTTGCTTCAGGCTGCTAAGGCCGATGGAAAAGAACGGGCCGACGGTCTGAGATGTTGTCGCGCGCAGGCTCACTTTGGCGACTCCATCGGAGTGGCCTCGCGACCGCTCAGCACGATGTCAAAGCGGTAGCCGAGCGCCTGCGAAGGGATGGTGGTCTCCCAATCGAAAAGCGAGATTAGGCGGTTGCGCGCCTTTTCATCCGCCGTGCAGTTGAAGATTGGGTCGAAGGGGATTAGTGGGTCGCCGGGGAAGAACATTTGCGTCACCAGGCGTGTTGCGAAGGCAGGACCAAAGAGCGAGAAATGAATGTGCGAGGGTCGCCAGGCATTGTGATGGTTGGTCCAGGGATACTCGCCTGGGCGAATGGTCACGAACCGGTAACGACCCTCCGAGTCGGTGAGTGTCTGCCCGCAACCCGTGAAGTTCGGATCCAGCGGAGCATCGTGCGCGTCGAGCTTGTGCAAGTAGCGCCCTGCCGCGTTCGCCTGCCAGATTTCGACAAGCGTATGCGGAACCGGCCTTCCATCCTCGTCCAGCACTCGCCCGCTCACCACAATACGTTCCCCCAGTGGCTCGCCGGAATGCTGGCGGGTGAGGTCACAGGCTTTCACGTCCACAGAATTCTGACCGAACACGGGGCCGGTGATTTCCGAGAGAGTATGCGGGAGATAGACGAGCGGTTTTGTCGGGGCGCGCTTGATGGAGGAAACGTACGGCAGATGAAGATGATTCGGCTGGGTGCCTGGGTATGGCCGTCTGTATCCTGCGAGCTTCCACATAAGAGGTACCTATCGCTCCCCCGCAAATCTTCGACAGTGTAGCGAATCTATGCAAGCAAACTTGGCCTTGTCAAGACCGATTATCGAAACCACGTGCGCCTATCGGACAATTAAGGTATCCTTTCCGATACCTTAAAGGGGGAATCGATGGGGCATGCCAATCTTCGCACGCGTTCTGCTAAGCGAGCACGACTTGCTCCGTCCACCGTAAACCAGGCCGGCGCGTCGTCCGAGCCAAAGGCGGAGATAGACGGCTTCTGCGGCGATCCTAACTTCATGATGTCGCTGGCTCGCGGCCTAGCGGTCATCCAAGCTTTCTCGGCGCGAAAGCAGCAACTTACCATCTCGCACGTCAGCAACAAGACCGGGTTTTCGCGCGCCGCGGTACGCCGTTGCCTGTACACGCTGGCTCAACTCGGCTTTGCGGGATCCGACGATGGCCGTCACTTTTTTCTTCGCCCTCGAGTTCTGACGCTCGGACATTCCTACATTTCTTCCATGCCCCTGGCCGCGGCGGCGCAACCTGTCCTCGAACATGTCAGCCGTCTCCTCCACGAATCCTGTTCCATTGCGGCGCTCGATGGAGTCGATATCGTGTATATCGCGCGCGTAAACGTGACGCGCATTATGTCGATTGATCTCGACGTGGGCAGCCGCTTGCCCGCTTACTGCACATCCATGGGACGCGTGCTTCTGGCCAACTTGCCGCCGGAAGAGCTCGAGTCGTACCTGAGCCATGCGGTGCTGACGCGGCGGACGGATCGCACGATTGTGAGCGCCAAGAAGCTGAAGCAAGTCTTGCGCCAGATTCGGAGCGACGGTTATTCGGTTGTCGACCAAGAATTGGAGCACGGCCTGCGTTCCATGGCTGTTCCCATTCAAAATACGGCGGGCAGAGTTACCGGGGCGATTAATGTCGGGACACACTCGCAACGGGTCTCTATCCAGGACATGATCAATAAGTTCCTTCCGCACCTGCAGGCAGCGGCGCAAGAGTTGGCAATGCTGTTGAAATGATCCCTGCTTCGGTGAAATTGGCTGACATATTGCGAGAACGAATCAGGAGCGCATCTGGTGCGCCGTGGTGCCCACGCTCGAGGACAAGACGACATTTGAAAGCATCTTGAAGGAGGTGAAGGAACAGATCGCCTGGATTACTGTCAACCGGCAGCAAGTGCTCAATGCCCTCAATCACAAGACCATAGACGAGCTCGGCGATGCGTTTGACAGGGCCGCGAAGGACGATGCCGTCCGCGCGCTCATCCTGACGGGCGCAGGAGAAAAGTCCTTCGTGGCTGGTGTGACATCAACGAACTCGTGAGACAGGTTCCCGAAGAAGCGATGAGGCATTCCCGCATCGCGCAACAAATCATGGGGCGCCTTGAGACGATGGGCAAACCATCGATCGCCGCAATCAACGGATTTGCGCTCGGCGGCAGATTCGAATTGGCGCTTGCCTGCACATTGCGTATCGCGAGCCGGACTGTCCGGCTGGGCTAACCCGAAGTAAAGCTCGGGATAATTCCCGGTGCAGAAGGCACTCAGCGCCTCCCGCGGCATTGTGCAAAGGGAATCGCGCATGAATTGATTCTGACGGGCGACGTGATTTCCGCCGCGGACGCGCTAAGGATTGGGCTGGTCAACAAGGTAGTGGAACCTACAGAGTTACTTCCGGAGGCGGAAGCCTTGGCACGCAAAATCATCGCGAATGCTCCGCTCGCCATTTCCTACTCCGTGGAAGCCGTCGAGCGCGGCCTCGATGCGACGCAGGAGGAAGGTTTGATTCTGGAAGCGTCCCTTTCCGCTCTATGCTGCGAGACACGGGATATGCGCGAGGGGGTCCACGCGTTCATCGAGAAGCGCCCGCCGCGATTCGAGGGCCAATGAGCTTTTCATGCGGCGACACCGGGCGCTGCGCTTGATTGCTCCCGTGCCGGGCGCGATGCCTGCCGCCCCACGCGGCCATCGATTCCAGAATAGGGCGCAAACTTTGGCCGTGTCTCGTGAGTGAGTATTCGACCCGGGGTGGAACTTGCGCATACACCTTGCGATGGACGATGTTGTCGCGTTCCAGCTCGCGCAACCGCTGCGTCAGCATTTTCTTTGTCGCTCCGGGAATCAGTTTCTGCAGCTCGCCGAACCGGTGCATCCGATCCTGAAGGTGAAACAGGATCAACGGCTTCCACTTGCCACCAATAATGTCCGCCGTAATTTCCACGGGGCAGTAAAAGTTGTCGAACATAGGCTATCTCCTGGAGCCAGGTTTCAGAAAAGTGCCTACTGGCGAAAAAGAGACTTTAGACTACTATCTGGCTCCGCGCCACAAGGAAGGCTGGCCGCCCCAGGGACGGCTTGCCCATGGAACGGCTGCCATGGAAGGGAGGAATGCGATGAGCGCCAAAAGACCTGTGGTTCTATACGGCGCCAGTGGATTTTCGGGGCGCCTGGTTGCGGAGTTCCTTCGCGAGTACAACGTCCCGTTCATTGCAGCAGGCCGAAACCGGGCCAAAATCGAGGAAGTGATGGGCTGCGTTCCGGGCATTGAAACGGCGGACTACGAAATCGCCGTCGTCGGCAACTCTCCGGACGAATTGGCCAAGCTGTTCACAGGCTCTAAGGTTGTTTGCAATACCGTTGGCCCGTTCCTTTACAACGGCCCCCCAGTCATCGAAGCCTGTCTAAAAGCGGGCTGCCACTACCTAGACATCAGTGGCGAGCAAGCGTGGCTCAAGGATGTGGCGGAGAACTGGGGCGAGATATTCGCACGGCAGGGCTTGCTCGTGGCGCCGGCAACGGCTTACATGTCAGCGACCAGCGAAATTGCCGTGCGCATGTGCCTCGAGACCCCCGGGATCGATACGATCGAGACGGTGTCGTTGTTCAAAGGCATACCGACATTCGGATCCACACAAACGATCTTTGCGGTCATTCAGACGGAAGCCTTCTACCTAGAACAAAATCAATACAAGCCGTGGCCGCGCGCTATCGGCCACGAAGCGATCATGCCGAGCTCAGTCGAGACGCAATTGGCTCTTCCCTGGGGAGGATTTCCTCATCCGGTTTGGTTTAAGGATCACCCGCAGATTGCGAATGTCCGCTCGATGGGCGGGATACTCGACAGACAACTCATGGAAAACGTCCTGGCAACGGAAAAATACTACGAGAAGGAGATTCGTCCATTGTCGAAAGAAGAGCGCGAGCGCAAGTTGGCCGAAATGGCCGGTGCCGTGCAAGGCGGCACTCCGCCGCGCGAGAACACTCGCGAGCATCGCACACTGGATTTGGTTTGCGCGCGCGGCACCAGCGCGTTTGCGCAATGCGTTGTTTTCGGCGCCTGCGCTTACCGGCAGACCGGATTGGTGCAAGCGTTTGCGGCTCACAATCTGATTCGCACCGCCCCGCGCAAGGTGGGATTTGCATCACCGTCTGCGGCATTCGGCCATCGAGAGCTTCTCGACGCTCTTGAGAGACACGGACTTGCCAAAGCAAAAATCCTCTCATGAGTGCGGTCGCGAGCGATTCGTTACAGGCGTTGCTCCTAAGACGTGTGGCCGTATTTGCGCGGAGGCAAACGAAGTCCTGATAGGAACCGGTGTCAGATGCGCGCGATAGATTATTTCGACAAAGGCGCTGACGCGTATCCCAACCGCACGGCCATCATCGATCGCGACGCACGCTACACCTACACGGAGACGCGGGAGTTCACGCGGCGAATTGCGCGCGCGATGTGGGCTCGCGGACTTCGTGGGGAAGAGCGGGCGGCAATTTTCTCGCCCAACGACCCGCGAGTTATGTTTTGTATGCTGGGCATTTTTCGCGCGGGCGCGGTTTGGGTTCCCATCAACTCCCGTAACGCGCTGGATGCTAACATTCAGTACATGAACTACGTCGAAGTGGTCTGGCTCTTTTACCACAGTAGCTACCGGGAACAGGTTCGGGAGATCAAGCAACACGTCTCTTCGCTACGAAATTGCGTTTGCATTGATGCCGAGGACGCGCCTAATCCGTCGCTCGGCCGGTTCACGGAGAGCGACGCGACAGCAGAGGACATCGACTGGGCCGATGCGTACGGAAATCCAGATCGCCTAATGGGTCTCGTTCCCACCGGTGGAACCACTGGACCAGCAAAGGGCGTCATGGTGACAGATCTCGCCTGGGGGACCATGACGGAAATGGCGAGCCAATACTGGACGGGCGATACCAACGATCGGGTCTGTCTCACTTGTGCGCCGCTGTCCCATGCTGCGGGCGTTGTGGCTTTTGTGATGACCTCGCTCGGGGCGACCAATGTCGTCATGCCCGGCTTCGATGCGTTCGAAGTTCTCCGGAATATTGAACGATTTCGCGTTACGCATATTTTCTTGCCGCCAACTGCGCTCTATGCGTTGCTCGCGCATCCTCAGTTGGGCGATTTCGACTATTCCAGTTTGCGGGTTTTCCTGCTGGTGGCTTCTCCCGTCTCTCCCGATAAGCTCAAGAAGGCGGTGGAAGTGTTCGGGCCTTGTCTCTGTCAGAGCTACGGCCAGACGGAAGCGCCGATGCTGCTCACTTGGCTGGATCAGAAGACTGTTGCGTCAGCTGCTGCGGGAGATCACCCGGAGCGCTTGCGAAGCTGCGGCAAGCCTTCTTTCGCCGTTACGCTGGCCCTGATGGATGACGACGGACACATCCTGCCTCCGAATACCCCTGGAGAAATCGTCGCGCGCGGCTCCTTGGTGACGCGCGGTTACTACAAACTACCCGAGGCAACCGCTGAAGTGCGCGCGCATGGCTGGCATCATACGGGCGACGTTGGATATCGGGACGAAGACGGCTACTTCTACATCGTCGACCGGAAGAAGGACATGATCATCACCGGGGGCTTCAACGTCTTTTCCACGGAAGTGGAAACGAGCGTGATGGAGCTTGCGCAAGTCCACGAGTGCGCGGTGATCGGCGTACCGCACGAGAAATGGGGAGAGGCAGTAAAGGCCGTCGTGGTGCTGCGAAAGGGTGCGTCGTTGACCGAGGAAGCGATCATCTCTCACTGCAAAACCAGGCTCGGAGGAGTCAAGGCGCCCAAGTCCGTCACATTCACCGATGAAATTCCAAAGACCGCGGCAGGCAAGACCGACAAAAAAGCTCTCCGCAAGCCTTATTGGGCCGGCCAGGATCGAAGCGTCCATTAACTTGAATTGTTCGATCGAAACGAAACTGTGTCAGAATTGTCCGCATCGGATACGGCCGAATATCGAACATTCGTTCGATGTGTATTGACCTTTGAAGAGGCAATCAAGAGGCCGAATCGGAGAGGACCAATCCTCTGGCGAGCGCCATGATCCTGCAACTCAATCATCTCCAGCGAAACCACGCCGCTCTGAGCGCGCAGAATGTGGTTGCGGCCCTCTATGAGCTGCTCGAAGAAGGCCAGATCGAGCAGAGCGAATTTACGCGCCTGCGCGTGCATCTCGATTGGATCCAGTATCGCCAGAATTTTCGCGAAACCGTTACGGTTACGCGGGGAACTGGCGAGCGCAGGGGACGCGATCCTACGGTGGAGATGCACGTCGACGTCCGTCAAATAGCGCCTGATTCTTTGAAGGAAGACATCCTGCACGCGGTGATCCGCGCCAACCCTGAACCTGCTGGAGACGGTGACCGGCTGTTTTTGGAGGATTTCAAGTCTTTCCGGTCGAGCATTGCGTGGGAATTCAATCGTCTTTACTGGCACCGGCTGTCTGATTGGGAACATGCGTCCGGTCGGAGCTACGAGCAAGCCCTTCCGGGAGGGAAATCCGACGCGAACCATCCCGACGCCATCGCGGATTGCGTCGCTGACTTCTGGACGCTGTTACGAGATTTGGAGAACAAGAAGCAACTGCCGGCCGAGATATTCGTTCTCGAAATCGGCGTGGGTATGGGAACGCGCTCTCGCATCTGGCTCGATCGCTTTCGTAAGCTCGATCGGGAGCGTGGCACGCAATATTACGCCCGCCTGAAATTTCTCCTGGGAGACTATTCGCTCGCGACTCTGGAGCGGTCGAGGCCCGCCGTCGCCGGCCATCTCGATCTCTGCAGCTTTATGGTTCTCGATGCGCTCGATCCCATGAAGACACTTTCGTTTCTTCGCCACAAGATTCTTCACATCCATTTGACCAATGTTTACGACAATCTGCCTGACGAAGAGTTCACCTCGCGGGGCGAACGCCTTCAGCTTGTTCAGGTTCGCGCCTACATCAATGGCGCGGAGGCAGTTCGGATCGCAAACGCGTTTCGGCTGCCCACGGGCGAAACACGGCGCATGGTGACGCGCTTATTGGAAAACGGTCCCGACTGTTTTTCCGAACGCTCTGTTGGCGTCGCGTTTTGGCAGGAGATCTGGAAGGCGTTGCGATTGGAAGAGCGTGTGGTGAGCCTCGAGGATTTGCCCGATGCCGTGCTTCCCGCAGGGCTGCATCCTTCCCATCTGGAAGAAGTGCTTCGCGAAGCCCCTTTTGACTTTCGCTTTCACTTGAGCTCCGGCGCTTTGGAAAGCTTTCGCAATACGCTTCCGCTCCTTCACCCGCGCGGATTTTTGCAGGTGCAGGACATTTTCGTCACCGATCTGAATGAGTACTGCCTTGGATTTCACGGCCCCGGGAAGCTGGACGGCTCGATTGTCAATTGGGTGAATGGCGTGCTTCTCCGGGAAGTCGGGGAACGCGCCGGCTATGACGTGCATTTTGCGCCTTTCCATTACCGCGAGGGATCTCGCACGTCGATCCTATACACGACGCAACGGGAGTGAAGCTTATGAATCTTCCTATTCTTCCCACCACCGTGGTCGGCAGCTACTCAATGCCCGGTTGGCTTGAACGGATGAAGACGGAGTATTTCGGCCGCCGGATCAGCCGGCATGACCTGGACGAAATCCACGATACGGCTTCCAAGGCCGCCATCAAGGACCAGGAGGTCGCGGGCATCGACATCGTCACCGACGGGGAGCTTCGCCGGGACAACATGATCGATTATTTCGCCGAACGCTTTCCGGGCGTACAGATCGATCGTTCGTCTAAAAAGTTCTACTACGATTTCTATGAGAGCTCCGTAGTCGGAAAGCTTCCTATGGCACCTCTCGGCTTGGCCGATGATTTCCGCTTTCTCAGCGCAAATACGGATCGGGAAACAAAGTTCTGCATTACGGGCCCCCATTCTTTGTCCAAGCGCATACGCAATGAGTTCTATGCCAGCGAAGAATCCTTTGCCATGGACCTTGCACATGTCCTGAATCTGGAGTTGAAGGAACTGGTGAAAGTGGGCGCGAAATTGATTCAGATCGACGAGCCTTACTATTCAGGTTTTCCTGACGACTTGTCTTGGGGTGTAAACGTGCTGAACGCGATGGTAGAAGGAGTTGACGCAAGAATCGCCCTTCACATCTGCTACGGAAACCGTTACGGCAAGCCGTCCTGGGAAGGCAGCTACCGTTATTTGTTTCCCAGAATCCTCGACGCCAAGGTTCACCAGTTGACCTTGGAATTTGCGCGCCGCGGAGGCGAGGACCTGGATCTCTTCAAAGAGTTTGCGGCGCCCTTCGATTTGGGTGTGGGCGTGATCGATGTGAAGACCAATGCCGTAGAGACGCCGGATATGGTTGCCGAGCGGATTCGAAAAGCGCTCGAAGTGGTGCCAGCAGATCGCATATTCATCCTGCCCGACTGCGGGTGTCTCCATCTGCCACGGGATGTCGCCTTTGCAAAGCTCTCCGCGATGGTGGAAGGGACGCGGCAGGTGCGCAAAGAGCTGAAGCACTGAAATGCCTTCATTGAATCCATTGAGGGAGTCTCTGAACCAGGGACGCTTTTGCTACGTCGTGGAACTCGTCGCGAGCCGCCTGACACGCGAAGCGCGACTCCTCGACGTCGCCTCACAGCTGGCACGCGTCTCAGGAGTGGTCGCAGGAAGCATCACGAGTTATGCGGGCGGCGCAATGGGCCATAACCCGATTCGTGTCGGGACCGCCGCTCGCGCACGGGGCCTGACGCCCAATATCCACCTCACGTGCGCCAGTCGGGATCAAGCAGACGCGCAAAAGACCCTCGAAGATCTTGACGCGCTCGGGATCGAAAATATTCTTGCTCTCACCGGTGATTACCCAAAATCCTCTGATGCCGATTTCGCGCCGCCGATCTTTGGCCTGGACTCGGTGCAGCTCGTGCGTTTGATCGATGAGGCGCGTCAAGCCGGCAAGTCGTTTTGGATCGGCGTGGCCGTGTCTCCCTTCAAATACACCGAGGCCGATTGCGTCTACCAATACCTCAAACTCGAGAAGAAAATCGCCGCTGGCGCCGATTACGCGATCACGCAGGTAGGCTATGACGTCCGCAAGTTCCGCGAGTTGAAGCGCTACCTCGACGAGCGGAATCTCCGCACGCCAGTCCTCGGGAATGTGTACATTCTCGGCCTCAAGGCGGCCGAAAAAATGGCGAAAGGGGAGCCTCCCGGTTGTTGGGTTTCTCCGGAACTCCTCAAAACGATCCGCGGCGAAACACAAGCAACTGACAAAGGCACGGCACCTCGCCTGGAACGTGCGGCCCGCATGGTGGCAATTCTTCGTGGCCTTGGTTTCGCGGGCGCTTATCTCGGCGGTAACCATCAAGCGGACAATATTCGGTGGATCATTCGCCGCTCGGAAGCAGTGTCGTCGCGGTGGGAGGAATTTGCAGAGGAGTTCACTTATGCGCCGGGAAGCGCTTTCTACCTTCACGATTCTCCAGCCGCACAGGCAAAGAACCGAGGAATCGTGCCGCGGCTGCTTGATGGCATGGGCCGCGCCTTTCCGGTTAACAGGGAAGGCAAGCTTCGAAATCTTCTGGTTTCGCTGTTTCGCTGGATCGACCGGAGGCCAATCGCCACGCGAAGTTTGGAGAAGCTCGAGTTTCTGACGAAGTCGTCCCTGTTCGGATGCCAGGCTTGCGGCAATTGCGTCCTGGGGCACATGGAGTACATCTGCCCTCAGACGTGTCCCAAACATTTGCGAAATGGGCCGTGTGGAGGGACCTTGAACGGGCGCTGCGAGGTTGTGGACAAGCCCTGCATTTGGGTCTCTGTGTATAAGCGGTCGAAAGCGGCGAATCGGCTGGATGAATTGAGGGTTTATGTGCCACCGCCCAATCGCCTTCTGGCCGGAACGAGTTCCTGGATCAATTATTTTCTGCGTCGCGATAGCCGCCCGGAGAATATTCCTCCGGCTTGGAAATCTCAGGGCGGCCAATCTTGTGCGGGAGCGCACGACGCAAGCGATTCATGCCAGGTCAAGGATGCAGATAGCGTGGTTCGATCGGATTCACCGCTCGTCAATATTGATCGGAACGCTAAAGAGTAGGTTCAGGCGTGCGCACTAAGCCCGTATTTGTATCGGGCGATATTCGCACGTCCGAACGATTAATAGCTTGACAAACTGCACCGTCGGCGTTAGACCTGCAGCCAATTTCGGCCTCGTTACAACACGAGGAGACCTGTTTTGTGCTCGGTCGGGGAAATTCTCTCTGGAGGTGGCGCTTTATGAGAGGACGTTCGGGCCTTTGGGCAATCCTTGCGGTTGTAATTCTCCTGAGCTGCGCGACTTCCGTCATTTCACAGGTGACCGTGGCCCTGCTCAATGGGACGGTTGTCGACGAGAGCGGCGGAGCCCTTGCCAGGGCCGCCGTTACTCTCCGTGAAGTGGACACGAATAGTGTTTATACAGCGACCACCAATGACGCTGGCTTCTACGCGGTGCCCAATTTGCCTCCTGGCCGATACGAACTGAAAGTCGCGTTCAAAGGCTTTGCGACTTACGACCAGACTGGCATCGTCCTCACTGTGGCCCAAACAGCCACGATCAACGTCACCTTGAAAGTGCAAGCCAAGGGCGAAAAAGTCGTGGTCAATACTCAAACGCCCTTGATCGAACCCACGAAGACGGAAATCAGCCAGGTCATCGATACCAAACAAATCCAGTCCCTGCCGATAAGTAACAGGGTGTGGACCGATTTCGCTCTCTTGACTCCGGGTGTCGCCACGAGCCGAACCAGTCTGGGCACCACATTTACGGAGTTTGAGGTGACCCAAATCTCTTTTGGTGGCATGCGCTCGTTCAGCAATGAAATCACCGTGGACGGGGCGGACTTCGTCAACTCCGTCAGCGGCGTGCAGCGCGCCACGCCGCCGCAGGAGTCAGTTCAAGAATTTCGCGTGGTCAATAACAGCTTCGGCGCAGAGTACGGCCGGGCCCTCGGCGGAATTGTGAACATTGTCACAAAGTCCGGCACGAACGATTTTCATGGGTCGCTTTACGAGTATATGCAGAACAGCGCGACCGACGCCCGGTCGCTTCTTCAGCCCGCCCCGCTCCCGCATGAGTTGCGCCAAAATCAATTCGGCGCCACTTTAGGGGGACCGATCAAGAAGGATAAGACTTTTTTCTTCATCAACTATGAGGGCAAGCGGAGCGCGCAGTCCCCCACCTACGCGCCTGATCTCGCCAATAACATTGATATCATCGATCAGGCAAAGTCTTATCTGGGATTGTCGCCGGAAGGTTGCTTCCATCCTCTCGCACAATGTACCGGAACACCTCAGTCGTATCTTAACGGTTATCTGAAAACAGCAAACAACGACTTCGGCTTCGCCAGGCTCGACGATCAAATTACGGCGAAAAGCCGTTTGGCGGTTCGTTACCTGATAGAGGATCTGAGGAATTCAGGCGAACTGGTGGGCCAGACTCTGGACGGCGGCGGGATTGGCGTGCCGAGCGGCGGACGCGATCTCTTCGTGCGCGATCAGTCTCTCGTAGGGACGGTGAATACGCTGCTCTCGCCGACCTTGGTCAATACGGCTCTGGTGCAGTATGCGAGACGCCACTACAACTTCCCCGGCGCCACGGGCGAGCCCGACTTGAGCGTCATAAACGATCTCGAGTTTGGGCACAACTTCGGAACCTACGATGCCATTTACGAAACCAGGCTGGAAGGCGGGGACTCGGTGTCTTGGGTTAAGGGCAACCATGTTGCAAAATTTGGCGCCGATCTGAACTACCTATGGTCCGCTAACAACTACCCTGGCTTCGACCCCGAGCGCGTCCTAATGCCGAATTTGAACTGCCTCGTTAGCTTCGCAAACTTCGTGGACTATGGCGGCGGGGTGCCAATTGCGCCAATCGCCGATCAGGGTTCGTGTCCACTTGCTCCCCAAGCCGACGGCGTGTCGTTTATATATTGGGGGACGGCCCTCCCGAGAGCCAATTGTCCCAATCTCGCTGTCGTCTGCGCCAACGGTTTTTACAACGGTTACATTCCATCCCCAGCCACTGGTGGCGGTTTCGGCAGTGGCTGGCCGAACGCGTTCCCGACGAATCAGTATCAGAACTTCGCCTATGATTTGAACCATGGCTACTTTGGTTTCTTTGCGCAAGATCAGTGGCGAATTACTCCCAAGTTGACCGTCAATTACGGCCTGCGGTGGGATTTCGAATCGGGCCTGGGAAACGTAATCGAACCGGACTACAGGGCGTGGCAGCCGCGCGTCGGCCTTGCCTATTCTCCCGATGGCAAGACGGTCATCCGAGCCGGGTTCGGGATATTCTACGACCGCAACAACATGACTTTCTTTTTCACCACGGGCAATCAGAAGGCACTTCCTGGATATTTTTGCAATCCACCAAGCGCGGACCCCAGTTGCGCTGCAAATGGCATTGGACCCGTGGTTGTCCCTATGATTCGCAAGGGAGCGCAGAGCGCCGGCTGGCAGCTCAATGCGCTGCCAGGGTATCCAGCGACACCTGCGAATGCGGTGGCTGGGTTGGCCACCAGCATTCTCGCGGGTAATCCCTATCCGGGAGTGACTCAAACGGGCGTTTGCGCTTTCGGACCTACGGGCCCCGCCGGAGCATGCGGCGTCGGCGCCGGGGGAATACAGCGAAACGGCCGACTTCCCTATGCCGAACAAGCGAGCATGGAAATCGACCGGCAATTCGGAAAGTCATTCACCCTTGACGTCGGGTACCTATTTGTTGGTGCCCACAAACTGGTCCGCGGGAATAACCTTAATGTGCCTTGCCCGCTCGGTACCACCAAGCCTAACAATCCCTATTACGCTCAAGGTTTGCTCGATCCGAGCGGGTCGCTCACTGCTTGCCAGGGGACTCCGACCCTCGGGCCGTTTGGCTTGGGTCCCTTCTTCGGCACTTTGGCGAATCCCAGCGGATTGGAATTTACGGCGCCGGGTGCTCCTGGAGCTCCCGCAACCCTCAGTGGCGGTCTGCTTGATTACAATAATAACGTTGCCAATGCGGCCTACAACGGGCTCACGGTTACGGCCATCGAGCGTTTGGGAAATTATCTCAACCTGACCGCGAATTACACATACTCGCACACCATCGACAACGGCAATTTCACCACCTTCATCAATCTCCCCCCGAACCAGTTCGATTATGCATCGGAGCGCGCCAACTCAAACCAGGATGCTCGCCACCGCTTTGTAACAAACTTCACAGTAACCGCGCCCCAACACAGTATTCTTCGGAATTTCGCGTTTAGTAGCATCATCACCCTCCAGTCAGGACGTCCGTTCACTTTGTTCGCCGGAAACGATACCTTTGGCGACTTAGCTGGTGGAAGTACGGATCGTGTAGGAGGCCCGCCGGTCGTGGGCGCTTGTGTTAGCGTCGTCGACTGTTCCAGCACAATCGGAAGAAACACGTACATAGGCGATCCTTTGTACGCATGGGACCTTCGTCTCTCCCGCTACTTCCAGCTCACTGAGAAGCTAAGGCTCGAACTGTCGGTGGACGCTTTCAATGCACTGAACCGGCCAAACGTGGACGAGGTGACGTCTGTCTATGGCTCACCTGTCTTCTGTGGTTCCACTCCCGTCGTTCCGCGCCACTACAATGACGCGACGACCATGGCCATTCAGGAAGGCGTGCAGTCTGTGTCCTGCGCCTCTCAACAAGCTACCGCGTTGCAGGCTCCTGTGACAGTAGCGAACCCAGCCCCGCCGGGACTTGCCTTTCTTGCGGCCGGAATTTTGCCCACTGGCACGCTGATTCCCAACAGCCCAAATTCGATTTTCGGATTGCCGAGGACCGTGCTGAACCCGAGGCAGTTCCAGTTCGGGGCAAAATTCTCCTTCTGATGGCGTCATCAGCGGAAAGAATATTGGTCGCGTCGGAGGATGCCTGAGTAGGCAGACTTCGGTGTGCTCCGTGAGTTGACGCCCGGAGAGAACAGAGCAAAGAATAGCTGCAGGAATTCAGGGACGCTCCCGCTATCTCTGCAGGATAATATCCGTTACATCCATCGTGTGGCCTGCAGATAAATCAGCGCCACACGTTTGGGCGTATCGCAATTATTTCGGAATCATGAAATTGATCGGGCGTAAGAAAGGCTTGAGAACGCGACCCGCCGCTCAAAACGAAGGCCTCCGCCAAGTGCGCCTCCGAACGTCCGGTGCCACTGTCTTCAAGCAGACTGACGGAGCGATTTTAGTCCGGCCAGATGAGGCTCTCGGTCCGTACCCGAAGGTTCTTACCGACCGCATCACTCATTGGGCAGAAGTCGCTCCTAAAAGAGTCTGCGTGGCCACGCGAGATGAATCCGGCAAATGGCGCCATTTGACTTACGAGCAAGTTCTGGCCGCGACGAGAAGCATCGGCCAGGCTCTGCTGGATCGAGGACTCTCTGCCGAACGGCCGGTCGTCATTCTTTCGGAGAACGACCTTGAGCATTTGCTGCTCATGCTCGGGGGGCAGCACGCCGGAATCCCGACTGCGCATATTTCGCCCATGTATTCGCTGGTCTCAAAAGATCTGGCTCAGTTGCGCCACTGCCTCAACATTTTGACTCCCGGTCTGGTCTTTGTTTCCGACGGCGAAAAGTATCGCCGCGCCATCGAAGTGGCGGTTGCTGACGACATGGAGTTGGTGGTCACGGATGCTCCGCCCGAATTGCGTAATGCTGCTCTCTTCTCCGAGCTCCTCGCCACACCGGCCACTTCGGCCGTCGATGCCGCCCACGATCGGATCGATCCAGACAGTCCTGCGAAATTTCTGTTCACGTCGGGCTCGACGGGCACTCCCAAAGCAGTGATCAACACGCACCGCATGGTCTGCTCGAATCAGCAGATGATTGCCCAAATCTTTTCCTTCTTGCAGGACGAACCTCCGGTTCTTTTGGACTGGCTTCCCTGGAATCACACCTTTGGCGGAAACCACAATATCGGCATCTCTCTCTACAACGGCGGCACGTTCTACATCGATGGCGGCAACCCCGGCCCCGGATTCATCGCGCAAACAGTTCGCAATTTGCGCGAGATAGCCCCCACGGTTTACTTCAACGTCCCGAAAGCCTACGAGGATTTGCTGCCGTTGTTCCGTTCGGACCGAGCCCTTCGTGAAAAATTCTTCAGCCGGTTGCAACTCTTGTTTTACGCGGCAGCTGGTTTGTCGCAGCCCGTGTGGGACGCTTATCGCGCGCTGGCGGTCGAAACTTGCGGTGAACGCATCGTGATGGTCACAGGCCTTGGCGCCACCGAAACGTCTCCCATGGCCATCCAGGCTACTTGGGAGACCGATCGCGCCGGCCACATCGGCATTCCCATTCCCGGCGTCGAACTTAAACTCGTGCCACGGGAAGGCAAACTGGAAGCGCGCGTTCGAGGTCCGAATGTCATGCCGGGCTACTGGCGCCAACCAGAGGCCACGCAAAGAGCTTTCGATGAAGAGGGATTCTACAAGTTTGGAGACGCGGTACGATTTGTCGATCCCGCAGATGTCAATCAAGGTTTTGTTTTTGACGGCCGTTTTTCTGAGGATTTCAAGCTCGCCACCGGGACATGGGTCAGTGTTGGTCCGCTGCGCGCGCGAATCCTCAACCGATTCGCGCCTTATGCTCGTGACGTAGTGATTGCCGGCCACGATCGCGTCGATATTGGAATCCTTATCTTCGCCGATATGCACGCTTGTTGTTCGCTTCATCCGGCTCTTTCTCCCGCCTTGCCTTGGGGACAAATTTTGGGGCACGAATCCGTCCGTTCAAAATTCAATGAACTCTTGAAAGACTTCGTAGCGGAATCTACTGGCAGCTCCAACCGGGTCGTGCGCGCAATACTTTTGGAAGAGCCTCCTTCCATCGACGCGGGCGAAATTACGGACAAAGGCTCTCTGAATCAGCACGAGGTGCTCGCTCATCGCGCTGCGCTTGTCGAACAGCTCTATGGCTCTGAATCTTCTCCTCTCATCTTGCGACTTTCCGAAGAATAGTGATCGCAATTGGACGGGCCCTCCGACCCTGTTTTCTCCGTCGCCCGCTGTAAACATTCGGCACTTAGCGCGCTTGCTACTCCTTCAGGAGATGACCCGCGGGAACTGCCGAGACGGCTGAGACGCCCAGAACCGGTTGCAAAACTAGGTACAACGCTTTGATGTTGCCACAATTGGATTTTCCCGATGGCGATAAAAAGGAAGCGCAGCGCAAGGGAGAGGGCCGATACCACGATACGGTCGGTTGCTGGGCGACTCGCAGTGGGAAAAGATTCGGCCTCTGCTCCCGATGCGACTCCAGCGCCCGCGGGAATCCGCCTTGCCGACAAGTAAGAACTCGATAGGCCAGTATTGTAGGCCACCCGGAGGGAATCTACTATGAAGCCTTCGATGAGTTTCAGCGCTTCGTGAATAACAAATACAAATCCCGGAGCTTGAAGATTAATGTCACGTATCTTCCGATGAGACTTGATCAACTGCAACAAGCCCTGTTGCAGGGAGTCGGCGATGTCATAGGTTTCCCGTTGATTGTCACACCGGAGCGCCAGCAAATTGCTTTGTTCACCACACCCATTGATCCCGATGTGAAGCAGGTGATCGTCACCGGCCCGACGTTGCCTCATATCGCTACTCTCGCAGACTTGAGTGGCAAAGAAGTCTACGCAAATCCCCTGACCGTCTACTACGAAAACCTGCGACATCTGAATGAGTCTCTCGAAAAATCCGGAAAACCGCCGATTCTGATAAGAGCGGCGGATCCCAATCTGAACGATGAAGACTTGCTGGAGATGGTCAACGCCGGATTGATTCCTGCAACGGTAACGATAACCATTCGCGCTAACTTCTGGTCCAAAGTATTTACTCACCTGACTGTCCATCCCAATATCGTCGTCAAGGAGGAAGGCCAGCTGGCCTGGGCGACTCGCAAGGACAGTCCGCAGCTCAGAGAACTCCTCGACGAATTCATAAGGGGCCACGCCCTCGGCACATCGTTCGGCAACACTCTGGCGCGCCGCTTTGCGCAAAACACCAAGTGGGTGCGGGACTCAACTTCGACGGAAGAGATGGCAAAGTTTCAGGCTTATGTACGCTACTTCCAGAAATACGCGGCGAAGTATAATTTCGACTACCTGATGTTGATTGCACAGGGATATCAAGAATCACTTCTGGACCAGAGTCGAAGGAATCCCAGCGGGGCGGTGGGCATCATGCAGGTGATCCCAAAGTACGCAGCCGCACCGCCAATCAACATCTCCCATGTGGACATCGCCCAATACAACATCGAGGCGGGCGCAAAGATTCTCCGCAACATTGCAGACAATTATTTTAATGACCCCAATCTGGACCCCCTGAACAAGACTCTGATGGTATTCGCGTCCTACAATGCGGGACCAAACAGAATTGCGCGCTTACGGAAACAGGCAACGGCGGACGGGCTCAACCCCAATCAATGGTTTGGGAATGTGGAATTGGAAGTCGCAAAAGACGTCGGCCAAGAAACCGTTCAATACGTCGGCAATATCTACAAGTATTACGTCGCGTATAAGCTCACACTGGAACAATCCCAAACTCACAAATGAGGTTGCAGGCGAGTTCCATATGCACGGTTCGGTCCCTCACCAGACGCATTCAAGACAGGCGGAAAAAGCTAGACTTACTAAGACATTGAGCGAAATTCCAAGTTGCAGGTTCTCCATTGTTGCCATCTTCAGCGCCGCGAAGACCACTGGGTGATCGCGGATCTCATCGGAAAAGGTGGCCACGTTCGAACAGTTCCTGTTCCCAAGTGGGTCAAGCAGGCGACCGATGATTGGTTGACGGCGGCCGGTGTGTCACAGGGCAAACTTTTCTGCCGAGTCTCCTGGAAGGGTGCGGTCTGCGGAACCGAAATGACAGAAAAGGTGGTTTGGCACATTGTGAAGGAATATGCGGGAGAATTGGGCTTCTCGAAACTCGCTCCACATGATCTGCGGCGCTCCTGCGCACGGCTGTGTCATAGCGCGGGTGGCGAATTGGAACAGATTCAATTCTTGCTGGGGCACGTGTCCGTGCAAACAACGGAGAAATATTTGGGCTGCAAGCAGCGCTAAACGAGGCTGTAAATGACCGGATCGGAATCGAGCCAAGCCCCTAACGACAGGGCGACTGGGCAAATGTCCGCTTACGCGACTTCCATGATAGGTCTTTGTCAAGAGGGCAAAAGCTCTCCTGGCGCGTTTCGGAGGAGCGCGGGTGTAGATTCTTTTTTGATTCCTCGTCGCGCGTGTTGGCCTCTCGGCCGTGGCTCCTATTTCTCAATAGAGCCAGACTTCCATTTGCTGGCCCAGCCTTCCGGCTGCCAGAAGATTGAGTTTGTGTTCTCCTGCCAGTCTCGAAACTAATCGGCGGGAGCATCCGGAGCTTGCGCTCCTTCGCCCAGTCGCGTAAACGGCAAGACCTGGCAGGCGACGCGTCGAAGAAGTCCTCCTTGTTCACCGCCGCGCGCTATGCCGCGACGCCGTTGCTTGTCTCCCTCACCTGAAAATCCCGTTGCCCACGGTCCACCGCCATGAGGTAGGCCACCAGCTTTCGGGCTACCGCCAGCGTAGCGCGATTGGCGTTACCTTTCCGCTTTTCGGTGTCGTAGAGCAGGGCCAGCACCGGGCTGTAGCGCGGCGCCATCTTCCCCGCCTCGATCAACGTCGTCTGCAAATGTTTGTTGCGCTGTTTGGACAGGGGCGTCCGCTGCGTCGTATTGCCTGAGCTCTTCTCGGCCCCGCACAGCCCGCAGTAGCTAATCGCCTTCTTGATCGAAGAAAAATGCTGCACATCCCCTACTTCCAGCGCCCAGGTCAGGGCCGTGATCGGCCCCACGGCAGGAATCGTCATCAACCGTTCCACACGTTCCCTCAGCAACGAATCCTGTTCGAGCGAGCGCACCAGGGCACTCTCCGTCTTGCTCAACCGCACCACCGTCTCGCGGCACACTCGCAGCAGCGAACGCAGCCCCTCCGGGATATCGGGATTCGTCGCCAGCAATTCCCGGAAATAGCCGGCCTTGTGCAACCGCGGCTTGTTGTAGCTCACCCCGGCTTCCATCAACAACATGCTGATCTTGTTCTTCATCTGCACCATCTGCCGCACCAGCAGGTTGCGATACCGCAGCGTGCGCCGCCGTTCGCGAATCGCCGTCGAGGCCATGTAGCATTCCGGAAGAAAATCGCACCGCAGACAGTCGCAAATCTTCTGCGCGTCGATACGATCGTTCTTCTTTTTCGCTGCCGCAATGGCCCGCAGCATCAACGGATGCGCCACCTTCAGCGCAGCGGCGTGGGGGTGCAAGTGATCGTAGATCCAACCGGTAAAGACCGTGGCTTCCATCGCCGCGGTCCACGGTTGCGGCAGGGTTTTCATCCAACGGTCCAGGTCCAAGCGTGTGGCGGGGAGCGTGCCTTCGGTGTGAATCGCGCCACTGCCATCCTTCACGCAGTAGCGGATCGTCCTCTTGTGCACATCCAGTCCGATGTAATACATAGGTTGCATGGGGGAGCCTCCTTGGTGTCTCTGAATCAGCGGGGTCGCTGAGTTCAGCTCTTCTACACCAAGCGCTCCTCCTTTGACCTATACATTCAAACTATACGTCCAATTGGTCGCGCCCCGAGCAGTCTGATGGAATGCTTCCGCGAGCAGCGCTTCCCGTCAAGTATTGCTTCCGGTTTGGCCGTGACACAGGCTGAACGAGCAACCGTCACCTCGCTCCATCGGTAAACACTAGCCGACTTCCGGGTGTCGACCAGCGAGAAGTTGTGGCTGTCGGGCAATTTTTGTCCTCAGTCAGTTCGCCATCTCAGACAACACATCTTTTCCTTTGTATTACGGCTTTTCGCGAACGGAGCGCATAGAAGTCGAAAAGCGTTCATCCACGTTTTCTCGCGCCCCTTCGGAATCTGCCGGCGTCCCTGACGGAACGGTCAAATCCGGCACACCGGACTTATGCATCAGCTCATTCAACGCCGGCAAGTCATGGCTGAACACTTCGTGCAGTGCTTTCAACTGGGCTTGCAGTTTGGTGTTGAGCAGGTCGTACACTTCGTCCTGAGGCTGGGTGGGCGCGGCGTCCGCAGATTCCACGGTGTCGCCAAGAATGGCAAACTCCTGGTTGAGCTCGTTGGGATATTTCAAATTCCCTTCCGAACTTTTCATCTTCACCTGGATCAATTGCTCCTCGATGGGCGTGATTTTATCGTTGAGAGCGTCCGCGGCGGCGATCACCTCTTTCGACTGCGCGGAGTCTCCTGCCCACTTCTTGAGCGTCTCGAGATTGCCGCGAAGCTCGCGGATCTGA
>Ga0335072_10001860_pt1 | contig 33529 bp, 32 predicted proteins | sample Lox_Sample_21_FD_206725 | JGI IMG/M metagenome (GOLD analysis project Ga0335072, IMG submission 206725) | Soil microbial communities from Loxahatchee National Wildlife Refuge, Florida, United States - Lox_Sample_2.1 | ecosystem: Environmental > Terrestrial > Soil > Wetlands | place: USA... | reverse complement strand
TCTCGCCAGCACATATACTCTCAGCCTAGTGGCCTTGGCATGACCTTGGCATGGCATGACAGGCATCTATCCTATCGATGTGTGCCAAAGAGAGATTCAGGCACTTTGGGTCGTTGGGAGATAGGTCAAACACTGGATTTAGGTGCGAGGCAGTGCAGAACTCCCTGTTTTCCGCTAGGACCTCTGTCCCAGCGTCATCTTTGGTCAAGTCCGGCACCCAGGAGGGGAGGTCTGCTATCTTGTTAAGTTTGCGATTTCCCACAGAGGATAAAGATTGCAATCCATCAGAAACAGCGTGATGAAAGAGAGCGGCCTCGGTGAATACGGTTTGCACTGTCTTGTTGTAATCAACTGCCAAAGAGTAGGGTATAGTCTGGTGTGAGAGTTCTATAAGTCGACTATCAGATATCCTAACTCTGCAAAGGATCAAATAGCACCCACCGGAGATACCTGCTAATCCAAACACCTTATCCCGAGCATCAAACGCCTGCTGTCGTCGAAACATATACGCATTCTGCCCTATCGATAGAAGCCAGGGGTTCGACAACCTTCGCTCATACCATACGATAGTAAGCCCAAAAAAGTTCCTCACGTACCCCAGCTCTGCTACCGGCCCACGAACGGCATTCCAATCCCGTATGTACGGGATAAACGTAAGTAAGAGGCTTCCTTTCCAAACCGATTCCAAGGGCAGCCTCACCAAACCGCGCAAGAATTCAGGCTCTCGGGCCAGGATGAATTCCTGGACTGTCCACACTCTACTAAACCAGCGTGGTTTGACGAAGAATTCTAGTATTGCGTCCTTCTCCTCCTGCGTCCAGGTACAACCAGCGGTCTGATTCCGAACGAACACGGGATCAATATTGCCATCGAGCATTTCCTCCATCGAAATCTGCAGTTTTTCAACCGCGCGAACCGCGAGCGCTGTGGACCGATCTTCTTTCCCCAGCCAGATAAGAACCTTTTTAGCATCCGCGTAGATGCGAGCCATTTGTCCCACCTGGGCGTTCCGCTCCGGAATGTCCGCTTGGTTGATACAAATGGCGTCGATCCAGATTGACTCCCACGTTCCCAGAAGCTGGAGCTGGAGAAGGGCGTCGTGGAGATTTTGCCTAATGGAGACAGTTTGTCCATTAATGGAGACGGGTTGTATTAGTGCTGACCAGCGTTCTTCGACGTCGGTGTACCAGGGTCCATCCCAGGCGTATGAGAGGGCGTGGTATTGTGGCTCGTCGTTGAGATCGACCTGGTGCATTGAGAGGGTGAGAGGCGCGGATGGCTCGCGGTGGATTTGGATCAGGCGGATGTGACGAGGCGAGAGCAGCTGTTCATAGAGATATGCCATTCTTGTCCGTAGAGTTGTCCTAGCCCTAACTCTATATCATCATAGAACTGACAAGTAATGCTGAAACCTCTCGTTGTGGTAGGAAGATGATGGATCTTGCATTGCAGAAGCCCACCGGCTTTCCGCCGACCAATAATTTGAACGAGGGCTACATTCGTTCCTGTGGCGATTAAGAGGAAGCCAGGGGTAGTGAAGATGCTGTTTCGAGATCATGAGGAGAAGAAAGTTATCTCATATCGTCCCCGGATGATAGTGTTTCCAAAAGAAGAGGGGACTCATTGCGGACCAGAAGCGATCAGCTCGCGCGGGGAAGGGTAAGAACTATAACGAACTCTTTGCAACGTATGTAATACTCATATTACTATGACAAGGTATCACAGATAACGGAAGGGGCTTCTTTGAAATTGATGAGATTGCACAAAGGCCTAGCCTCAAAAGCCCTGAAATCAAAATCTCTGTGCGGGATATGGGGAAAGAAGCAGGGGAGGAGGGCCCTCCAGGGGGCAAGATTCATCATAGGACAGTCATATTTTCAGACTCCAAACGTTCAGCCAGGCCTAGGCCAACCAGATGGGTGGCCTTGGTTGTCCTCCAATATTACAAAGCGTACGCGATGATTATAACACAACGATCTGAAGCCTAGCGGATTCCCAAGATTTTGCCGGAATTTCCACGGTTATTAACTTTTGGGACATGAGATTGTTTGACCACTCTCTCAGCCGTTCTGCGTCCAACCCAGAAACTTGTTGGTTTCCAGGTGAGGCATACGGGAAAGGTAGATGCCTTGAAAGCATTTCTTGAGGGCAACCGGGATCTATATGGTGTCCTATATTTGGGTGTGTATAAGTTGAAGCGGCAGATTGTAGACGAGTAAGCATGGGAGCGGTTCCTGGTGGCACAGGTATGGACAAAGACGTTGATGTCACTCAAGAAGATCGTATCGAAAGCGGACGAAGAAAGAGGCCCTTCTTTGCCACTGTCTATTCTAATAGAAACCGCAGTCTACGATACTCAAACCCCGACCAGACATTCCGAAACGTTGATGCGGCCTCACACAGAGACTCCCGCCAGCCCTCGGGTGCCTCTACAAGGTCACTCATCTTCTTTGACGACAGGCGGTGCCTTCAAGTACCCCTTCTCGTCCAAGTACTGAACAATCTGCTTCACTGCATCCTCCACGCTTGTCTTCGCCGAATGAATATGTATCTCCGGCTTCAGCGGCTCCTCATAAGGCGCACTAATCCCCGTAAATTCCGGAATCTTGCCCTCTCTCGCCTTCTTATACAGCCCCTTGGGATCTCTCTGCTCAGCCACCTCCACTGGAACATCAATCCAGACCTCCACAAAAGGCACTCCGCTTTCTCCACCTGGCCTCTCTGCTTCATGCAGCTGCCTCGCTACGTCCCGGTCCCCGCGGTAGGGGCTGATGAAGCTCGTGATGGCGATGGTGCAGCTATCTGCAAAGAGTTTCGCGACCTCAGCGATGCGGCGGATGTTTTCTTCGCGGTCCTTGGGACTGAAGCCGAGGTCTTTGTTTAGGCCGAAGCGGATGTTATCGCCGTCTAGGCGGTAGGCGGAGAGGTTATAGGGTGGCCGGAGGAGGGCTTGTTCGAGGGCGACGGCGATGGTGGATTTGCCTGATGCGGAGAGGCCGGTGAGCCATATTGTGAGGCCTTGTTGGCGGCGGAGGGAGGAGCGGATTGTGGGGGTGAGGGGACTTGGGTGGAAGGTGATGTTGCTGTGTGTAATATGGTCAGCATTTAGTGTTCGAGAGGTCGAAAGCGGCCCAGCTGGAGCTTAAATGACTTCGATGCATGTAACACAGGGGGGTTGAAAACCATTGCGTAGTTCCAATTATGACGGCGCCAGGATTGGCAGAATTTGTAATTTGTCCTTTGCTCGGTGCAATGTGACACGAGAACTCTTTCACTCGATGATGAAGGGTGGGTTGCCCCGCTTCCTCTTTATGGAGCGTACCTACGTCGCCATGTTTCTGGGTTGTAATCTTTATCCTCCAGATACGACCACTCAGAAACGTCGTATGAGTGATGTACGTTCGCAATCTCGCTGGTTCTGAATTGCTGTGATTTTGGGTCTCGCAAATAATCGTCCTGGAAAGGGGGGTAGGAGCATGTTATCAAAATGATTGATTTTTGAGTGACGCTGTGGTCTGTGCCCCCTGAGCATCCCGCAGATCTCGGGTTGCTCCACAATACCTCTGCGCAAACCTATTCTCGCGGACAAAACAGCGTATTGCATCATGTTCTCGAGAGTAGCTCCATCATTTGCGTATCTATAGCAAATCTCATCGCCATGCTAAAAGGCCGTTCCACGATGTTGTCGCTCTCGTGGCGGCCACGTCTTGGGCCTCCCCTCAACCTGTCACTTCTGTCATGGACCGGCTAGCAGAATTAGCGTCATAATAGCCAGCGACAGTTGACAACCCTACGCTGGATGGCTCCCGGATTGGAAATCCGTCGGATACCTGTAGAGCCCACCTTCTTCAGATTCAGACGGCACTGATGAATCCGCATTTCCATCATCAGTTGCGGTAACGCCTGCTCTTCTTTAGAGTAGTCCATTTCTCCAACTTCTACCTAGCTCTAGAATGGGCTTAGTATCGATCTGATAGCTTAGTACAGGCTTTGCCATCTCCACTTTGGGGATACCATAACTTGCAGCGCCGTTCCACTTCCGTTCTTTATCAAACCGGACGATGTAGATAAGGCGGGCTGCGGCGGGTAGATCAACCCAGGCCAGACTCAGAGCACGGATCATGGTCCTAGCCAATGGAAGCAAAGGCTGTTAGAGAAACTGGCCTGGACTCTGAGTGCGCCTTCGATGCCCTTTCCGATATCTTGTGCTGCTGATGAGACCGGGTATAGAAGATCCACTGTTAAAAGCGCCTCAGTGACTGCAGTGTGACACAATGAGCGGTATAAACCTCCAAGATTGAAACGCTGACGATGGAAAGCCGCTGACCGTCTCTATGGCGCGAGGGAGGTTACTGATCCTGTCCCGATTCCTCTTGTACTTAAGCGAGTACGCTAAATTCAGCTCATATTGGCTAGCCTCTGGCCAATGTACTTCTTAGGCGAATGCGAGTTACTTACTGTGGTTCTCTAGTACCCGTGCCACTGCGGTCCGCTGTCCCGCGATCAAGAGGGAGCCTGTCTAGAGTTTGAAATATGACCCAAACAAAGAAATCCTGTGCAACGCGAGGCTTCTCAACTCAAATCTGATCTAGGGTCTAGCTATGCTGTTTGATGGGCACTGACGAGGATAAGAGTAGGTGTGTGCCCGGATGAGCAGGATTGAGAAAGTAATACCTGGCAGAGAAGCGATCACGTTGTCGTTTGCTGTGCTTGCTTTCATGCGTTTCGCTATTGACTTGCCCAGGGCCTCTTCTGAACATTCTGTATTGGCTCAGAAATGTCATGATGATGGCGGCCGTCGGGCGGTGATAAAGCCTGAACGTGAGAGTTCTTATAAACTCTGCTTAGGCTCTTGCATGCCTCGCACAGTGAAGGATATCGGCGTCTCCTTGGGACGGCAGGTGCTATCAATGCGCCTGATTGCGGTGAACACGCAGAACACTGGTCGCCCAAAATCGCTTCTCGCCGCCCTTAGTGGCATGAACAACGACACATATTCAGCTTGTATTGAAAGTTTAGACGTTTGTTACCGTGTCATGTTCGTTCACCTCACTACCTCAACCTCCATCCACGCAGTGGACGATCTGCAATCAAATTAATCTTCAGCATCTCCTACTCTACCCGAGATAGACTTGCACCAGTGTGCCCACCGGCCTTTTCACCCTGCTGCTGCGGTCACCCTACGGTCCGCTCAGTCTACCCTCACGGTGTTTGCGCTCTACCCAGCGAGTCTTCACTCAGCTTGCGATTCGAACGGCTCTCAAGCCTACAGCAACCTGGTCTTCCACGACACCTGAGCTTGCGCAGCTAGATCAAAGTGCATAGTTGGAAAGATGGTCTGGACAGATAGATTCACCGAAATGGTGGTTGGCCGAGGTACTCGAGCAATTCCCTCTACTTCACATCCCAACACCGTTGCTGACTCCGACTACTCTACTAGGGTTGGCAGACCAGCTAGACAGGGCACGTCTAGAAAAGATGTACGAAGGCGCTGAGGAGAGACTAAAGCAGACAACGCACATCGCATGCGAGCCTCGTCTGGAGGCGCCAAGATGTATGTCTCCCTGAATTCGATGCTTCCATCCACGCTTTCCCTTGTACTGAACCTCATGCAGACAAATGCAAAGGCTACATGTTACAGCGAACAGAATCTCTACCGCTGGAGCTTCCTCAAGAAGGAACGCTTCGTCCAAGACGCCCAAAACTCCACCGATCTCAATCAGAGATTGTTGATACTACTCGACCTACCACCACATCACCTACCGGACCTCCTGACATTACTGCAATCGACCTGTCGGCTGGTAATATCCACAGAGCCCATAGCCAGGCTGATGTACGTCCTCCGCGGTCGACTGGAATACCACCCTTAGAGCGGATGGTAGGCTTTGGCAAGTATCGGAGATCCATTCATGCAGATCCTGCATGGCAAATGCAGCAGTATCGTGCCAATCTTCGCGATTTCCCAGGGTTGGTGCCGCACTTGGGGGACTTCAAGCTTGCAGATCCGGACCCAGCGGTATGGGATATGTTCTGTCAGGAAAGTGCCAGAAGCAATAGCTTTGCGAGCTCAAAGACGTCGCATTCTACTTCGAGCGACTATACCGCCGATGGCACTAGAGTTCATCACACAGGAACGATCGTCACACGTGGCTTTGTTTCTTCAACGAACTCCTCTACAGCAAGCTCTGTCCGAAATGGGAGCAATGGTCATGTGAGAAAGGATTCTGGCATGTCGATGACAAGTCCTAATGGTGAATCGGACAACAAGCTTGCTCGGTTTCCGAGCCAGCAATCCACTTTATCAATGTTGTGCGAGCCAACCGCGTTAACAGCAATCAACGAGGATCTCACCGGAGACCATCACCAGGGACGCAAAATACCGCAGATCTTGAAATGTGATGTTGACGGAGATGTTGAAAACGCAGTGGAGTCCGACTACGAAGATGATCCTGAAGACATCCCCATCCATCCAGAAGGAGCAGAAGTTGAAGCCTTAAAAATCGAGGCTTTGACCCTGAGATCAAGGAATGCCCAACATGCTAAACTGTGTCATAACATGACCGCTGGACGTACGGAAGTACAAGAAAGCTGCAATCGCAAAGCACGAGATTCTAAAGCTGGCCTCGATCGGTCGATGACAGTCATCAGGAAGCCAGTCAAGCATGTTCTGCGCCGTACTGTGTCCCGCGGCAAGCCGCCTAGCTCAAAGCGGATGGTCACCTCAGAAATCGCTCCTCTCACTACTAGGAAATTCAACTCTGCCGTGCCCCAAACCGCAGAACTTATCAGCTGTACTCTTATCTCGCCTGATAGATTCACTGAAGCTCACGAAAACCTTGGCGACCTAGGCCTTTACATAGTAGAGGCCAAAAATTCTGCAAAATGCCAACTTCATGCGAAGGAAGACCCTGTGGGGGGTTTCAAGTCGGAATCCGCAATTCACACCGTCACTACCGAACACCTACCACATCTTCCAATATATCCTGCTGTGCAGCCTCGCCGGAATTGATTAGGCACGACTTTACGCATCACCTCTGAGATTGTGGTGCTGTAAGCATTTTATATTGTCCTGCATGGTCCTGAGCCGATCCATGTTTTCCTTTGCACTTCTTCGAGTCTTTGCTCGACTCATCTTTCGTTTTACAACAGAACACACTGTTGTGACAATTCGGGTTTCACACAGCACCTAACGCATAACGATCGCTTGACGCCACGAAGTGAAATCACGCTGCCACGCTGGCAAAAGCCAGCGTATTTCGGTCTCTCGTTTCAATCAGCGCCTCTTGAAGGCTTTCTCCGCGCTTTTGTATGATTAGACTTTGAAATGATAGGAGGACAAATTCCACAAAGACATAATGCGGATGGGGGTCTTATCGTATCGGGAATGCGTCAATTCCGAGCACAGCATGAACTCTTTTGGAAAGGGCATGCTCTAATACAAGGCATTACCCCATGGGGATGTGGGTGGTCATGCTGGTCTGAGCACTGCAAATATTCCCGAGCTGGAGGAAGAAGCTCATGGCTTGCGGGCTACTTGGCCAGAATTCAATCCTACAATCTTGAACTTGTCATCTCCGACTGTCAACTCTACAAGCTAACCTGGAATGGTTGTATAGCTCTAATTTTCGTCTAGCGCATCGGTGATGTACCGGCATCCAGTGTAGGCCGTCGTTGCTTCGCAATCAAAAGCCAAATTTCAAGTACCGCGGTCATGCCTTGTCCCTACAGCCATCGTTCCATTACCCCCTTTCCCGCTATTAAGCTGAAGTAGATAGCTGGTTAAACTAGCAAATACTCCCCGTCGCTACGCACGCACGTCCCCGTCATGAACCGATCCCGCATCATACGCCTCTGCCACATCTTCGGGCTGCGTGACCGTTCCGGTCGGTGTCTTGCTCTTGAACAACGATAACATGCTACCTTCGGGGAGGCCGGCGGAGGACATGGCGTCGATTAGTTCGGTATGGATGACCCTGAAGGCGACGCAGTTGACTCATATCTACCCGCGCCGCATAATCAGCCGTGGGTGGCTGGGGAGTAGGTAGTCACAGAAATGTCTCAACCGAAGACCATCGGGTACGCTGCACGCTATTGCTTATAGGATAGGATGTGGGTTCAACGTATTGGCTTCAAATCAACAGCAAGAGCACGCGTAAGGCCTTCTTTTGCAGCGGCGGAGGGAACCGTGGTAGACCAGCCCGGGAGGGGGTTTGGTGGCGGTGGAGCCGCAAGTAAACGTCATGGAAGAGCTGGGCGACATTTCAATGTATCTGTTGCTAGATCCTGATGGAGAAGCAAGCAGTTTCGCTAACATCATTGAGCCGTAGAAGCGGATGATGTTGGACTCATGATTTGGTCTGGCGTTATTTGGTGCATGGATGGAAGGGAAAAGATATCGCCGGCAGTGTTGACGATGTGGTTTAGTTTTTGAGGTCCTTCGGAGGAGCTGGAGGTGGCGAAATTGAGGAGGGAGGCTAAGTTTGTCTCGAGGGTGGTGGGGTCAGAGAGGCCGCAGGCGAGGCCAGATATGTGTGTTGGGGAGGTTGAGGAGGGGCGATGGTGGCATCGATTTTGGGCTGGTGGGAGCCGGAGATGGTGAGACGGGGACAACGGAATTCGATATATGCTTCGGCGACGGCATAGCCGATGCGGGAGGTGTCTCCGAGGATGAGTATAGAGGCGTTGTGGAGTTTGGAGGTGAATTTAGAACGCAGAGGGGGAGAGGGAGGGGTAGTTGTCATGGAGGGGGTAGATGGAAACCTTCACACAGGAAGGCGATGGGAAACGGAGGAAGTGGTTGTTAGGTCGTTCTAACAGGCAATTAATTGTTGTAAAGGAAGCAGTCGCTAAGGCGAAATGCACCTCCCTAGGACCCTTTCCCACCCCTATATATCCTGATGATACGGGCGTATCGAATGCTTCATGCTTTGAGCATAAATTATACCTGACAATTTGATCTCTTCATGCCGCATGAGGGCGTAGGTCGATGGCTTCCATTATGCGAGTGGGTGACGGAAGGAATTTCGGACGGAGGGGTCGGCGAATTGGAATTGCTTTGAAGCATTGAGGGATTATTTAGTATGAGAATGAACGCGAGCAATCAATGTATTGGCCGAAGGATAGATGGCCTTTCAAACATGGAGTATTGTTGTAGAGCAGCTCTTTTGATACGCAAGACTGCATCACCGTTCCCACCTTCGGAGCTATGGCATCGACCAAAGCATGGCAAAGCAAACGAACCAAAGTCCGCTCGATTGACATGAGCTTCAGCTGGAGGACATGAACTAAGGTTGGGGAGAATTCATCATCGTGGTGTAGGCAGTAGAAACAAGATTTTGATGAGCGATCCAATGCAGAATGTCTTACTCCAAAGCATACTAACAAATCTGAACGCCTAGAGTGCTATGCAATATCAGCAAAACCAATCATATCGTAGCCAACCGGCTTCATTCATCCTCCCATTTCCTGTCCGTAGGTTGTCGTTAAGGTCGTTGTCGCCCCTCCCAACTTTGCGGCGTTTGCAGGTAGTCAGATGGCGGTAACGGTCCAGCGGTAACTGCAAACGGGTTGTTGTCGTAATAAGTAGGTCCCATTCTTGGGGCTGCACTGTAAGAGGCACCACCCGGCTGTGGTTGCTGGTAATAGCCACCACCGGTCGTGGAGAGGTTAGGCATACTCCCGCTGAAGCCATTTTGTTGATACTGTCGGGCCAACATTAGTTGCTTCTCTCTCCGGGCCGCTCGCTTGGCCTTGTGTCTCATGAATTTCTCCTTTTCTGCTTGGTGTTCTTCCCTATGTTCCTTCGCCTCCATCCACTCGCTCATTGCACCCTTGATACCCAACGCTGCGATACCAACACTTGCCGCATCCTGCAAATAACCCCTGTTTCTTTGTTTCTTTGCTTCTGCCTTTGAAATTTCCCCTTTCCTCAACTCCTTCTCCCGTTTTTCGTGCTTCTCTGCGCTCTGCCAGACGGTATGAACGGCATGAATTGTTGCTATGGTAGCAAGACCCGCAGTCAACAATTGCTTGCCCGTCCCTTTCTTACGTTCTTTCTCTTCGCCGGAACTGGAGCCGAGGTCAGAATCGCTGTCTGTCTCTGGATCACCTGTGTGATGGGGACCATAATCATATCCGTCTCTTACATGGGCCCCACCATTCACAGCGGACGGCAGGGGTTGACCTACTTCTCTGGGGTCCGGATACCCCTCTTGCCCCTCGTACCCCTGGCGATAATATTCGTCATCTTCCTCCAATCCACGGCTCCTCCTTCTATCATCCGTCTTCTCGGCGGCACCTCCAATACCTAAAGATGCGAGGCCGTTTCTTGCATAGTCGGTAATGCTCTTACTTCGCTTCCTTTCTTTGGGATGTGGGCTGCGACTGTCATAGCTATCGGTGGACGACTCGCGGCGACTACGAGACTTGGACCGCGCTCTATCATAAAGCTTCTTGCCGCCGGCAGCTAAGATGCCGCCAGAGACGAGGTCTCCGACGCCGCCTCTGCTTCGGCTAGGAGATCGGCCTTTGCCACGAGACTGGGAGCGAGGTCCATTGATGAAATGGCCGGCGGCGAGACCACCGAGGGCGGATTCGATAATGTGGCGGCCGCTGTGGTGGTCTGGATCACCACTACCAGTACCAGTGATAAGACCATCGACACCAGCAGCGCCAACGGCAGCGGTCAAGATGCGCTTGCCCTTGGCGCCAGTCCACCCGCCAGGCTCGTTGCGTGCGCGGACAGCTTCAGCCGCGCCTGCTAAAGCCGCAGCCTTGAGGCTCTGTATGATCTTCTCTCGTCCCTTGCTTTTGGACCTGGCACGATATCTACCACCGCGAGACCTAGAGCGTCTGGAGCGTGAGCGATCAGACGAGTAGTCTCGGCCTCGACGACCTCCTCTGTCTCGGGAGCGACTGCGATCATCTTTCCCGGTAAGCAGGGCCGCTACACCGCCAAGTCCAAGAGCTCCAAGAGCTTGCTCGGCCGTGGACTTCCGACGTTCTCGACGGCGACGTGGTGACCGACTGGGCGAAGAATCTGAATCTGAATGGTATCTGCGAGAGCGTCGATCACCCCGACTACTGTAGTGATATGTGCCTCGTCTGCTGACAGCGTAGTCGTCTCCTCCGCGCCTTGACTGAGCGTAGTAGGGGTCATCATAATCGTCGACATAGCGATCGCGGCCATTGTAGGATCGAGCTCTTACAGGTCGAGTACCATGCTTGCGAACGGTAGTCTCTCTCACATAGCCTTGGCCAGGAGCAAATTCCCGATCGATCTCTTCAATAGATGAAACGCTGCCGTCTCGTCTTCGCCGCACCAAGCTGTTCTGACGAACGTCTCGGTCATCATGTCCACCGCGAGAGGAGTAATAGTTGCTTTCCTGATATTCGCCTTCCCTTGTTCGTCCTCCGCGGCTACCCTGGCGTTTCGATCCTCGGTCGTCGTCGTAATAGTCCATGATGGGGGGTGGAGTGGGGAAGAACCCGTCAGATGAATCACAAGGTGCGCGCGGTCAAGCCGAAAGCGAGAACCGCAAATGGGGTCAAGTCGAGGCGATCGATCGCAATCGCAGTAGATGATATCGAAGAGGGGTGGCAAAGATTGAAAGAGCTGTGGAAGAGCAGGATTCAGAGGGGAGGGGCAAATCGTTTCGTTTTGACAGGCTCAAAGGGCTGGGCGTCTTGGCAGGCGGTCAAGACCGGACAAGAAACGTGTTGAAGCGTTGAACGTCAGAGATCAGGCGTTAGGCAGACTTGGGGCGCAAATTTTCGCTCTTTGAATCATGAGCTTTGCTGTTATTTGATGTGTGCTGCCTTGACCTGCCTGGAGGAGGAATGGCGGCGAATTGGAGGATCAAATAGGGCGTTGGGTTTTGGAGTGGCCATTTAAGACTGGGCCGAAATTTTAGGAGAACTACGTAGGGCGCCATCTCGGGGCGCTGGGCCCCCATGTCCAGCTGGAAAAGCGTCGAAGTTCATCGGGCACAAATTGTGGCTGTGCATTCCTTTCCAACATTTGTGGCGCAATGTGACCGATGACCAAGTCTCTAAGTCTTAGAACCTGGATGAGGCTCTGCAGCCTTTCGCACGATATATGTTGGAGCCTCGTCAATAGCTTGAGGCAAACTCTACTGGAATTGGACGGGGTTGTTGCTCATCGAGCTTGTCACGCTGCGCTACCTCCTATCATTATGGATCGACTCAATCTTCCCAATTGGCTGGACGTTGGTTAAGGGTTGGGCAGCGGAGTCATGGTCAAGTGGAATAGGAATCCTTTGACAATAAGAGGTTTGATCACATCATTTCCATGCGCCTCCACTTGATGGTCGAGCCTTTAATGTATGCAAGTTGCTAAGCGCAACGACCTAGACTCTTTACTGGTCTGCGGACAGGGTCGTTTGCACCTTACATGTAATAGCTCTTCAACCAAGGTGATCAAAGCATGAAAATCCTTTTTCAGCTTGCCGATTCCATGACAACAACAGCAACCGAGGGTATGAACGTTCTAGTCTTAAATGCTCTGCATTTACGGGCTCAAGGGTCAAAACAGAGAAAGCTTGAATAAGCCATTGAGTTTGGACTTGCTCACCGCCGTCCCTGACTAAAAAATTGTCCCTACTTAACTGCAAGCCTATTTTTCAAATCTGTCTCTAAGTTGATGTAGGAGACCCCATCACGTGGTTGATTCAACTAAGTCCCAAAACTAGCGAAAATTCGATAAGGCTGGAATTGGAAAAAAGAAGGGGAAGAGCGTTGCAACAAGCGCCTCAGGGTAAAACCAAGCCTTCCCTGTCGAGCGCGTGGTGATTATCCAACGTGTGCAGGGACCATGCCTTGGTCGGGGTGGGCACCCTTACCTCGCCTCCAAGGAAAATCCGATGCGAGGCCAAATTCTCGATGCAGGGCAAAAATGGACGCTCCCGCAACCTCCACGCCGGACTTTTTCGTTCGCTCGGAAAGCTGGAAGCCACATCTGCGGCTGCTCCACTTTTCGGCCGCAGTGGTCGTCGAAGCTTGAAACGGCTGATGTCAGAGTCTACATCATCTTGAGATCGTTGCGATAAGGCGCTGGTCGCGGACGGGGAAGAGGGGAGACCATTTCCTGGGTCCAAATAGTCGGATGTATTGATGGAGCCTTGAAGTTTAACCTCTGCCACGTGTAGTCACCGTTGCTGGTGGCCTGACCCAGTGCGAATTAGGGGGGCAAATAAAAGCCTATGGAATCCTTCTTCTTTGTACTCGGCTAGTCGAGGGAACGCTGAAGATCAGATCAGGATCAGCAAAAAAGGCTGTGTGGCGCTAATACCCACTCTGACGCAGGGCCAGGTATCTGGGCCGTCATGACATGGGGCGCTGATTGGTTTCATCCGTTTCGAAATGGGACATCGACGATCTGGAGGAATAGACTTTGAGCAACGAGCATGAGAAATCCGGAATCTGCGGATCTTCTTGCAGACTTCCCCAAAGGGAACGAGGCTTCGAAGTTGCGAACTGTACAACGCTTTGGTTTGTACCTTTGGGCTGGGAGTGCTCTACAGAGGTTTTAATTTCGGATTCAGGATGGCGGGAAAAACACTCAACGGTAACAGAACCGCCCTGCATGGGTACAGCGATCGCGTCCGCGACGGAACCCCACCCACCAATAGTATGCAGAAAAGGTCATACTTCCGTAGTGCCTAGCCTTGTGGTCGCTAGTCAGCACCCGTGGCAGGCGTGGATGAGCTCCACCGTGGAGCTTACCCAGCTCGAATAAACTCTAGCCATGCGATTCCTGGAATTCCATCATAGCTCTCTGTCCCTGTTCTTCCAACGCTGCAAGCCTTGCCATCATTAGATATCTTCCCGTGTGTGACACATCCCTCTTTGCAGCTACCCTTACCTTCTTTTCGACGCCCTCCATCGCAGGGGATCTCTACCATTCGCTTGTGTCGGCCTCAACCTGCAAAAGTCGCGTCGTTTTTCACGGCTCCCTGCATCGTTCGGGACACAGGGACTCTGCGCCCTCAACCCTCATCGTGGCCGTGGTTGTGGCTGCATGGTTTTGAAAGCAAGCAACCGGGGTTCCGTGACCTTTTGGCGCAGTTGCTCTGTCGCGTAGACGTTCAGTGTATCAGCTCCGAATCGGTGGAAGAAGGTCTAAAGTCATCGGGAATCCACTACTTAAACTTGCAAGGTACGTCAAGTCTAGAGAAAGCCGCCGAATATCAGTTCGGCACGTGGCTACAACTGAAGATGATTCATGGTGGATCGCTGTAGTGAGCCTTCAGTACTCGAGACAGTACCTCTGGAAATCATGTCAGGCTAGGCAGTGGACGCTGTCACTTGCTCGCGGAGTTTCTGTTGTACGCTCATGAACAGGATGACAACGACTAACTCTGTCTAGAATAGCATTTTGGTACCATCCTACCGGGCGTGCAGCCTTTTCTGAGCGTCCAACAATGGATGTTCACAATCCTCGAGAACGCCTCATCTCGATTCTGAACGACAACGATTGCCCTTCCTTCGCTGTCAGGCCGCGACAACCTCCTAGTCCGTCGAGAACACAGCCAGCAAAATCTCCAAAATTAGAGCGTCCGAATCTTCACCGTCAAGACTCATACTCAAAGAGCTTCTCTTCGGTCTCATCACAAAGAACGCCACCGCTCCTGCGGTTCGATTCCTCGTCCTCTAAGTCATCGAGCAGTAGCATGGACTCTTCCCCTTCGCCCATAACTCCAGTGTATGGCTTCCACGACTCAAATCTCCCACCGTACGATAATATTCTTCGCCAAGATGTTTCCAACTACATGGTATCACCCAGCTCAGTCACACCTTTCATGGAGCAGCCCATGCTTCTCAGCCCTTCGTTGTCAGAACAGATGATGCAGTTTCAACCCAAGGCAGCCATTCCACCTCTCGCAGCTTCAAATTATCCACTCATATCTGCTACGTCCAACATTCAACAAACACCTACTCCGGCATCCTCCTCAACCTCAAATCTCTCTAGCCTCAATGTGAACACTACCGCCGCTTCGACTGCTCCATCAAGCAACTCTCCACCGAATACTTCAGGCAAGAAGAACAAGTATCCATGCCCATACGCCGCGTCTCACAGCTGTCTTGCTACTTTCACAACCTCTGGCCACGCTGCCCGGCATGGCAAAAAGCACACTGGGGAGAAAGGGGTGCATTGTCCAATATGCAATAAGGCTTTCACGAGAAAGGACAACATGAAACAACATGAGCGAACTCACAAGGGTTCCGTTTCTGGAAGCAACTCTGATGATTCGATGGTGCGGAAAAGCAAAGCAGCAACTACAAAAGACGCGCTCAAAGCCAAGAAACCTACAGATTCGAGACAAGATTCAAGCGATGCTCGAAGGACGAGCATTATTCACAGCCCGCTCAGCGAAGTGGCGTCTCTACCTCCCAGCGTCCTTGACACTCCGTTGGCCACACTTGCGGAACCTATGCTCTACGATAGCCCGAACACTCAGATGATCATGCCAGCCGAGCAAATGGCGAACCCCATGACGAACTTGTATCCTCCCATTGGTGATGATACTATGCTGAGTGCTGTTGCCGTTGTGCAAGAAAACGCGGAGAAGGCCATCCTAATGCCAGCTGCTCATCCACCCTTACAACATAGCTTTTCAAACCTCAACACCTTGGCGCAGGCTGCGGAGAGCTTTGGTCCATACTACGGATGAAAAAATGAACGAGCGGGCTCATTGGACAAAGCTACAGCTTCACTCTTTGATCTGAAAATAGGCCCCCTGGTGTGGCCAATTCTGAAAGATCACCCGGTCAGAGGATTCTCTGGCACTAGCTAACCTAATTCACGAATTCACGACGGAAAGAAGGTTTGGTGTTCATCATGAGGCGAAGGTATTTTACAGAGCGATTTGGAAGGCGGTAAGGGGCGTCAAGGGTTGGGGTGTGACTGAGCGGCGTATCCATCTCACCATTAAAATGGAATCAGTACATTATGGCTACGATACCCGCTCTTGTGTTTTATATACCTTCATGACCAGCAGATACCCAAGCAAGAAACGAAATCAATACTACCCTATCATGGCAAATGACTATTTAAATTTGTGAAATGGATCCGCAATTACTCATCAAATATTGTGCGGATGGCTGGCTGGTGCCAGAACCCCTACAGCTCCCTTTTATCTTTTCTTCCAACCCGATACATGTCGCTAGGCGGTTGTTATGGAGCATGGTTACAGCATGATCTCGACACCGCTTAACATTGCCGCAAGTCAAGCTCTTCGCGGTTGAGGGTAAGAAACATCTAGAAACGGCGGGCAGATCGACTCAATCTTCCTATAAGCTCTACTTAATTGTGCAAAACCTTGCCTCAGGAAAGATCCTACATTGCTAGTTTCTCAAAGGAAGGGGAGATATTGTCTTCTAGTACAGCTTTATCTACAAAGAAACCCATTCACAGACCCGTCGTGTCAAGGCTCCGGCGTCATTGCTCGTTGCAATTCGTAGCATTGGTCCATGAGAATCCCTAAACTACCACTCAACCCTCACTCAACTTGGCTACAGGCCCTCCATACCTTTCCCCTACCACCTTATTCTTCTTCAGAATCTCATCAATCTCCTGCATCTCCTCCTCCGTCAACCGAACGTCCTTGGTATTCTCCAGCACCCTCGCCTCCGTAGTCGCCCCTGGAATCGGCACAATCACCCCCAACCCACCCCTTCCACTCATGCCCCTCACCCACGCAATCGCCATTTGTGCCACTGTGACGCCCTTCTGCTTCGCCAACTTCTCCACTTCCTCCGTCAACCTCATATTCCCCTGCAAAACGTCGTCCTGAAACTTCGGATAGCCCCTCAGGTTCTCCGGCAAGTCCGCATTCCGCTTCGGCGCCTCCCCCGTCAGCATCCCGCGCGAAAGGGGACTGTACGCCACGATCGGGATGCCGAGCTCGGCACACGCTTCCGCGACGCCATTGCAGGATGTCGGTTGCCCAGACGCTGAGCTCGACTTCGACCGCGGCGATGGGGTGGATCTTGGCGGCGCGCCGGATCGTCGAGGCCTTGACTTCGCTTAGGCCGATTCCGCCGATGAGTCCTTCCTTGACCAGCTCTGCGAGCGCTTTGACCGTGTCTTCGATTGGGGTGTTGGGGTCTACGCGTGCGCATTCCCAGATATCAACTTTCTTCCTCCCGCCCAAGATCCGGTTGCACTCGTCGATGTTCCGTCGGACACCTGCCGCAGAGCCGTCTGGTTGGTGCGTCCCGGGCACGACACCGCCCTTGATGCTCAGGAGAACCTTGTCGGCGGCTTCGGGGTATTTGTCAAAGTACTCGGCGAGTAGGTGCAGGGAGTTGCGTGAAGGGGTGCCGTAGATCTCGCCGCCATTCCAAAAGTTTGCGCCGCTGGCGAGGGCGGCCGACATGGCGGCAAAGGCTTGCTGGGTGGAAGGAAGCAGATGTGGCGGGCGCCAGGTTAGGCCCATGAGACCGTAGCCGATGGGGCCAATTTCCTTATCGAGAATCGTGACTGACATCTTGACGAAATGGTGTTGCTGGGAATGCAGTGATAGGAGTTGGGGGTTTGTTCTGAGGGTAGATAGTGGAATGCCTTTTGATTAGGTACTGATGAGTCCAGCAATGAGGATTGACAGATGGATGGAGATTGATTTTGAAGTGTCTTTATACCTTTGGAAAATATGTCTCTCTCTGTACTACCGAGGTGGCACTGATGTGAATGCTATTGAGATCTTGACCTCACTTACAGTAATTGCGTCAACAGATACCGGGAATAGCCATTGTCGGGGAGGAGTGATCCCCCAGGGATTACTGTTATTGGTTTGGTGTGCCACCATGCCACCAGGATTTTCAACGGATGGTGTCTACCATAAGCTTTTCCAACCTCTTAGATTGCACGGGGATAGGGCTGGTGAGTGGTTGAGACAACGGGTTCATTCAGCGGAGTTAGGACCTCGGACTTCCCCATTCTTGACAGTATCCCTAATTTCCTAGTTAGGACGAAACTGTACGATGGCCAATGGGAAGCAATCGTCGTCTCTGCTCCCATCTCAATTCAGGACACAGCAACATCAAATAGCATTCGGAATTTAGTACACGCAAAGCCTGAAGAGACGATATACGGGGATAAATTGGACGTCTTTCATTTCCTTTTCAGATGCACAAGAGAGCTTCAAAGTCAAAAGGGAACCGCTATACCTGCTAGGTAAAGGGAGACTCTGTTCCCTTGCGGCGCCCGATGCTCCTCCGAAGTCCTTGCCCTTGAATCAATATATCCGATAACGAAGGTCATACATTGGTAAAGCCAACTCGATACATGAAATGAAGCTAGTGGCATGAGCATCGCTCAGCCGGGGTATATCTCTATCTTATTTTGCAAACCCAAAGAGAAGTACAAGTCCGTCCAGATCCTGTGCAATGCAATGGCATACCTCGCCCAAGCAATGCAAACAAGTAGTAGATAGCGAAATCCGTCAAATGTCGTCTGGTAATACCACGTGCTGTATCGCATGGTAGGTCATACTACAATCGTGGTTGCCGAATGAGGTCTGACGTAGTAGTTGTAAGCTACATACCGCCACCGACATTCTGTGGATCGTTCACATTGTCGCTCAAGTTGATTAGAAGTTGTGCCAGACAACGCTTCGTGGCTGCATCGTCTCGTAGAACCGAGGAGAATGTAGCATCTCGAAGCGGCTCGGGGAGGCTGTGGCGAAGCGCTTCTCTGGCTCGATTATTGTCGCTGAGACTATAGACTTGTTAGTCCTTGAAGCACAGTGTATAGATTTGGAATTACTCGACACACCGAAGAAAACATCGCACAACATGTTTTAGCAGCCTTACAGTCTGCACCTCCACCAAACCGCCAACCATGTTACTCAGCACGGTGCCTACTGCGTAAAAACGCTCGTAAGTGGCACAGATATAACCAAGACCGGTATCATCCAGCAGGATCTTCTGCACGATAAAGATCGCGACGGTCTTTGAAAGTTCGCTACCCGTTTCCATAATACGCAGGCATAGGGGAATAATTTCGGTTGTCAGAAGGAAGGTAATGGTTGGTGATGAGTTGGTGTTCCCTTGATTGCCAGGCGTACCAGAAGGATTCAGTGCTGTCGTCGAAGAAGGCTCATTCTTTACCAGGGCACCAATAACACCTAGGGAGGTGAGACGGAGATATTCAAAAGGCCGCGATTTGGAGGTCGTATTGAGGAAGGGGTAGAGAAATAGAGGGATGTGTGCTATGATATAATGTTAGCTCGGGAGTGGTCTCTGTGCACCCACTGGCAGACATACCGCTTAGGAATAGGCCTCTCGTCTCATTGTGGCTCGCAACACATTGCAACAAAGCCAGTGCATTGCAAACTCGGTTACTTGCCGTAGCTGTAAGCTGGCTTGGGTTCAGGAGCGGGTAGACTGAGATGATCTCCTGCAACAAGCTCGTCATGACCCCGAAGCTATGCCACAACACCAATGCAAGCTCAGGCACTTGCTCTCTCTTTTTACTCAGCTCCATCAAGGCGCCTTCTCTTCTTGCTGGGTCCATCAGCTCGGCGACCCATTGCAGCACCTTTCTGTTCTCTTCGGATATATCTCCCATGCCCATGCCCGGCGAGCCCTGTTCCGTCATGCTGTTGCCTGCGTTGTTCATGCCATCACCTGAGCTTTGCCGGTTATCTCGGTTGTTGTTTTGTGAATGGGTGTTGTGGTGGTTCTGATTTACGGCTATGCGGTTATAGGCTTGTTGTTGAGCAGCGGCGGCAGCGGCGGCAGCTTGAGCTTGGGCTTGAGCCTGGGCATGCTGCTGCACATGACTCAGGCCTTGGTGCGATTGCTGTTGGCTGTGTGAGGCCCAAGACGATTGTTCGTTCTGCCCGTAATGTTGTTGCTGGTGTGAGAAGAGGTGTGGTGTTTGAATCATGTTGATTAGCAGATACTGGTATCTCTACGGGCGGATCATCGGATAGGAGTAGAGAAAGAATTTGGAGGCCGGAGTTTGCGCAAGGCAAGTTTGTTCTCGAAGACTTGCTAGTTGGTTGTGGGAAAAAGAAGATTGATTGAAGCAAGGGAAGGTGGGGAGCGAGTTCGAGATGGGTCGCGCAGCGCTGGGCCCTGAGAGGCGTTGAGTAGCGCCTCTTTCGATGCCTGAAAGCTGGGCAAGCACGGACGCTCGCTCGATCAAAAAGAATCAAATACACACTTAACAAGATGGATCATTTGTATATGGAAGTAATGCTATCTCGTGAGGAGATTTGTTAAAAGCATCCGCCCAATGCATCCCATTTACATATAAAGGTCCTTTCAACCCATCCCACAATGTACACGTGATTCGTCCATGCAGTATGTTTCCAAAAGCAAATGCAATGCTCATCTCATCTCCTCGTACCCCTTGAAGCTCTCGATCGCGACCGTCTCGAGTCTCTCGTTCTTCGATCCGAACTTTCGCTGCCTGGGACTGAAGTTAGTAAGGAATGGAAGCTGAAGAAGTCAGGATAACTCACTGGAACTCGTGTAGTTGCTGCTGTAGTACGAGTCGTAGTAGCTCACGCTGTCCTTGTCTTCTTCACGCCTTCTATCTCTTCTTCTCTTCAAGCCAAGGAGCAACGCTAGGCCGCCGAGTGCGGCTCCGACAGTGGCCAGGCCTCCCCAGCCGCTGGTCGTTCTCCTTTTCTCTACCACATCCACAGATGTCCGACTTGCTCTCGCTGGCCTTGTTCCAAACCATGTCCTTGCACCGCTTTGTCGCCGCGAGCTCCGTCTGTCGATATACGTTTCCTCTGTTCGGCGACGTCCGCTGCGTCTGATGCCGAAGATGGATAAAAGACCATCCCACAGAGACTTGAAGCACAGACAGGCGCACAGCAAGAACAGAAGGATCAGGCCAGCGATGACGCCAATTACAATTCCTGCTATGGCTCCACCGCTGAGACCTGAACTTGTTGCAGATACTGTCCCCGTAAGGACAGCCCCTCCGGTGCCCACGGCTGTCTCATAGGGAACGGTGGTCGTGACAGAGCCGGTTTGGCTTATGGTGATTGTTGTCCCACTTGTTCCTCTGAGTGGAACAATCGCCGTTTGCGTGGTCTGGGTGACCGTCCAGAAGCCGCTATAGTAGGCCGAGCTGCCCCCAGCTACTACCACACATTGACCGGAAGCTTGACACATCTGACCAGATTGGCAGCAGCACGAGCCACATGGAGTCTCACCCAGAGAATATGAGCATTGTAGGGTGGTGGCTGGGATGAAAGTGCTGTATGTCGCGGTGACGGTTTTGAGATCGGTCTGAACATAGGTCGTTGTCAACATTGACCATTGACCACTGGTGACCTGGGCGGCAGTTTGATACTGGGTCGTAGCGGCTCCGCATTGAGCTTGGTTGTTTGAATCCGTATAGCAGTATTGATCCGAGTTGCAACAAAGCTGGCCATAGTAGCCACAGGCAGTTTGCCCATAAGAACATGATCCTCTCTCGACCAACGAGTTATTATCTAGGCTTGGAAACTGTTCTGACACTAGCAGCGGTCCGGCAGCGACTGGTCTTGCTGATTGGGAGATGATTGTGACGAGGTAGAGGAGAGATGATGGGATGTCGTAAAGTCGCATCGTTGCGTCGAAGTCGTTGTCAGTCGCTAAGCGCAGGGTCTGCTCAAAGAATACTTTGCAATGCCGTGATCGTAGCAGTGCAATCTCGCAGTAGACCTAGGTGAAGGGGTTCTCAGTCGTCTAGCAGGTCGAAGACTGCTGCTGTCGTCCGTCAACCACCGCCCAAATCCCTCGACACAGCTCAAACTTCGTCCACAAGTCAACAATGTGAAAGCGAATACCTAGAATACACAGAAGAAAGATTGGAAAGTTTCTAATGACTGTAGAGAAGGTACTGGGTAAAGCGCAGTTTGCGTCGATCAAATTGGTTGAAATGCCAGCCACCTCTCCCCAGCCCCACAGCTTTCTCGCACCTAAGACCCAATTACGAAAATTAGGCCAACACAGAGATCAAAGAGGCTGGAGGGTAAATTACTCCCTCCTTAATAGAAACGGCTGAAACGCACCTGATTTGGAGTCGACACCGGTCAGTTGGATAGGTATGGACAATGAGTCCCTCGATCGCAGTGAGGGGAGCTTTTTCTTGGTGGGTTGCATTAGCGCGGAAGAGCTATGCAGGCCAGTTCCGGGGCACCACGACAACGCTTATCCGCTGGGGCCCCATGCATCGATGCCCGAAATCGCATCATTGTTTTGTGATGCTTTAACTTGCTTCCATCAATTCACCACAAGACAGCAGGAAGCGTGTACAAGGACACTTGGTAGCAGGCACTCCAGATCGGCAACGGACTGTCCCGCACATTGGCGCCAACAACCCCCGTTCCCAGCGATCCCTGTTTATGGGAACCCCTGCTTGTGCCTATCGATAGCTAGGGCATGCTGGCCAAGCAACTCGTTGGTTCAAATGAGCCTCATCGAGTCCAGCAAAACATAGCTAGAAAATGCTCACGTCGAGGTCTATCAACGACGTGTGCTTCTGTTCCCAAGTCGGCTGTCGAATATACTAATACTCTCTGCAATTGGTAGATATATGCACTTCATTACTTCCTATGTGTCCTAGCCAGCATTTTGCTGTGCTATGTTCCGCTAGATCTGCACTCATGGCAAACTCCGACCGATGCTGAGGTATCTTTTCCTTTTCCAACCCGTTCATAACAGTACGCCTGCGGCACCAACAATAGCTCCTACCCCCAATGCATACAGCACCTCCGGACAACCCGTAGCTCGCGAGCCTGCAGCTCCAGCCACTGTTCCAACCACTGTGGTTTGTACGAATGGGTTCGTTGCCGTCGCCGTAGCCGTTACGCCTGCTGCTGGTGGAAATTTATCACAAGTAGTTGCTGAATCCAAATTATAGCATGCTAATGCGCTCAGCTCACTGCATACACTGCTGGCAGCTGATGGTCCAGGTGATGTTATGCCTGGGCCGGCGATCGTGACTCCGGTTGCACCTGCGAGAAATGAAAAGCAGGAGGTTGATTCGCTTTGACAGCTTGTCCAGTACGATGAGCAGAGAGCGCGGTTCGCATATGAGCTAGGTATATATACGAAAGGAAATGGTGCGTTTGGGACTGTAGACCCTCCTCCTGCAATTCCTGATGATGGCGTGATGAACGCCGCTGCACTCGTAGTAGTCGTCGGTCCGCCGAGGACAAAGCCTGACGAAGTGGAGATGACTGATCCTGTAGCAGCGCCGACTGTGCCTGTGCAAGCTGCATTAAATGGACAGCAGGCAATGTGGCCTGCGTCATCGAGTGCGCAGTTGGTATTCACCGGACAGCAAGCGTTGCTGTAGCCGAAGGTTGAACAAGAATTATAGCTGTAAGGACAGCTTTGGCGCTTCACGATGAGAGGTCTTGAATCCGCATTCGCGAATGGGTTGATAAATGGCGAGTATCGATCTTGATATGCTCTGGCCGTGCTCAGAAGAGCGAAGAGGGGCGGTAGGGTCGCGATGCGCATCGCCTTATTGGCTCAAATGAGCCTCAACTTTGGAGACCTCAACTTGGTGTACTGTTGCTTCTCATGTACTTGACTAAGAGGATTTTCAGCCGCTGGAGGCCGGTTGCTGGGGTAGGCTAATTGGCCTTTGGGTGTGTTGTGCGATAATCTGCCAACTGCAGTTCAACCAGAGAAGAGTGAAAAAGTACGAGAGTAATTCTGCGCCTTTCGGGCACTTCAGGGAGAATGATGGCTGCGTAGAACGATGGGATACCGCAGTAGAAAGTCGGTGATGGCAGCTTCGAGATTCGTGGCTGCGGCTGTCCGCAAATCCTGGGCTAGTCAGTTTGGCGTGGCAACCATGTAGCGGAGTAACACAGCATACTCCGGCCCGCGACCCAAGTACGGGGTGGTATGAAAGGTACCTCTGCTCCCGTATCCGGACATTCGGTAGCAGTAGGCATTGATATATACGACTTCGACGAACGCTATGTATACCGAAGTTGGGTTGCCTTCAGAACTAAAGGATATAGTACATTCCCTCAAATTCCATGAGTGAAACTCTCTAGCGCTCTACCACCGATGCCCTGCAGTGTGGAAACGCAGGATTGGAAGAACTTGAAAGTCTTGTGGCATAACCCAGTGGTTACAATTGCCTTAATCGAGAACAGCCTAAAGCGATCGATCAGATGGACCCCGGAGGAGTACATCCAAGGTAGGCAGGCGATCCTTGCAATTCTTAACATCAGAGTCTGCCAACATGTCATTTCGTGGGGCTGAAAAACAGTTCTGGTTGCAATAGCAACTAATTCTGGTAGGTTGGTCGTTGTGAATCCGTTATTTTTGCACGCATTGCCAGAGCTGGGTATCGTAAACATGAAAATCGTAGCCTGTCAAGATGCAATCCGATCAATCAAGATCCATTTCCTCTTCCATTCCACCACCAACAAGCATCTTCCTCTTCGCCCTCAGCCGTAATCTCTCCTCGCCAACCACTCTCGAAGTATTTGTCTCCGCATCCAACATGCTCGTCGCCTCCACCTCATCTCTGTCCTTCAATTCCTTCGCAATCAGATGTTGACCCTCAGCCACCACTCTCCGATCCTCCCTCTTTCTCTTCTCCCTCGCTAGCTTGCCAGACAGCCGTCTCCGTGTAAATACTCTCTCCCTTCTTGCTCTGATCTCCTCAACACGCTCCATCGCCTTCAACGTCGCCGCGACAAGGTTCCTGTCATATTTAACCGGGACATTCCTCCTCTTCGCGAACTGACTAAGCAGTAGATTCTGGTCAACAATCATTTCCTTGCCGCGGAGCGCACGGTGCGTCTTGGTCCATTTGAGTTTACGAGGTTGACGCTTCATCTTGAAATTCTTGTGACATTTTGAGCGGCAGAAGCGGAACGCTCGAGCATCGTTGCGCACGAATGTGATACCTTTGGAAGGGTAGATAGGTCTGGAGCAGAGATGGCAGGTTTCGATTCTAAGAGAGTCAGACCTAAGTCGGAGCTTTTCTGAGGGGAAGCAGTGTACCTCATATTGGCACAATTCGAGCCAGAGCGGTACGAAGATATCCCAGATGAGTAGCTCTAGTAAATTGGCCTTTGGTACGTGAGTCTGGCATGCAATTTACAGCGGTCAAAATTTCCCTGGACTACCAATTTTCTCGCCGATATTTCTATTTGGCCGCGCTTGGCATTCTTAACCCTCCCATCGCGAGGACCGGAGCATAACTTGACACATTACTACACTCGAGTTCATCCTCTCCATCTGTCAGATTTACGATCGACAAAAACGGACGAGAGCTTTCATCTGCCTTCCAGTCATACTCCCTTTTTTGTTCTCCGAGCTCATGGCCTCGACAATAGCCCTAGGTATTGGCATCGCCACTGCCGCATTTCTCGTCAGTAACCCAGCTGCATAAAATGCAATCCCATTGCATCTTTCGATACCTCTACTAACATTACATTGTGGCGCAGGGTCGAGCGGGTCTCGTAGCCTTCCGCAGATACCGTGGCGCTGGTGGCACCAATGCGCTCGGAAGACCTTTTTACAAGGGCGGATTCGAGCCACGGATGAACAGGCGAGAGGCAACCCTCATACTTGAACTATCGTAAGTCTACATCTCCCATCTAACATGAGATTGTAGACAAAGGGCGTACGGCTGGGGGCGTCAACAAGAAGCTGACAACAAAATCATCGCAGAGAACGAACCTTGACGAAAGAAAAAATCCGCAAGAACCACCGACAGCTTATGCTGCTCAACCATCCGGATCGAGGAGGCAGTCCATACCTTGCCACGAAAGTAAACGAAGCGAAAGAGTTCCTAGAAAAGAATGGATGAAATTGTTATGCTAGCGAGTGTATGATATTAGCATCTATGGCATAGCGTGGCGTTCAGGACGGGCATTTGATACGGACGGTTACGGCTCGTCCAGTATGTACAACATCTCTTCTCTATTTCGAGATTGCTGTACAAAGAAGACACGCATCTAGTGGGAAGCTAAGTAGGAGAAATGGGTGAGAGGCCACTGTTATAGTCCGGACACAGTGCTTGGATATGGCCAAGAGCGAACAATCTACCTCACCACACTTATTTCCAGGACAATAGCCGCCGTTCTGGGCACTGCTTGACGCCATTTCGATGGTTCTTTGCACCCCGTACTCATGACCGTGTGCTGCCTTTTCTTGGCTCGTACAGTCCGAAATCTGCTGCCCTCTTCCCAACGATCCTCTCTTCCACCTCTCCGCCCCAAAAATATTGCAAGCTCAAAATGGCCTCTCACCACTTGCGTGCTGGGTCTTCCAAAGACGGCTGCCCCTGTGGGATCATTCCATAGGCCTCTTCACATACAAATATGGGCGCGCTTCCGACCTCTCCGTTGCGTCAATACTCCACTACTCTTTCCTACTGTGGAGTTTTCCTCGAAGGAATTCGATCAAGTTGGGCATATACGAAGAAATAAAACTTACTTGCAAACATCCAAAAAAGGGCGACTGTAAGCATGAAAAGAAAGATAATGCAACTAATCGACTAGGGTTTTCCAGACTGATGTAGAATAATAGCTGTTGGGCTGGATCCGTCCGACTTTCACCTCCCAGGGGTTGAACAAACCTGTACTGAACTTGTGCTGCTTTGTGTAGATTCTTCAGGTGCATCCCCCACCCTCGTTCGTAGCACTCGAGTGCAGAGACTTGTCAGAGGCGCAAGTGAACGAGCGTCGCGAGATCGGCGCAGATCGTCTTTGTCACCAAAGCTTACTGATTCATTGGGCAAATCATTCCCATGTGAAAATGGGAGGTCATCTCCTCGCCGCAAGCCTATCGTAAACATCGTAGTGTCGCAGCACCTTGAACGGTACCAGTTCAGTAAAGATTCTCCCGATCTCAGCTCTGGCGAATTCTGCCTCCACCATTTCCTGCTTGAGTAGCAGCGATGTTGCAGCATCTACACAAATGAAAAGGCGTGTATAGATGTTCTGTGTCTGCATCACGTCAATAACATGGATTTCCCTGGCGACTGCAAATTTTATGACCTTGCAGGGCTCTTTTTACCGATTTCTGTTACATTCAACGGAGAGAGTGGTGGAGGCCCTGAGCCATTTGAAGGCTATCTGCCTTTGTGCGAAGGCTGTGGCCTCCGCTGGGACCGCCTTCCAGGTTGGGAAATCCTTGGTCCATCCGTTCAAATCGAGATTGCAATTCTCTGAGTTGGTTTCCAGGTACAGCCGTAGCTGGACATGTTTGGAAGTGTCGCTCGCTCTTTTACGGATTCGATGCAGCGATTCCTAAACCAGGAACTGATATACCTGCTCTTTCCAGTGGACTCTCGACGTTTCTGGTTCAAGGCACCATCCGCTGCCACAGGTCTCTTCGAGAGCTGCGTCGCATTTCAGTAGCGCTTGTGTAGACGCAACCGAAGACACGATGTCAGATGGTTCATTGCGCATAAGAAGGCGTAGAGGTGCAGAAGAGGCTAGTTTCGAAAGAGAGTTAGGAAGGATGCGATGTTTGTGATATGGGATCGTTCAACAATCGGTCTGAGGACTGGCGCCGGATGCAGATGCTTCGGTGTGGCAGACAGCATAGCCGGCCTTGATTTCGACTTCGTCTTGTTGTGCGAGATGCTTGGAAAATAGGAAGTTGAGCGGCTATGGTTACAGGCTCTTTGGGTTGCCTCCGGCGCCTTATGTTGCACCCAGCACCGATAGTTTACGCTACGCAAAGCTTATATCGCTTAAGCTAAAGCCCCTGGCGATGGGTGACTGCCCCGTGTGCGCTAATCGAAAATCGTGTAGATCATCCTTAACCGCTAGTGATAATTATCCAAAGAAGCTGGAACATGGGCAACATGTCGTATCTTGTCCATTCCACATCATTTTATTCCCCAATGCATGGGCTGACTGCCTTCGCTAACTTCATTCACACTTCAAATGGGCGCTCAAACGATTGGATTTTGGGGTGGGATGGCTTTACTGATAAGTTCCATTACTGGACCTGGCATGACGACGAGTTGAGAAACACCACTCCTTCCCACCATTGTGTCTGACCCGCTGACGAACCCAATGTTCCCTTATTATTCCAAGAAGCCGGATGGCTCACGTTCGTACAATCCCGCTTTCGACATAAGTTACCTCGACGCTTACTTGTCACTAGCCCCACGCTCGCCTTCCTTATCTTCGGTACATGTTCCGGCATCGTGTCGCTGTTCCTCGTTGAAACAATGGCACATATTCGCGGCAACAACTCCTTTCAAGCGCGCGTCGAGTACAGTACAATTGCACATCTATATCTTGGACAAAAAGCACATATTTTGATGCAGGTGCTCCTGTATTGCGCCCTGCAGAGCGTTAATATTTCGAGTATCATCATATCGAACCAAGTCCGTCATAACGCTCCATAACCAATCTCTACCGAGTTGCAAGCTGACATGGCCAGTTTGAAGACTATGGACACGTTGCTCATTCAACTCTTTCACAAAACATGTGGTGTCAGCTTCACTGAAGGTTGGATTTGTGGTAAGATTACCTGACCTTGCATTTGTTGAGTTGAAACTCTGCCTGACAAGATGGAGTAAAGTGACGAAGACGAACCCCTCCGGCTCTCCCTTCGATTCGTATATTCTGTTCTCATTTGGATATCTTGTAAGCCAGCTACGCGGTGATGGTTTGCATAATCACAAGGTACTGACTGGTGCAGATCTCGGCTTGCCTGGTTCTTCCCCTCTCGGTTGTGAGCCTCGCCCAGAACATCAAATTCCAGCTTGCTTCTGTGGCTGTACTATCCTTCATCCTACTTGCTTGGGTCTTCATTTTCGCTCGAAATGGCTTGGGTTTGGAAATTCCAGTCGTCGGCAGTGACCAAAGTGGCCTCATTGGCTTGTTATTGAACAATTTCGCATTCGTAAGTGAAATGCATCTCCGAAATACCATTTAACAATGTCGCTGAGGCACGCGCTAGATAACCACCGTCCCATCCCTTATCAATGAACTCTCGCGTTCCGTTTCTATCCACAAATCCATTAGCTATCCGATAGCAGTTTGTGTTGCGACCTATCTCGTCGTTGGAATGATGGGCGCTGCAAGCTTCAAGATGGATCGTTCGTCCGACATACTATCAACTCTGAGTGCGGCGGACAAGAACAAGGTGTTAATCATGATAGTGAATGCTCTTTTCCCAATTGCAGTTCTGGTAACGTCCATCCCCGTGTTTTCAATTGTAATCCGTTACAACCTCATACGAGGCAACTTCTGTTCAAACAGTAAGCATGACGTCTTTGATGCAGGCAATGCCTGAAGCTGATGCTGACCCAGAATGGGCCATTGTGTGGGCATGTGCTATGCCGTGGATCCTTATAATCCCTTTCCAAACAAAGGTATGCGGATACCGGGTTGTCGAACTTCGGAGTTGTACTTGATGCTAATGCGTTGTCCACGACTGTAGGGCTGGCTCATCTTGGTCATGAACTGGACGTCATTGATCTTTGGGTCAAGCACCAACTTCGTTATACCGCTTCTCCTCTACATCTCCTCTCAGACTCATCGTGCCAGTGCAATGTCATATACCGAAGGTACGAAGGTATATGGCTGACATTAGATACTCCTCCATTAATTCGTATATGTGTAGGTGCTGATCTATTTGTTCTGCATCGTGATGACTCCTCTGCATCGGCGGCCTCACATCGTAGACCTATCCATTCACCGCCCGAGGCTCCGGACTTTGAATCTGCGCGTCGCCAATCAATGGCCATCAACGAAGAAGCATCGACACCAGTTCCTGATTTCCTTCCGTCTCCTGTTGTCATCATTCACCCACCACCTGAACCGGGAATTAGCAGCTCAAAATGCTCCATAACGTCGCCCATCGATTCAAATGAGGTGGACTGCGCAGATAATCCACAAGAGGCTTCGGAGCCAGCATTGAATATCCCTCCGTCCCCTATTCGCGTTGTCTACTCGCCAACTGTGCGGAGAGATGATGCCGTCGGGTATGACAGAAGATCATCAATAGTTGCAGATGACGACGTGGGCATGGCGAATAACAGCCAATTGCTTCCGCAGGACGGAATCTTCGTGGATTTGCCTGCCACTACATCGTCCCCGTCTTTGGAAGAACATGCCTACCCAAGAAGACGGCATAATTCGACTGCATCAAACCGTGAAGATAAAATCTCCACGAGCGAAGTCTACGCGAGTAGCCGCCAGAAGTCAAATACGACAAACCTTGAAGCTGGAATTCCAGGAGGCCCTGTCGCTCCCTCGTCTGAGATATTACAAGAAAATAGGACGGCCCTTCTAGCAGAGACGTACCATGAGGAAGAAGAATCCCTGCCTAGGTTTCGGGCTTTTCCGCAAAGGAAATGGCTGCGGCCCATCATAATCGCGAAAGTTGTACTTGCAATCGTGACTTGCTCTGTGCTGGGCAACTTCATTTACACGTGAGCCTCACCGCTCTCGGCTAGAAGTCAAAACTAATCAGACTTTGTCAACAGGATCATCGAAACCGCCAAGGGAAAGAGCCCTCTATGAGGCTAACAGGGACTGGGCTCGATGGCCAAACAGGGATAGTGGCTTGTATATGGCGAATAGACGACCTACTAATTGAGATAGACTTCATATTCTCAGAATCACTCAGGCAAGGGGACAAGCCATCAAAGAAGGGGGGGGGAAGTCGGTCAAATGACCGGCACCATATCCCATATTTGCTCATGGAAACCATACATTACAAGCTAGAGAACCACTCTCTCATTAAACTCCTAGACAATACCCACTTCATGTCAGAGTAACTCAATAGCGCGACCTCGGCGGTGCATCGGAACTATTCATAGCAGTTGGGGGAATGACCGGATTGTACATCTCCGCAAAATCGGTGCTGCGATTTTGGACGCTCTGCCTGCGCTTTCTCCAGTGCATACACCAGTAAACTATGGACATGGGTAGCGCCATTGCAAGGGCGAGAACAACATAAATGATGATTGTATGCGTTGACGAATCGGAGAACTTCAAACCGTTGTAAAAATCCAACCATTAATCAACGTTGTTCTCAGCTTAATGAGCCCTAGAGGTCCGTTCCACTTACAGTATCCCATTGGTAATGGCCCAGAAGCCAGACAGTCCTTCCTGCCCACACGTGGAAAAGAGCGATTTTTGACAACTTTTGCGGCGCTTGACCTAATACCATAGGCGCAATGGCGGCGCAAATTGGAAGACTGAGAGTTTGATGCTAAATCAAGATCCGGTCCAAATGCGTACATCCACGGCTGCGCGGTCGTTATGACGTTGAGAGCACCTGCAGGCCAGGATCGGCAGCCACGGCACGATGGATTGAGAACAAACGAATTGTTCTGTATGGACGACCCATCGAGAACGTCGATCTGAACATCAGTTGTGAAGCTTAGCTCGTTGTTGCCTCTCCCGAGGGTTTAGCATCTGCTGGGCCAACCCAGACTAAAAGGCTAGGCTCACATTGCAATCCGCGGACTGATCGTGGCACCTTTTCCAGCATCAGCTATGATTAGATACAGTGACTCCAAGAGTTCACCGGAATGACTTACCAATATCATCTTCAGCGGCGTACGTTATGATCATCAAGGCTCCAGCCATCTTCTCTCCGACTCCGACGCCCACCCAGGAATAAGCAGGAGACATGAAGCAGAAGTACAGATCCGTCGAATTTTTTGGCAGGCTGACCGAGAACACCGCTTGGGAGGCATCGAGAGATAAAGTCGAGGCCACTGGAGCGGTGGAGAAGACAACTATAAGGGAAAGGCCCTAATTGGGACCTACGTCAGACACCAGATCTTCGGTTCGCAGAGAGCAGCCAACTGACTAAATGTCGACGCGCATAGTGGGAGTGAAAGCATCTTAGACCGAAGGTACTATACCAGGATGCTGGGGTCTTTTGTCAAGAATATCGTCAAGAAAGGGGACAAGTGAAATTAGTGAGTAAAATGTGAGAGAGGCGTGGGATCCCATCGAACTTCCCGGACCCAGCCATGACCCATGACCATCCGGCACATTATATTCGCGATTGTGCAATAGTCGTAAGAGGAAAGACGCCAACTGGGCCAATTTGTAGGCAGTCTACGAGGGTACCAACGAGAAGCAAAGATCAGGAGGACATTGATTGGAAGAGGCAAATCATGTCGATGTCGTTGGCAGCGATCTCAGTCACCGAGGTCAACTTGGCGAGGGTACCGAGGGCCCTCGAGGGCAAGGTCAAGGGGGTAGTGCGGGTAAGGGGCGGTTGTGGCGCAAGGGTAGTCGTAAGGGGCAGATCGAGGTGCGCAGCGCATCAACGCCCTCTTATCCCATCTTTCTTGCCTGTAAATGTGTTGGTAAACCTCGGACCCTTACGACTCTGACAGCAGTGACGGGGGTCCCGAGTTCCCTTCGCAGTCCACGATCCCCGAAAGCCCCCTTTCCAACGATCCCAATTATGAGACGTACAAGCGCGGCCGGCAGTTCACGACCGTCAGTTCACGACCGTTGACCACACTGCTAATTAACGCAACGGTTCAGAGGTCTCGCAGATCTGGCGACACAGTGGAGAGCGCCGTCGAGTTAACGATGGCATAATGGATCGATATTGGCGGTGTAGCCACTGCAGCAATAAGAGGATCTTGAAGTTGCCCAGAGACTGATAGAGGGACTACCAGCTATCCCATTCGCCACCTCAAGAACCGCCACTTTATTGACCTCAACGCCGATCACCAAGCTCTTCCCTTACAGCTAACCTCCTTCTTTGGAACAGTCACTGGAGCCGTGATTGGTGCTGCCACTTCTGCAGCGACTACTGCACTACCTTCCTAATGCGAAAATGACCCTTGACAAGCCTCGCCTCGGTAACTGAAAGCACTGGTCGTTGGTGCCATGAGCGAGAATTTTTGCCGTCTCTTATGGATGGCCCGGCAATCTATGTGCGTCTTTGAAGCATCCCTATTAGCTCCCTGGAAGTGAGACCCGCCGCCTTGCAAAAGCTTCTTTCATTCGTTATCCTTGGTTGACAAAAGTGCATCAGCAACGGTTCGAGAGCACTTGACTTTGGTAAAGCCGACTTGGTGGGATGGGTAGTGCGAGAGAGCGCTCTCCCGACAAAGGTACGTAGGACAGCGCTTCGAATACGAACGCGAGCGCTGCTAGAAAAGGTTCCTAAATCCAAAGTGCTGATTCTGTGATTCTGTCCTTCCCGAAGTCCGATATGCTGTTGTCAGACTTCTAGATTGTGGCGAGTAGGTGAGGTGGTGGTGGCGGCGTTGCGCAGGCAGAACCAGTTACGCAAACTAGAGGACACCTGGCCGATGGACAGTTTTTGTACCTGTAAGTATCAGCTCGCTACTTTAGATAGAGGGACAGACGGTCCTCCGATCTCACCCAAAAAAATCTGATAGCTGTCTAATGGCTTTCACTATCTTCACGTCAAGAGCGTCAAGCGGCAGGAAAAGCTGTGTGATATTCTCCACGACATGGCTGGTGGCACGGAGAAAGATGAGCAGTAATTGTTCGTGATGTTGAATTGCGTAGATCAGCTGAAGATTGAATTGGACACGACTGGTCTT
>Ga0335072_10001859_pt1 | contig 33552 bp, 32 predicted proteins | sample Lox_Sample_21_FD_206725 | JGI IMG/M metagenome (GOLD analysis project Ga0335072, IMG submission 206725) | Soil microbial communities from Loxahatchee National Wildlife Refuge, Florida, United States - Lox_Sample_2.1 | ecosystem: Environmental > Terrestrial > Soil > Wetlands | place: USA... | reverse complement strand
GCCGCTGTCGCGGGCCGCGGAGAACGGGCACGAGGCGGTGGTGAAGCTGCTGCTCGAGAAGGCGGCCGACGTGGAGTCCAAGCATGTTAGGGGCCGGACGCCGCTCTCGCGGGCCGCAGGGAACGGGCATGAGGCAGTGGTGAAGCTGCTGCTCGAGAAAGCGGCCGACGTGGAGTCTAAGGATGACGATTGGGACAAGACGCCGCTGTCATGGGCCGCAGGGAACGGGCACGAGGCGGTGGTGAAGCTGCTGCTTGAGAAAGCGGCCGACGTGGAGTCCAGGGATGATTGGGGCCGGACGCCGTTGTCGTGGGCCGCAGGGAACGGGCGCGAGGCGGTGGTGAAGCTGCTGCTCGAGAAGGCGGCCGATGTGGAGTCTAAGGACGACGATTCGGGCCAGACGCCGCTGTCGTGGGCCGCGGAGAACGGGCACGAGGCGGTGGTGGAATTGCTGAAATCAAGGACTCAACGGATCCTATAACTCCACCCCGCCCGCCACCAGGTTCACCTCATCTGTTTCTTCTTGACTCCAGAACATGACATAATCCATAATGTGATCACAATATTCTACTTCCATGGGTTTCCACCATCTTCATCACGGAACTGTTTACCACTCAGTACGCAGACTTGGCAAACACGAGTGTGTCAAAACGTTTACCCCATGAGGCCTCAAATAGGACTTTTTGGGCCTCAGCGTTGCTGAACTGGGGCGGGGTAGGGGTGGGTCGCGGGTGAGGGTTCACCCTGGCCTCACCCCCCCGCTCACCCGCTGGATCAGGACGGGAAATGGCAGGTCGAGTCCTCCTCGAGGGGGTGGCAGTGGATAGAGATCCATTCAGGACGCGCGCCGGGCATTTTCAACGCTGAAAAAACGTCAAGGATAAAGTGGTTGTATTGTGATAACCAGGACAGCCTGCAGAGAAGCTATCTATGGGGCTAATCCTGAGGCTTGACAAACTGGCCTTACAACGCTTCACCCTCCATGACGCCGTGGATGTGGGATTCTCCGACGGGAAGGTATTTGCCATTTCTCGGTCCTCGGATCAAAGGAACAAATGTGTCCTGATAATAGGGTGACGCCGCCCTGAGCCGCGCGAGCTCGCACGCGTCCTGGGTGAGGCTCATCGCAGACTAATCGTGAACAACATCTCCGCTTGTGTTAATGCAACCGCTTCGCATAAATGATCAGGTTTGCCATCTTGCGCATCTGAGACCATCTTAATGTAATGCTCCCTTTCCAATTCCCTAAATACCACGGGTAAGTACCCCTGTCTAATCAGGTAATCCGCCATCAACACCCGCCCGACTCTCCCATTACCGTCAAGAAAAGGGTGGATGTGGACAAAGTATACAAACAACTGGGTAGCCAGGACAAGTGGGTGTAACTTGGAGGAGGCATGGCAGTCGTTACGCCAGGTGGTGAAACGGTCCATACACGCCGGCACTTCCTCATGATAAGGGAATATCCGCAATGGGTTCGACCTCACGCGGATAGGTAAAGTTCTGAATTCGCCCAGTGGAACCCGCTTACCCCATGCCACTGCATATAGACGTTCAGCTCGTGTACCAGCTAGCATAACTCGCGAGAGCTGCTTAATATCCGTCAGAGAGACCCCCGCTGTTCCGGGATTTACAAGGCCAACTTCTGTGAGGTACCGAGAGATGAGAATGTGATTCCTAATTTCAGCCACTTGGGCTGAGTCCTTGCCTGGCAGGAGTGCCTCTGATGAAGGTAAAGTGAGGTTGGCGAGGGTTTCGGTGGTCATGCTCGGAATGTCGTTGATAGTGGTAAACAGCTGCCTTTCTAACTCACCTTCAATGATCAATGAGTCGCCGATAGTAAGAGTGTTTCCTTCGATAGCGGTACTTTGATGGGAGTATTCCTTAACAAGAGCTCTAGTGGCTGACCTGAAAAGGTCTCCTCGTCGAGAGAAAGAAGCCTTCTGCTTATCCGCGGCAGCAAGAAGACTCGCTATCTTCTCCTGGACCGCAAGGTATGGCTCAATACTTTGCGGCTTGAACCAGTTTTCCCACACTCTTCCAGAACGAGCCAGAGCTTGATACTCATGAGAGTCTTTCTCTAGCTTGCTGAACTCTGGCGAGTAAATCTTCTCTAGTAGTTTACGACGAGCCGAATCAGGTTGAGTAGAGTAACGTCGTCGCGAGCCGCTCACAAGACGTTTGAGCCAAGTCATCTCGTAAACAGGATGCTGCGAAGTATCTTAATGTGCTTCTACAGCAGTGATTCAAAGGAGCTGTTGCACGAAGATCTAAAATGTCCAGGTGTGGGCACTAGTTCTCCCCCACGTCGTGCGGCGGGTAAAAGGGCGGCACTTCCCGGACATTCGACCTTCAATTTTTGATAGTACTACGGACGGAAGAGTAGAGAATTCTGCAGCAGTTGGCTGGCTGCAAAGCTTGCGGAGCCCTTGTCAACAGCTCAAGCATGGCCGATGCCACAGGGAGGAAACAGCCAAGGTCTAATACGGGTAATGATGCAGCTGATGGTAGGTGAGCCCGCTCAACCTCAATATCCCCAGTACTAAATCATTTCCTAGGCAGCGACTCGTCTGATGACGACTTCGGCCCAGCTCTCCCTTCATCCGTGCCTCCTAAGAAAAAGCGCAAACTCCAATATGAGGCCTTGTACGTCGAGGCTCTGCCGAAAGGCGTGCGATACTCCAAATCATTAATGCACAAGGACCAGGTGGTTTCCGTGACAGTCGCACCGTCTCCGGTGGACTTCGTCATTACGACCTCGATTGATGGGGTAGTCAAATTCTGGAAGAAGACGGCTACGGGAATTGAATTTGCAAAGGAATACCGGGCGCACAATGGCAGAATACAGGGTTCGACTCTCAGCGCAGACGGTGCAACGTTCGCGACAGCAGGAGCTGAAGACGACAAGACGATCAAACTATTCGATGTTGTCACATTCGACCTTCTCTCCATATTGAACCTCGAATCCTCTGCAACGAGCCTATGCTGGGTACATCGGCGCGGATCGTCTCCGATGTTGGCAGTCGCTGTTGGTAACGTGATCAACATCTACGACGGCCGAGGAGAGAAACAGAGCCCAATGCATATCTTAAAGTCGATACATCGCAGCCCCATCACTACCATGGCATACAACCCTGCCTTCGACTGTGTGCTGTCCGCTGACGAGTCTGGCATGCTAGAGTACTGGGCTCCACGCAACAATTTCGACAAACCTGACACTGTCTTTAAGATGAAATCGTCCACGAACTTGTTTGACTTCAAGAAAGCCAAGTCTGCACCTAGCTGCATCACCATATCTCCCTCTGGCCATCAATTTGCAGCCTTCTCCTTTCCAGATCGCAGAGTCCGCATCTTCGACTTCGCATCCGGCAAGCTCTATCGATCTTACGATGAGTCATTGACTACCATCACCGATATGCAACAAGCGGGAACGGCACTGCAGAAACTAGAAGAAGTCGAATTTGGCCGACGAATGGCTGCAGAACGGGAACTTGACAATCCCATTGTTCGATCACGGGTGAATGTGATCTTCGACGAGACTGGCCATTTCATTCTTTACGGCTCTTTGCTTGGGATCAAGGCCATCAACACTTTGACCAATCGTGTCGTTAAGACATACGGAAAGGAGGAGCCCTTCCGAGCCCTCAATATTGCCTTGTACCAGGGTCAGCCTCAAAAGAAAGGGGTCGTCACCGTGTCCATGGCTGCGAGTGCAAATCCGCTTCTGCAGGAGGCCGAGGAACGCGATCCAATGCTATTCGCGACTGGCTTTGGTAAAGTCAGGTTCTACATGTTTACGAATGAGGAACAGATCAGCAAGTCGGAGCGTGATGTACAAAATGAGAAGCCACGCGTAATTGGCATCAAGAAGAAAGAAGTTAAGCAGGCTGAGTCTGGCACAGCGGCAGTGTTGCACACTACGTACGGCGACATCCACATCAGGTTGTTCCCAGAGGCCGCGCCAAAGGCCGTTGAGAATTTCGTGACGCATGCCAACAATGGCTATTACAACAATACCATCTTTCACAGGGTGATTCGAAAATTCATGATCCAGGTACGTAGCTTATTGGCTCTTACAGGCTGAACAGGATACTGAAAGCACTAGTGCGGCGACCCGTTAGGTGACGGGACTGGGGGAGAAAGTATCTGGGGCAAGGAATTTGAGGACGAGATCTCATCCCTGCAACACGACAAGCCATACACCGTTAGCATGGCTAACGCTGGCCCGAATACCAACGGCTCCCAGTTCTTCATCACTACCGAGAAGACTCCTTGGCTGGACAGGAAGCACACCATTTTTGGACGGGCCTTTCAGGGACTGGACGTTATTCACAAAATTGAAAACACGAAGGTCTACAAGGAGAAACCCGAGGAAGACATCAAGATAATCAATATCTCAATTAGCTAGGCAAAACAATGATACCCAATTGCTTTTCAATATCCTTGACTAGCTCCTTGCGGAACACTGTAACAGTTTCTGGTGAAGAAGCAAACATTGATGGCTTGCTTTCCGAAGCAGTCGGAACTTGATACCTCTCCAACCCCCATGCCCTTGTTGAGACTTAGCTGCCCTGGACTAGTTCCATTTAATCCCTGAAAGTCGAAAGAACCTGGTTAGCCTTGGCATCTTCTCTCCCCCGCATCTACTTCGCAGCGCGTCTGGGCACTGATAATTCGACACCGCGTAGAGATCTGTTAGCAGCTCATTTGTGAGCTGGCGACTTTCCACCCGCAGCCTACCTACTGGCAGCTACGCGGGGCCGATGGTCAAAATCAGAGTGACCGTTACGGTCGTACCTGAGGATGTGTACCTCGCGGCGCAACATCTGACCTCCGCAGTACCTTCGCCCCGAGCGAGAAAGATCCAGGTGACATGCGAGTCTCCAGAAACATGGACAATTGGGCAGTTCGCAAACAAGATCAAGGACGCATACAACAAGACCTACGGAAGGTATGCCACAAGTCTAATCCTGCAAACTCCTCAGTCTCATTCGGGTAGTTCGCTAACCATTCTGCTCGTCAGGGACTTGGGCATGATCAAATACATCAAGGACGAAGATGATGCCGATCTCCACGCAGACTTGTCGGTCTACGATGCGCTGGGTTAGTTTATCGCCGTGCGCGCGGAGACGTCGCTAATCTGCAAATGCAGTCGACGCTGGCCGCGAGGCTATGGACAAATCCGACCAAAGAACCAAGATGACGGTAATACAAGAGCAGGGGCGCCCCCTGCGGGAAGCTTCAGTGGTAGTGCCAAACCTCTCAGCCGCACAATACCAAGTACCACGTCCCCCTCCCCCGCCTCTATTTTCGATGTCCTCGCAAGCACAGCCAAGCGCACGGAAACGGTCGAGGGACGCAGCCTTTGGAGGGGATGGCTCTTCAGCTAATTCACCAAAGACCTGGCCAAGTCACAGACCAAAGCTTGCCACCATCAGTTTAGGCCATGCCGAATACGCACCACTGGAGTCCGTAGAGCACGACGCATCACAAGAAGAGGACCACATTCCCAACCGCAGGCGAGAATCGCCCGTGGATCTGACGAAGGACTTGCAATTGTCAATGTCGCAAAGGACTGCAAACGTAGGTCACAATATGGCAGATCATAAGATCCTTGCTGATGTAGAGCCCAAGTCCGAGTCCCCCAATCCGGGCGTTCCTCTCCAGCATCTCCAGCCAACGTCCAGGTTTAGTTTGGAGGTCCTTGAAAGCGCTGTCACCACACAGAGTATGCTGAACCCAACTTCCTCTACCGGACCCGCGGAACAAGGTGAAAGTCTTCTCAAGAGCCGCGACAATCGCAGAACTGAAAACTTTTCAAATGACGACGCTCCTGCTCTTCGTCCGCAGGATTCTTCGGCAAGCCGGAGAGCTGTCGCACTGGTTGAGGCGTCGGTTCCGGAAGGGGTGCAACATGGTCCGATTACAAACGCATCATCACAGACGCAGCTACAACCGCAAACATGTCACAATCGGCCCAATGGCCCTATCACACCACCATCAGATGCCTCCCCGGCTGACATGAGACGTAAACTCGCATATCCGGCACCAAAATCGGCAATCTCCTCCGCAAGAGCAACCAGCGCATCAAATCGATTCAAACCTACAACACCTCGACGGGATGTCTTTGAGCCTCAAAGCTCAATAGAAGACTCGCAGATGTCGGCACGGTCCAAGAAGAAGAACAGACCGCATGTCGATAGGGAGGCCAGTTCAACGACAAGCGTGCGTAGCGGCCTTCCATCGGTGCCTAAGACTGCCAATGCAAAGGTCCCTTTCAGCCAGGCGGCACAGCTGTACGACCAAGGCATGCCTATTGTTTCGAAGAAGCGTACTCGAAACGAGCTAGTGTACGATTTCAGCGAATCTGTTTCCATTCTTGACGATGGAGATGATTATCGACCTCGAAGCTACCGGAAGGCAGTGGATGATGACCTTGAGCCCGCAGCAGTTATACAGCACGCTGTACATGACGCTCTCAGCAAAGAGCCTACGGATCAGTCCGTGGCTGACAGTCAAGAGACGAAGGAGAAGGGGCTGAAGACTTCATGCAGGTTAACTTTGGCTAAGGATCAGCATAGCCGTCCAGTTCGGCCCGATGCCATGTCGACTTCTCTGTCAAGGGAACACTCTGAGTACACAGACCAAACGGATAATGACTCAAACAAGGAGAATCACGTTGATAGCAGCTATAGAAGGCTGCCAGAGATGCAAGTGAATGAGTTGCTACTGGACGCTGAAATGGACAATGTATTCTCGGGAGACGAGACGAACCTCTCGACATCACGTCCTTCGACACCGAATACACAGACTGAGGATGTGAAGAGGCCGACAGAAAGGATTGAATCGTCACCTGATTCTAGAAACAAGCACCAAACCGCTATCAACATCCTGAACGGTGGTGACTTTACAACAGATAATCTTGAACCGTCTGGCATTACCGACAGATACGGACGGGGGCTCGGAGCAGATGTGAGGTGGTCCGTGGAAGCGCAGGATAATGCCAACCTCTTGACTAACGGTCGTACAAACCGTCCAAGAAGGAAAAAGCAGTCACGGGTAGAGGAGAAAACCTCACTGCTCGAGACCGGAGTTGCTCTGGTGGAATACGACGTTGAGAAGGAAGAGCCAGCGAAAGATATTCTAGAGAGTCGACGTGAAATGCCCACCGAAGCCTGGCAAATGTCGAATCGCACAAAAGCAAGATCAGACGTAGAAACTCCTACTTCGATGGGAAGCGCTGGTTATCAGCTACAGGAAAGCTTGCAAGAATCTACACAGGCACGAAATCAAAGTACAGGTGCAATAACGAAATCTCGCGACGATTCTAGGTTTTCAATACCATCATCGGCCAAGGAGGACAGTCGTCCAATTAAGAACAAAGTCTACGTTGGGATAGTTCGATCTATTGAGAGAGACCACGCACGCATTGAATTACAGGGAGTTAGAGGTCCGCCTTATGCTACGCTCCACCGAAACGGCATTACGAAGCAGTCGTTCAAAGGACCTATCAGTCAATTCCTATCCCTTGGGCAAGTGATCAAAGTTAAGGTCAACAAACTCTCGGGCGACCATGTCAAATTATCGATGGTGAACGTTGATCAGAATTCATGCGAACCCATTCAGACATTTCTGGTAGAGCAGGAAAAGCAGCACTGCCAAACAGCAGCTACAACAACAAGAGATCCGAAGCAAGCAAGCCCTGAACAAGTCCCAGCATTAAATGCAAGCACTGCGGAAGATGTCACCAAGTTCCATGTCAAGCCCAATACCAGCGAAGTAGACAAAACCAACCTTGATGATGAACCTGTGAACATCGTTAGGGAGCTCCATAAAGAGGCACCGCAAGAGTTTGTCGCGGTAGGCACGGGTGACAAGGCAGGCAGTGACATGGAAATCGCCGGGTCGTTCGAGCGAAAGGGAACTCCAGAGAATGGAGGCCAGCCTGAGCCGCGTTTTGGCTTAGGATTCACAAACACTCCTCGCAAGCGCAAGAAGACGGACGCAAGTGTTGGAGGTGCTGGATCGCCGGCCGTTGCGCCGGCTCCTCCAATGAGGACAATTAAGGAACAAAGGCCCCTGCAATTCAAGGATGCTCCTCTAGCAGACTCTCCTCGCAGCACACACGAAGAGCCACGAAACCTCACCACATTTCAAAGTCAAGCAGCACGGACACCTTCGGCTCCTCAATCAAAAGACCCTTCGGTGAAGCTCAACTCGAGAGGAAAGCTACGGGAGAAACAGTCAAAGCCCCAGGATGCTGCAAAAGAGGTTGGAGTAGATGCGCAAGAAAATGCAACTCGGCCTCGAAGGCACAGCAATGCTTCAGGCAATCAAGTGGAAACGATTCCCCGGCAACAAGTGTCGCTCGTAACGAAGCTCCCAGCCACAGACGAGAAGGATGTGGAACCGGACGAGCATACCTTTTTCCCTCCCGGAATGACTAAGGAGCAATATCTCGCCAAGAAAAGGGCTAACGCAGAGGCCATCGCACGTCGAAATGCGTCTACTGCTGGAAAGGTCGGTGTTGTGACACCGAGCGAGCCTTCAAAGGCACATTCTGGGATACAGTCTACCAAGACTACAGTCAAGAAGCAGAAAGACCGGTCTATCGGTGAACGTTCTCTTTCGGCTGCTTTCAGCACACCACCCCCTATGGTGCAAACAGATCATGAAAACCCCTCGACAGACAAGAGGCACAATAAAGAGTACAGCCTTGGTGATACAAGCGTGGAGTCGCTGAGTCACGGTCAAAAGGATTCGAAAACTGGCCGGAATAAAATCAGCGGACAGCAAAGAGAGAGAAAAGGAGCATTAGCAAAAAGGTCTCAGGGAAAAGCTAACGGGTACGAAGGTAAACATGCTTCTTCTACGGATAACCTGGCAGTGGCTTCTCAAGCAACGCCCACACGGACTCCCTCCAGGTCAATTTCATCAAGTCCTACCCAACCTTCAAACGTTATCCCTCCTGCTGGAGTGGTGAAATCTCCGCCAAAGCCAAAGCCACCAGTCACAAATCCCATGACTCAGCCGGCGAAGGGCATAACTGCAAACCTTACACCAGCACGAACGCTCTTGACTTCCAAAGCGCTCAGCATGGCGGAGCTGAAAGCTCAAAAAGAAGCTGCGAAGAAGTCGAGCAACGCGTCGTCAAGCTCCTTGCCTGCATACAAACCTGCTCCCACTGCCAGCGGACTGCGGACAGCTTTGACGCTTGGATCAGATTCTGACGAATCCGAATCCGAATCCGAATCTGAGAGTGAGTCTAGTTCAGATGGAACGGGGATACAGAAGTCTGGCACCACTGCAGTGAAAAAGAAACCATTTCATAAAGCAGCACCGAAACCTGATCCAACGATTCGAGATCGTTCCACGTCAGTTGATGTTGACGATGATGATGAGTCGGACTGATGTTCATTATGGGACCATCAGCATCAGGAGAAAGCTGTTGAAACCGGGAAACTACGCGAACAATAAGCTTCCGTACAAAAAGGTCACACAATGTTTTAAGAACATGCAGGAGTGTTTGATGGGTTTGTGGTCCTTTCTTGGTGACCTTAGAATAGGTGCCCTTGTGCATACTTGATGTACCTGCTTACGCCAAAACCCAAAGTTGCACCTTCCTGTAATTGTACATAGCATTTCGGGATTGTAGCTTTGGGAAGGCATCACTGCCTAGAATTTAATCCGGTCTACATTCGTACGCAATCCATCTTTCGTAGGCATCCCATCGACTGATAGGACTAACCTACAATCCATCTGGTGAGCTCCTATCCACGACAAACGGCACAATGCTCCTCGTCAGCAGCAAAACACGCTCTGTCATTGCGCCCGTAGCCCTTTCCACCCCTCGTACTCCTCCGTCTAGATTTGTGTTCGCTAGCTTCCCCTTGCTCGGTGCACTGCCGTACCTCGATACTCGCGAGCTACAATTACGATGTTGACCCAGTCCGTGGAGGTCGTGGTGCTAAGTGGGGCGACCAACACCCTCAAGGCGCCCATGTCGGTCGCCAAATGGGGCGTGGATTTGGAACAAGGGCTCAGGCAGTGGAAATTGTGATGATGATGGGCTAGAATAGGATGAAGGTACTGTCAATGGACTTTTCTTATCATGGCCATGTGCTTGTGTGTATTGTGTCCTCTATTTCTAACTGCGTATCAATGTGCGCCGGAACATGACGGTGCATCATGCAGACTCAGTTGCTCCTCCATGGCCGCGCCCTTCTCCAAGCCCACTGGCTATATTCGAGGGGTGAAGGGGTCAGGAAGCTGTTCTTGATGGATCCACCGTGGGGATCACAGGATCTGGCGGCTCAAGGAACAAGTAGAGCGCCGCTCAAGGTTGCTATTGTCCGGGCTGTAGAGAATAAGCTGCAACAGGCCAAGTCCTGTCGTCTTTCGTCTTGTCTTGCTTTTGTTTTCGTCTTCATCCAGTTTCCTCCTTACGCCCCTGCCTGTGTCCGACATGCTCAGGAAGTCTCAGGGTCAATCGTATTCCCTGCAACAATATTCGCCCAACCAATCAACCGCCAATGCTTCTCAATTCTCCTGCTAAGTGCAATTTTCTGTCCAATTTCCGTACATGCTGGACTCGTCAAGCTCAGCTTCGCCGCATCGGCCTTCACGCCCATGACTTTCGCTCCCGTAGCTGTTGATCCGATGTTGACCATAAGCACTTCGTTCTTGGAAAGCTTGGCCACCTTAGCCTGCTTGCCGTCTGCGGTCTTGACGCCTAACAATCTCCGGAGGAGGAAGTAGTTCACTTCGAGTTCCATGTAGATAGCCGGGAGCTTGCCTTTTAAGCCGAGCACGTGACCAACCAATCTATCTGCACGACAGAGCGTCGGGTCGATTCTCGTACCAACGCCAATCAGGCCTCCAGGCACGGCAAATTTGAGGTCATTTTGTTCAGCTAGGAGCGACTCGACACGACTTCGGATTGGGCGGCAAATCGTTTGACCACTTTCGTCCTTGGTAATGATGCCAGGTCTGATCTCAATTTCGTCTCCGATTTTCAAAATTCCAGTTAAGATACTGCCGCCTGCAACGCCACCCTTGAGATCTTCAATTTCAGCGCCTGGCTTGTTCACATCAAAAGATCGGATAACGATCATGTGTGGATCTGCAGCAAAGTCACGGATGGGGACGGGGATCTTCGACACGATGAATTCGTTGACTGCGTCGATATTGTATTTCAGCTGAGCAGAGATGGGTATGATTGGTGAGGTGTCGGCAACTGTGCCTCGAATGAATTTCAGAATGGATTCTTGATGCGCTTGGGCATCTGCTTCCCGCATTAGGTCGACCTTGTTCTGTAAGATGATGATATGGTTGAGTTTCATGATTTCGATGGCGGCAAGATGTTCTGAGGTTTGTGGTTGAGGACATGATTCATTCCCTGCGATCAGCAGAAGAGCGGCGTCCATGACAGCTGCTCCCGACAACATGGTACTCATGAGAATATCGTGGCCAGGACAGTCGACGAAACTGTGTGCTAAGTTAGTTGGGGATTATGGAGGTACATGGGACGTATTGACTGACGAGACGTGTCGGAGCAGTCTATATCTGCCTGTACATCCCTCTCTCTCGCATGGTGGGTCAACCTCTTTATCGCTCTTGAAGCTTTTATAGCACGTCGGTCTGGGACACTCCTCACTATCGCATTTGTAGATTTTCGCATTCGCATAGCCGAGCTTGATTGTAATGTTCCTCTCCAATTCATTTTTGAACCTGGACGCCCTTAGCGGTTGCATAACGAATGTTCGCCCAACTAATTACCTGACGGTCTGTACACCGCTGATAGCTTTTACCACAGTGCTCTTCCCGTGTGCGACATGTCCGATGGTACCAATGTTAATCGTTGCTTGTCGAGCAATAATTTCCGGAGTTAGAGGCGTGAGAGAGGCTATGTCGAGTGTTGATGGGTCTGCCTGTTCTGGTAGAGGTGGACGGACGATTTCCGCAATAGGGACAACAGCAGTGGTGCCCTTCTTGAGTGCTGATTTAGGAATCGTGTTAGTCTCTTCTACCTCTTCATGTATGAGGTCGTGATCGTGGGTCTCGTTCTCTTCCTCAGAGTGGGAGAGCTCCTCATCCGAGAAGTCACCATTCGTAGCCATGATTGCGAGTTTCTATGAGTTCAAGAGGACGCTGATGCTTCGTTCGCCGAGTGTCTTCGCTTGGTTTCTTTTGCTGGGGTTGATCAAATCCAAGTTGTTTGCGGAGGTAGTCGACAATCTATGGAATTTTGTTTGCGGCAAAGTTGCCGTGACTCACCGCGGGGACGGATACAGTAGCTTGCACAAGGCCGCAAAGTATCTCCGAAACTTTTTTCTGTGGCACAGAGCGACGAAGCTCAGGCACAAGCTAAAGACCACCACCCACTATCCAAAACCCTTTGCAACATGTCTCAAAATAATCCTACGCAGATATTCGCCGATGACGTCCAAGAAGAGAAGGGCGAAAATGCCAGATTATCGGCTTTCGTGGGCGCCATCGCGGTGGGAGACTTGGTGAAGAGCACATTGGGACCCAAAGGCATGGACAAAATCCTACAGTCGGCTTCAACCGGTGAGATCATGGTCACCAACGATGGAGCTACGATCCTCAAAGCCATTGCTCTCGACAATGCCGCGGCGAAGGTCCTCGTCAATATTTCGAAAGTTCAAGACGACGAGGTTGGAGACGGTACAACCTCTGTTACCGTATTGGCAGCTGAGCTTCTTCGAGAGGCTGAGAAGCTTGTCGACAGAAAGATACATCCACAGACCATCATCGAAGGTTACAGAATAGCAAGCCACGCCGCACTGGCAGCTCTTGAGAAGACTGCAGTCGATAATAGTAAAGACAAGGCAGCGTTCAGGAGAGATTTAGTGGCCATTGCAAGAACAACGCTAAGCTCGAAAGTCCTCAGTCAAGATCGCGATCAGTTCGCAGAGCTAGCTTGTGATGCCGTGTTGAGGCTTAAAGGCTCTGCAGATTTGAACCACATCCAAATCATTAAGAAGGCCGGCGGCAAACTCAGCGACTCATATTTGGACGAAGGATTCATTCTTGACAAACGGATAGGCGTCAACCAGCCGAAGAGGTTGGAGAACGCTAAGATCTTGGTCGCCAACACTGCTATGGATACGGACAAGATTAAGATATTCGGCGCAAGAGTCAAGGTTGAGTCGACTGGAAAACTGGCCGAGCTCGAGAAGGCTGAACGAGAGAAGATGAAAGCGAAGGTGGACAGAATCAAATCACACGGAATTAACTGCTTCATCAACCGACAGTTGATCTACAACTGGCCTGAACAGTTGTTCTCGGAGGCTGGTATCATGTCGATTGAGCACGCCGATTTCGACGGCATTGAACGACTAGCACTTGTCACTGGCGGAGAGATCACGTCGACATTCGACCATCCAGAACATGTCAAGCTCGGTCGCTGCGACCTGATAGAGGAGGTTATAATAGGCGAAGATACACTCATCAAATTCTCTGGGGTTGCTGCTGGTGAGGCTTGCACTATAGTATTGAGGGGTGCTACTGAGCAGTTACTGGACGAAGCCGAGCGATCCCTCCATGATGCCTTGGCAGTGCTTTCACAGACAGTTCGAGAGCCGAAGACAACCCTTGGCGGTGGATGCGCAGAAATGGTCATGGCGAAGGCGGTTGATTCGGCGGCACAGAAGATTGGTGGCAAGAAACGCCTAGCAGTCGACTCGTTCTCCAACGCACTTCGCCAACTGCCAACCATTCTAGCGGACAATGCGGGCCTTGATTCGAGTGCTCTTGTCAGTGAGTTGAGATCAGAGGTCTACCGCGGGATGACGAGTTCCGGTCTCGACCTAATGACGCCGGGGGGAGGGATAGCAGATATGAGGGAGATGGGAGTGATTGAAAGCTACAAACTCAAGCGGGCCGTTGTATCCTCAGCTTCCGAGGCAGCAGAACTTCTCCTCCGGGTCGACAATATCATTCGCAGCGCGCCACGGAAGCGGGAGCGAATGTAATGTGCCCAGGATCCAAAAAGCGAATTGGCTGGCATCAGTGCAGTCAGGCGATGGGAAGGCCCTTCCTCCCTTATGCACTTGATATGATCTCCGCAAAACATTATTGATGGTCACGATAGACGATACCCTGCATAGCGGCGTTGGTCACAGATAACGGAATGGAGGAATTATCTCGCTGCAACATCACCATGAATTGTGCCGTCGGTAACTTTTCCCCCTTGCTATCCAGATTGTAGCCAATATCCTAGTGACTACCGGTAACTCGCCGAACAAGCATAACAGGCTGCTCTGCGTGAAGCACTTGAAATAGATAGGCGAAAGCGTTCTTGCAAGGTTCTGCCTAGACAATGACTTGAAGTTGGGATTGGTGGTAACCCCGGCGAATTGGCACGGGGAAGTGCCTCACAATCCCATAACCGTTTCTGCCCAAAACGGGCGATACGTACGTGTCACTATATTTAGAGACAGCCTTCGTCGCTTTGGCCCTGTCAAGTAATGGAGTAGCTTGGCCTTTGCTAGAAACAAGTTATCCATTGAGGCCCACCTGACCGGCGTTGTGAATATAGCACCCTACACCCTCTACAAAGTAGTAATCGTCACCAATCTAACACTCTAGCCCATTTCACCCAACAAACATCAGCCTGACAAGACCTATTCAAAACCCACACCCATACTCCCCCATACCAAAGCCCTTTGAATCACCCTCAACCCAAACACACACAACACCTGCTCCTCTTCAATCAAAAAAAGCCATATCAAACCTCGCCGGCGCCCCGTTCGTCACCGACGCCAACGCCGGCCTGTCCAAAGAGCGAATGGCTGAGTTGAACGAACAGTACAGGGCGCGCATCGCTGCTGAAAAGGCTGAAAAAGAAGCCGCGAAGAAAGCTAAGAAGGGAAAGGACGACAAGAAGAACCGAAAAGCATCAAGCATAGGCAGTGGTTAGCTAGAAGCGATAGGGCCGGGGAGATGTTGGCAAGCTTTCTCTCAAAGGAGGTTAGGTATTGGCAGCTGGTGAGGGAGGGGAAGTTGGGTTAGCTCTGTCGAACTCTGACCTAGAAGTAGTAGAGGAAATGACTAGAATGAAATGAATGTCCACAATCATAACTTCACATGTTAATTTCCCCGGGGGAGACCAGGGAGCGGGCAATAATTAGACTCGAAATGGTTTGAGAGTTGGTGTTCTGCTTGGTCTTGCAAATTGTCCATTTCTATCAATTGAAATACTTCTCAAGCTCCCATTTCGCTACCAGATCTCTCTCCAATATGAGGCAATGACAGTTGACCAACAACGATGGGAAACGCTTCATCCAAAATCTATAGTAACCCTCGTCGCTCCCACCCATCGAGCGGATGTTTTCTTTGACAATGTCCGGCAGATCTGTGAGGTGACGTCTCTTATTGCGAATTGCTCGAAGGAGATCTACCATCTTGTTTCCGGAGTACTTTCTCTGCTTCCCCATCTCGGTGAAGAAATTCTTTGGCAAAGCCTTGGTAAAGTCCAAGGAAGGACCTATGACGTCGGGTCCGAGCGCCTCAAGTGCCAGCATCTCCTCAGAAGTAGGAGATACAAAGTTCTTCTCGTGTTCATATTGATCGGATACCTCACAAAGGAAATCCAGCTTAGTGGCGATATCCCAGAAATACGGATGTCGAAGGACAGTCAGTGTATCTGGACGATCTCGCGGATCATGCTTAAGCATCTGCATAATCAAGTCGTCGGCATCGAATTGGTAGTCGTGGAGTCGTAGGTCGTCGGTGCTAAATCTGTCCTCCTTAATGTTCAGATCACGACCTAAGCTAGAGCCGCCCACGTCGAAGGGATGACGGCCTTGAGTCATCACGTAGTAAAAGAGGCACCCGAGAGAAAAGATATCAATCGCCTTCGTGGCCCGGCGCCCCGAGGATGGATCGATCACGGTGCCCTCGGAGGAATGGGTCGTAGATTGAGAAAGAGAACTATCAGCGGCCGGGGAGGCGACAGATGCTCGGGAGCCGACCAGCAATTCTGGAGCACGCCAACCAGTTGTTCCTGCTGCAGTGCGGTTGGCGGTGGGTGCAAATGTAGATTCGGGCCCTTCGTCCAATGGCTTGCAGAGTCCGAAGTCGGAAATGACATAGTGGAGCTTGGGCCGTCCAACCACTGGTCTACTACTTTTCGTAGCTCTGACGAGGACGTTTTGAGGCTTGATGTCACGATGGACGAGTTTGAGTGCATGCAGATGTGAGACTCCATCTGTTATCTGTCGAAGAGCATCCTTCACGTCAAGACCTTGTGGGGTAGTGACGAGTGATGGATACCTATCCATATGTTCGATGACCTGATCTAAGGAAGCCTCAAACCGGTCAAGAGCCAGGTAGGTGAAGCTTAGAGACTCTTCTTTGCCGAAATACCGAATGACGTGTGGATTTTCGTCGCTTGATAGGAGATGCTTGATCTCTTTAGCAGCGAGACTGTTCGCCGAGCGTATCAGTCGTTTCACAGCAACCTCCCTGCCGCCAAGATGACCGGGAAAGACGGCGGTACCATTGCTACCATGACCCAAACAGCGGTCTTCGGTGGAATCGTATATAATCTTTCCGATCTGGATCATTCCGTCCTTCAAAGCCACTTCCTGCATGATAGACTGGTCTCCGTCAAGAGCTTCCGGGCTCATAGTCTTTTTCTTTTTGTTGTTCTTACCACCGCGCCTGCCGCGCTTTGTTCTCTTTTTCTTTGATTCTGTGCTACCATTAACCGTGCCACCTTCATTTCCTTTAGAGTCGTCGTCTGACTCGCCATCCGAGCTCTGTTCTTGTGTGTCCTGAACTATTTCAGCCGGGCCCGAGCTAGACGAGGTCTTCCCGACGTTATCATCTGCTTGTCGCGCAATGTCCGACTGCGTCGCGCTCCGCGACCGGGCCAAGAGAGAAGGGGCAACTTCCTCCGGCATCGGTGGCGTGTGGTGGTCATCGCTTTGTGACTGACCAGACGTGTTCGTTAAATCAATATCCTCTGGCTTCGACGCGATGGCCATTTCTTTCTCTGAATTGCGTAAAGGCTCATGAGTTCTGCTGCTGAATGAGGGTGGGAATCTGGCCCGACGAAGGAGATCTTGAATCTCTAGCGCGACCGGGTTTTGTCTCCGAAGACCGAGCGCGAACAGACATACGCCCAAAACCATAACAACAAAGGTAACAATTATATTGCCACCTATCCCTCCTGCGAATTTAGACGCGGCTGCTGGCGGTAACAGAGACCCTTCGACAACACCAGACTCCGGTGGCACCACGACCTCTGCTTTTGGCGTTCCAGCTGAGATCGTCAATGGCATAGGGGGGCCGCCATATACAGGAGGAGTGAGGACATGGACCCCGATCAAATCATCCATATCCTCGTCAAAGTTCAAAAGCTCTTGCTCGCCAAATGATCCGGTGAACCTCTTCGCAAGTGTCGCAGAATTGGTTACTCCAGGGTATGACAGCTCTGACATTGCGTACCAGTGGCCACCTCCTGTTTGGTTGACGAATACCTTAGTCTGCTGAAAAGCGTTATCCCACTCTTGTAGCGATCTGGAATTGAGAGGATCGAGAGGCTGTGGGAGAACGGCCAAGGGTGCCATATTGCTTTGGCCATTGGAGGGTCGCACAACGTCAAAGACTCGAGCGACGGGTGTCTCCAGGACATATGTGAACCTTGGGGCTCTGGTTGATGGCGCCTCGAGGTCCCATCCTGTTATCCGGCCATCGTGAAAAGTCTGGATGTGATAACGATCTAGTGGAGCAACATGCTGGGCTTGCAAATCCACGTCGCGAGTATTGGGCGTCCATTCGGAGTATTTGATGGTGCAAAGTAATTCCTTCGAGATAGTGCTGTACACTTTGATGGTGTATGTGACCCGACCTAAATTGAGGGTCCCAATTGGCTCGTGTTCAGGTTGATCGAGCTCGAAATCACTGACTCGGCGGCAGCTCTTGTCTTGATTGTCGTTGACGAATATGTTACGCATGTCGAACTGGGTCACCACGTTGCCAGATGCAGCGTCAATTGTATACATGGACGTTTCTTTATCAGCAATGTAAATCAATCCCGGGTCGTCAACGAAAGGTGTATTCAGAGCTATCTCTCTGACCGTGGCGTCCAGCTTCTGCAAGCCTTTCTTAGGATCCGAGTATTGAATGTAGAGGATTCCATCTTTGCTTGGCTCAACAATGAAGATGTACTCGTCGTCTTGCGGCTGGTCGCCATCGTCCGAACGACTAGGTCGGTGATGTGTGGTTTCGATCATCGGAGAATCGGGAATCAATGCCCATCTCTCCTGTCCCGTCTTCCTATCACGGGCATGGATGGCCCCATCAACTGTAGCTAGTAGGACGATATTCTCAACCTCCCAATCTTGCAAAGAACGCGCTGTGGATAGCGACGAGAGCCTTGTAGAAGGCTCACCCGACTTGGCAAGAGGTGCTCTGACAGCATCATCGGGATGTGCTGGAGCGATGGCTAGAAAAGGGTCTCCGTTTTTGGATAGTTCAGTAGACTTGCGTTTGGTGTTTGTTGTATCGATGTCAAGGAGGGGTAGTATCTCAGCTGGACTGCGGCTAGGCTGAGTTTGGTGGCTAGGTTGTGAGGCTGCATGTTGGACGGTAGATGAGAGCAGGTCTTGATGTTGCCGACTGACGACATTGATGACGCTGTTGGCAGACTGCGGTTGAGCAGCAGCAAGAAGGAGGATGATGGCCCATAGTGCTAACACATTCTTCGCGGCTCCGACTCCTCCACCAGGGCCAGGCAACCGACGTCGAGGGTTGGCCATGGTAGAGAGGTCAGAAGATGTGTCATAAATGGAGCGGACTAGGAAGTAGACGGCATTGTATATGATGCTGGGATCTCCAGCTCAATGTCAAAGCGTGGAAAGTGAGTGTGGGAGTGTTGAGTGGTCGCCTGGGGATTGGAAGGGAAAGGGCAAGGAGTCGATTATTCGTGGCGCAGTCAGCCGGAAGGGATTGACTTTAGTTGCCGCTTGTTATTCCAGAGCTGGTTAGAAGATTCCCCGCTAGCGCTGTTTCAGAATTCCTCCGGTTGCAAAGTCCACGAATGATTGTTATCCCAACAACCCGTCTCCTTTTTCGATATGCATTGGACATTCGAGTTTCAATGCATTCACTGATGCTTGAAATCTAGTATCTCTATCCACTCTGTGAGCGCTTCTCATTGGCAAGAAGCGTCACAACGTTTAGGACAAGGCCAGCTTGGATCTCGTAATCTTACGCCCCTAGGTTCCTATGTACCTAACATCCCCCCATTCTCTAGACATCCACGACAACTCTATGATATATGGAAACAGCATCCAAGTATCTTGTGGCAATTGCGAGTCAACAACTGGCAGAGGCGATGCACGGTGAACGCTCGGTTTTTCTTGGCCCAGAACTCATAGGACCTCTTCTTGGAGATCAGCGTTCATCTTATGTACTTTACTCTCTTCACACGGAGTTAGTGTAACACTATTGCCACAAGCCAAGGAGTGCCACTCTCAGAGCGGCGGGAATTAGGCAGGCTGAGGACAATGAGGGAAGCGCTAGCCGCATAGCGGTTGGATGCTTGCTGGGAGTGGTCATACGGTGACAGGATCTCACGGGGAGGGGTATTTAGAGGAAGGCATAAGGGGAACAAAAGCTGTTTTCCAGACCGGCTACAAGCTGATTGCTAGCTTCCGAATAGATTGCATGTCGAGACTCTCATCCACCAAGCATCCTTCTAACGCCGTTGAATAGAGGAACAGAATGTCTTTCATAACGTCTCTGCCTCCTTCAAGAGCTCGGTGACAGTAACCACGCGGTAACCTCGGCGCCTCATCTCGGGCAGCACCTTTTGTAGCATGGGAGCCGTCCAGCTCCTCCTATCATGACAGATAATGATTCCTCCGGGCCGCAACATGCTAAGTATATGCCATGCATTGACACGCCAAATGGGAATTTGCGGATCGTGTGGATAGATGCTGCCAAGAACGAGCTGGTAACCCAATTTTCGCAGATTCTTGCGCATCCTTTCGCTGAAGAAGCCTGAGCCTGGTCGGAAGTAATTAGGGGGGCCTTCAACGCCAACAGCAGCGTAGGCATCGCGGAGTTTTCCTCTTACGGACTCGATCTGGTTGCCGAGAACAGCGTCACTCAGGGTTCGCGAAGGCTCGTCGTTCATGGCATGATTCCCAAGTTCGTTTCCATTGCGTATTAGATTTTGCAAGGTCTCCTCGCGACCGGCGACTTGTGATCCGATGATGAAGAATGTTGCGGTCGCCCCGTTGGCCTTGAGTACCTGCATTATCTCGTCTGTGTATTCGGATGGCCCATCATCGATTGTGAGCGCAATAATCTTTGAAGGCGTCGGAACATGCCAGAGAACATCCGGCCAGCGACGCTGGAAGTAGCGTATTAGAATGGTTGGCGGTTTGTAGATTATGTAGAAGGGAGTGATTAAGATGCACATAACGGCCAGAAGGATAAGCATAGTATCTATCCTCGACCGTCGGGCTCTTCTCCGCAATTTGGATGGTAGTCGGAAGAGGAACCGGACAAGAGACATCAAAGAATCGGCGACTCAACATTCCAGGTCTTTTTAGGATGATGCGTGCGGCTGGTCGAAAAACTAATCACCTCCACTCAATCTCAGGACTGCTACGATAACTTCGCCGTTCCCATATACCTTCGTTGTTGATAGTGACACAGTTGTCAGTGCCAAGGATGCTACGAAAGAAGAGATAGATGTCGAAGATAGTAAGGATATGGACTTAGGATGCGTCTCCTAATCCAGTGGGGGGTTGGAGAGGGGTAAATAGGACGGGTTAAAAGTACCTAACATATATGAGTGTTGCGGCGATAATCTGACTGGTTTATGGTCAAATGGAGAAATTGTGATGGTCCAGCCTTTTGAGAGCACGTCTCTGGTAGTTACCACAATGTCTGCCGCACTCGAGAATCTAATCGTCTCTTATCACGAGCTGAACAGCTCCGTGGTTGATGAACTCACCTCAGAGCCGAGTCCGCTGGAGTTCATGAGGTACGTTGCCAGAAATCGGCCTTTTGTCGTGCGTGGCGGTACCAGGCATTGGCCGGCCACACGACGTTGGAACGCTGAATATCTACGAAACGTGATGGGGTCAAGCAAAGTCAATGTGGCAATCACACCTACTGGGTTCGTGACTACGACAGTCGCCGAAGCTGGCTAGGCTGACTGTTTGTTAGGAATGCGGACTCAGTGACTATCAATCCAGCGAATGGCAAGAGATATTTTGTCAAGCCACTAGAGGAGCTTGAGTCGTTCGGAGAGTTTCTAAGCTATGTTCAAGAGCAAGAGAAGGCGCCATGTGAGGGAAATGATGAAGTAAAGTATGCGCAAACTCGTATGTCCATTATGACCCACTCAATATGCTGTGGAGAAGCACTTCCTCAAAACGGGCGTACTCCAGATGAACTAGACATACACATCAGATGGAACCAACAACAGCTAACCCCGACTTTCCACCAGAAAACGACAACCTCCGAGACGAGTACTCAGCATTGTATGACGATGTCGAAGCAGACATCGTTTGGGCACGAGTTGCACTTGAACAAGAGCCTGACGCGATCAACCTCTGGATTGGCAACTCCCGCAGTGTGACCGCTCTGCACAGAGACAATTATGAGAATGTGTATTGCCAGATTATGGGCAGTAAGCACTTCGTCCTTCTGCCACCTATCGCGATGCCGTGTGTCAATGAGCAGATGTTGCAACCTGCGACATACGTTGTACGTTGTCTCTGTGCATTGAGGGATTTTGCTGATGTGTTTCGAACAGCGAAAGATGAACCAAGGCCATCAGCCCGGAGTTGATTCTAGTGAGGGTTTGATCATTGCGCCTGACACGGATGCTGAGGCTGTTCCTTTCGCAGTTTGGGACCCGGACAAGCCTACCGAAAACAGCACTCCTTTCTCAAAGCTCACTAAGCCCATGCAAGTGGATTTGGATCCTGGTGATATGTTATACCTGCCTGCTTTATGGTGAGCCTCCCGTAATTTTCACTAGCGTCGATGGATCACAAAATCGAATTGGTCTCATAAGTTGACACAAGCAGGTATCACAAGGTCAGTCAAACTTGTGGTGATGAAGGCATTTGCTGTGCTGTCAATTACTGGTAAGTAGATGCGCTGCACGTCTCACCTCAACGTGTAGGATACTCATAGCAACAGGTATGATATGGACTTCTCCGGCTCTGCATATTCGACAAGTGCCTTTATTCGAGACATCACACTATCTTCAACGCAAGCACAAGCTGCTTAGGCTTCGTGAAAATGATAAGAGGCTGACGTACTATCGTTTCTGCTATTAACGGATTTGAACGATATACCCAAGCTACGACCTTGATTAAGATATCTCTTTGGCATGCCTCACCAGCCCAATTCCAAGGCACGCACCTCATCTTCGCAGTCCTCAACTTGGGCATGCATCGGTCATTCTTGAACTGCTGCATCTGAACACCATTATCCTAACGCGGGTATTGGCTGGATTTGGACAATGCGGAGGTGGAAGAGACCGTTCCTAGGAGTTGCATTCACGAAGTATACCGCATGAATTAGAGTATAGAATATGTGAGCCTTAAGCTGATCTCGCGAATATTGAATTGTAGTCGCAGCATATGGTAGGAGGACCCGTGGCGAATTCGTAGGGGAGGTGGCCCAGAGATTTTAACGAAAAACTCCCCGCTCAAAAGGGGAGCTCGAACCCCACACATCCCCTTACCCCTCACGTTTGACCCTAAATTGAACGCGTCTGGAAAAAAAATCAGGTACGCGTCGTGGTATGCAGAATTTCATAACCTATTTTCCGCAATCGAGTTTAGGCGCCGTTGCTGCCCATCATGTCCAGCGAAGCAGTGAAAAAGCGAGGAAGACCAAAGAAGGCTGTCACTTTGGAAGAAGAAGTCATTGTGATCGAGCAATCATCCAAATCGAAGTCTAGAAAGGCGACACCGAAGAAGCTGACCGTCAGAGAGACTGCGAAGCCGACAAAGCCATTGTCAGAGCCTACGGAGACTGCAGAAGATACTCCTGTATCTAAGTCGCAGACCAAAAAAGGAGCAAATGGCAGGAATTCCGCGAAGTCGACGCTGGCGAGCAGCGACACTGCCAAGCCAAAGCTACCATCGAGTGTGGGATCAGAAATACTCCAACAAGCAACTGCCTTCACAAATGTCACCGAACGAACCACATCGACCAACCCCGGAGTGCGCAAGATCAATGGAGCCGACCCCATACCGACGAAAGAACTCATAAAAGCTAGTGAGATTGCATCGAGTGCCACGAGGACAAAGGTTGCAGAACCAAGACAAGAGCAGACAACGTCCCTCGCGTTTAAAGAGGAAGAGACTCAATTAAGTGCCGGGCAAATGCCATCCGATGAAGTAATTGAAAAGACAGCAAGCCCAGTACTGCCTCAAAGTAGTGGCACACTGACCAGCGAAGAAGATCCTGCTCGTCTCATTCAAGAATCGCAACAAGAGGCTGCAGACGCAATGCGCAATAAGGACATGTTCCCGGCGTCATCTGGTAGGCATGGCAAAACCGGAGCCTCGATTAGCAATACCACGGACACTTCCTTGTCTCCAAAATTCGAACCATCACCAGCAGCCAAACCTATAACAGCGTCGAAGACTAACCCACGGTTACCGACGTCCTTCCCTCCACCTGCTGCACCCCCTCCTCCGCCGCGACCGACCCAACTTCCCTACCACGAGTTGAAGAAGAACCCTGAGTTCAAAGCTCTTTCTCGGAAATACACGAGCCTCCTCATTGCAATACCTATTGCTCTTTTCACCTCTTACGTCTTGTATGGCCGCTGTAAGTATGACGTCTTTCTATAGGCATCGCTGGTACATCGCAATGACTGACATTTCCCCTAGATACGAATCAGATGGCCAGAAGGCGGATAGGCGATCAAGGCCCGATCAAAAGGAATGGCGGTGCGAAACCAAGGTTGTTAGTCGAAAATGCTGACAATACGACGACGCCTCCCAACAACGCAACAAACACAGCCACTGTTAAGCCGGATAAGAGACTTCTAGAGGAATGAACACAATCAAGTACTAGACAAGCACGCAAGATTCTATAAAAGCAGCTCTCATATCGGCATGTTGTTACAATACATTGGGCTTCGCCAAAGCCGGCTACAACAGCGGATTCTCCCCAAGAACTTCAACCCGGCAAGGTGAGGAGTTATCAAAAGCTGAGGTATATGACCTCTGCCATTGTGGGTCCGATAAAATTGGGGATTTATAAGCCCGATTCACAAAAGCTATCCATGATCCTCCCGTTAATCCGTTCCTCCCGATCCTCCAGTCTCGTCGCCTGATAAGCTCCCTCCCTCATCTTCCTCAAACAGCACGAATTGAGCTGCCAGTTCTGATTCCCCTTCGAGACCCTCCACCTCCCACGCTTATCAGTCAATACTGGAATCTGGTTTGCCACTAGCTCCATGTGTGCGGGCGAAAACTCAACCCTGTGTGATTGCTCAACGGTCTCAGCTGGGGTTTCCTGGTCGTCTCGAATGCTAAAGGGATCGAGCGTCTGGAACCCGACGTCGACAAAGCATCGCGATGGTACGTGCCAGGTGGTGTGGAGGAGTCTGTTTGGTAACGGAACCTGCTGAGGGAATGGCCCGCCACGCCCGTCGCCGCATTTGCGTCTCTTATTGTTGATGATGGCTGCGCAGTCCATACAGGGAGATGAGAGGATTTCAGTTGCGTCGTAGATCTTGCACCTTCCGCGATTTGCCTGCCAACATACGCCTGTTCGGAAGCGGTGCGTGGCTTGATGCGAGCAGACGAAGAGAACCTGGTTTGTCGTGCACATATTGAGAAACCCACTTGCGTGTGTCTGAGACCGAGGCAGAAGACAAGATGGCTGGAACTACTTGCCCAGATCGTAGCAGGATGAAACTGTCCCAAATTTGATAGACTAGAATGCAAGGTACTTGAAAAAGTATTTGCGAACGTTGGAAAGGGGGCTGTATTATAGTCAAGACCTCTACAAACGCCGCACAGACGGAAAGAGATTGAGAAAACGCAAGATCAGTCATCTTCGACCGTGTGGTAGAAGTGCCTCGCGTGCTTTCACTGCGGGTAGGAAGAAAGCTCGAGACACGTTGCTATCTTTGGTCTTTGTTCTCGAGAGCAATTTCTGACGCACAGTCACAATGTAGTGAACCAAGCATAAATATGTCGAGATGAACAAAGGGCATGAATGGCGGGATGGAGAATTTAGACTCATGAGTGGAGTTGGTCATTGCTCATAGGTGTTTGTTAGGGATGTGAATTTGTTCGCTCGAATCAACATGTCGCGAGGTTCGTAATGATCTGACATCGGTTGCTCACCGAGGTTGAATAGACAGTTGGTGCATGTATTGATGAGCTTAGACTAGGTTCCACATTGTCTAACATGGACCAACAACGTTTCCTGTTTGCTCAATAGCACAATCACTGTTGTGAGCCATGGCTCTCGACTTCACTCCCCCAACGTGAATCTTCTGGCGTTTCTCCAGCAGCAGCAGCAGCAGCAGCAGCAGCAGCGTCACGCTCAAAACACTCTTCGCAACTCGCATTGAAGAACCATCTCGTCCGCACCATTGGCGAGCGAGCTCTACATCTGTCCTTTGCATCCTGTTCCTCACCATCTGCATCATCATCATCTCTCTCACCTCTCTTCTTGCCTCTGTTTCCCTCCCGTCCTCCACCCTCGGTTTTATCAATCGGATCACAAACACAACTCTTCACCAAGCTCGGGCCCTCACACCCACATTCCTTAAATGCCCAGCGCTCGTGCACGCACACAAAGGCGCTGGTTGGCGACTGGTGTAGTGGCCGCGTGGAGTGCAGGAGCTGGGCGGATGCGGGAGGGGAGCGCAGGGAGGAGGTTCGTGGGGTGAGGGACGGGCGGTGCGGGGCGCAGATTGAGGGGGTAGTGGAGAGGGGGTTGATGGAGAGCTGTGCAGAGGTTTTGGAGGTGGAGGTAGCTGTGGTTGGGCGGGTGGACGGGGAGGAGAGGTTGGAGTGCGCGGTGCGGAATGTTGAGGTTGAGAGCGTTGAAGCCATGGATGCGCTGTCAGTGTCTGCATCCGTCTGCACTTCAAGGGGTACTGGGGGAGGAGTAGTGGGATGGGGAGGTGAGTTGAAGTCCTCGTCATCGAATTCAGAGGACGCGATATTGAGAGCTTGCATTTTGTATGTTGTCCAGCTGCCTGCGTTGAGCAGTGTTGTGGCCTGAGGTGAAGATGGTACCGAGGATGACAGTCTCTCGTACTGTTCTGGGCCGTCGAGGTCGATCAGTGGTACTGCAGGGTATTTCCGTGCGGTATGTCGCTCATGTAAGTCTGAATTTAGGTGCTGTGGCCAGCGTGGATGTTGCAACTCTTGTTTGTTGTGCTCGGGATTGGTCTCGTAGAGAGACATGATCTCCTCTCGAGTGTTGAATGGGGTCTCCCCGGCATCGTCTGGTTGAATGATTGACGAAAGCTGTGCGTCGTCCTCACGGCTGAATGCTCCAGCTACTAGCTCCTGAATACTCGGAAACGGAGTTCGTGAATTGTGTTGTAAGGAATTCACAGATCCATACTCGACTGGCGAGATGCTGGTCAATTGTTTGGCCCCTTTTCGCGCTCTCGGTAGACCTTTTCGGAGCTGCTGCGACCAACTCGACTTCAAGCATCTCCCCTGCCGTTGTGTCTTTTTGGCTGCTCTCGCTATATTTCCGTCTTCCGGCTCGGCGCCCTGTAACTCTTTTCCAAATGGCGCGAGTGCTTCCCGCAGAGTATCTCTGCTTATATCGATGCCGCGTCGACGTTCGCTCCTTCCCCGAAATTCCCCTTCGTCGTCCGCCTCAGCCGCCGCATCCTCATCTTCTGTGTGGCCACTACTGGTGATTCGGTCATTATCTTCTTCAATATTGATTTCAACGGTGCTCTCCAATATCCACTCCTCCCCATTTAGGCGCTCCTTCAAATCTCTGCCGCCTAATATGGGCCCACGCTCAGGCTGTAGCCCGAGCTCCTCGACAAGGCAATCGTCGCAGATAGGCTCCAGGAAGTTCTTGTGTACGAAATGGCGAATGGAGCACTGCCGATTGAGGGCCGGAAATAGGTCACTATTGGCGAATTGTGAACCGTTAGTTGAAGTTGGCGAATGATCAGATGATGAAGACGTATTTGATAGATGACGGTCGCATCGCCGGCGAGGTGTAGTCGAAGAAGGGTTGAATGACGGACGACATGGCATTAAGCGGTGATAGCGACATCCGCATTCCCGATATGTCCAAATTTCCGTGATGCACATCTCAGCTCATGGTCTTGGAATCTACGCTTGGAAATAAGAAAATCTCAAATTGGGGGGGAACTCGGTGCAGGCGCCGAAGAAAAAGAAAAGTGATTGTAGGACGTGCCCTGTGTTGAGACACAAGGTTGTTTGTGTTCGCAGTGGAATTTTTGCGTTGCAGAAGAGAACCAACAACAAACCTTCTAACTTGGTAGGAATACGGACAGCCAAATGAACACCCATGTTTGCGTAAGGCAATTCCAAAAATGTGAATTCCAATAAAAAGTCCAGACAGGAGCTGGGAAAGCTGCATCAGGATTGCATCCTGGACCGCGCATCCGATCTCGTTCGTGCCACGTCAGCGCTGCGGACGTCCTTGAGGCATCATGACGGTTTATGATGCGAGAAAATACTGGGAGCTCATTATACTCACGAAGATTGTAAAGGTATCGGAAAATGGTGCTATATGAAGATATAGGCTTGAAGCTGACGTCCAGTTTGCGAGCGTTCCGCAAATTCAAAATTGTACACCCAAGCTTTTTCACAGATTTTGTAGCTTACATCGATGGAATGAGCTTTGCAAAGTCTATCCAACATTCGTGCTCCAATACTTTTTGCATAGTTTCGTCACAAAAGATCTCAAATCGGCTGGAAATCCCGGGCGAAGCATCAAGATCTCGCACCGTAGTCTGATATTTCCTGAAGATTGCAGCGGTGAGAGTCAGCATCTCTGCGTTGGCAAGATGCATGCCGATGCACATTCTTGCTCCACTGCTAAAGGCCCAGAACCACTTATTTCTTGGATCCGCTTCCGGGATGAGGCTACCCTCTTCCGTAAGCCACCTTCCGGGGTTGAAAGCCAACGGCTCTGGAAAGACACTCGGTTCACGATGTAGGCAGTATGGTGACATGCCAACCACAGTGTTGGCAGGGATATTGTAGCCATCGATCACAGTGTCAGTGGACAGGATGCGAGGTTCGATAGTTGGAAGGGGTGCATAGAGACGAAGTGTCTCGCGGATTACTGCATTGAGATATGGCAATCGGGCTAGATCTTTGGGTGCGGATATACCCTGATCATCTGCTGGGACTTCTCGTAGCTCTGTTCGAAGATTCGTTTGGAAGAGATGATGGCGTGGGAGAGACATAGCCCAGATCAAAAACATCAGCGTGTCGGCAGTAGTGTCGATACCGGCAAGTAAATGATCGGCACATTCAGACGCAATGTCCATGTCGCTCAATCCCTGCTCTTTCTGGACTTTCATAAGCCTACCAATTACAGTGCTTTCAGCCAGCTTCAGACGTATGTCCAGGGGTGCGGCTTTGGCGTTCATGTAGGCTCGAAGGCCATGGTTTCGAATCCCAGTGTAGGTGAAAGGTCTTTTCATGGGCAGAAGGCCGAGGTCAGTAATGAGGCGGTCGAGCGGGCCCTTCCGGGTCGTAATCCAGTTGGTAAAGGTAGGAAAATGCACGGCGAACCATGACAGCCGTCTGCGAGATTGGTCGAGGATGTCGTCTAACAGTCTTCTGTCTTTAGAAGAAGGGGTCATGGCGCTGGTGCCTCCGTAGATTGGCCCGTACACGAACTCGGAGATTGCATCTATCGAAAAGTAGTGGAGGCTCGTAAATATCTCACTTGCGGCATCCGATTCTTGTTCCAACATCTGCAGGTAGGCGGCGACTTTTCTTTGCACAAGATCGGAAATGTTAGAGCTCAGGATGACCTGATTAGAGTACATATGGCTGATGAGCTTTTTGCGTTCTCGGTGGTCCTTGCCAGAGCTGAAGGTAAAGAGATTTGGGCGGCCATATACATCAAACATCCTATAGAATGTGGTTCTTTCGAACGGGCTCCCAGCTCCATAGATCTGTCGCAAGGCTGACAAGCTGTTGAATGAGATTTCGTTCGGTCCTATTCGAACAGCACGACCATAGCGGAGATGAAGATGGTGAACGGCCTGGGTGGATCGTCCTTTCCACGCCTCCAATGCTAGACGATAACGAGTGATTGCGAATGATTTCGGACCCGGAATCCTTCTCAAACCAGGCTTGCTAACATAGTCATACAGGAAAGCATAGATAGCTGCGAATAACAGCAAGAGCGGAGCCCATGCCGCAATATTCGAGAGAGCTGCCATTTCGGTAAGCCAAGCTTTGCTGGTTCAACGTCATTCGGGAATTGTTGCAAACTCACCAACACTCAATACCATGATGACGACAATACTAGAGGCACAAATGCCGACGGGATTATGTAGACAGGTCAGTGCCCGCGACGGCAATATATTCTTGAGGTAAAGAGATGCGGCCGTAACAACGGGCAAGAAATGTCGAGCGCGGACTTATCCGCAGCCTTCGGGCCGGCCAAGCGCTTCCATGTTCACATAACGAACAGAAAACGGCCTTCTTTGCGACATTGCCTGCACTAGGCAGGGTGCCTTGGAGTAGCTTTCAGTGGGAGCAAAGGACAGGGAAGGAGAGTGACGCAGATGCCCACAACCTAGCACGAGCAACTCCGTTAAGGCGTCTTTTGCCACAGCGTATCACTACGGCTGTGCTCCAGTCTTGTGTCGGGAAATTCAGAGTAATCGCCATAGTAGCTTCACAAGTAGCAGAATGTGAAACGTATAACTCAAGGAAAGTTCACCGGGAGGGGTTAAATATCGATATGAACGGAGCAGCCTGGTCCTCCAGTGTCTCTGTGGCATGGGAAGGGTTCGGGAGAAAGTTTAATAGAGAGCCAAACTCTTTCAGGCTAAGACGAGTACAAAGTTCGAAAGACAGGCGTCTCTGTACACTGCACCGTTTTCCATCTTTGCGGTACCAGCGTTGGAGAAAAGGTAGAAGCATCGCTCTTAGCGATTGGTAGGCATAACCTATGGCGTACTCTGACATTGGTGAAAGCGTAGAGGCGTCTTATTGATCGCTGATCGGATACTGGCAAGGACAATCAACGCTGATCAGCGCTCATTCAGCACTTGCCACCTTATCATGGGCCTGTCTCAAGCGGACTCCTCCCGTCCTTCCTTGGTAGGTGCGTCGAGGTGCAAGCATTCCATGGCTTCTATGATAGCAGCATCAGCATCCAGGGCGCCTCATTGGTCAGTAGAGAGTGTGTCGGCGACTGAAATCGTCCTGCCTGCTGTGTTATCGGGTGATTCTTATCGCAGGTCATGTTGAGGCGCTGACCTCCACACTGCCTCGATTTGCCCACGGTTGGCCCGACCAAGTCGTTATTTGCATCGTGACGATCCATAAAGGGGATGCTTTTCCCCAACGAAACCTCCTCGTCGACCTGGAACATGTGCTCCAAGTTGTGGTGGTCTACGTGAAAGCTTACCGGGCTTTTTGGACCTCATCCACAAAGCTGCTGCCCGAGGCCATATCTGTGACGTTCACGTCTTTTGTACTGAATAAATTCATAGCTTACTCTCTGCTATTGGCTGGTATCTCTCATTCTTTTCTTCACTTACAGACCCAGTCTGGCCATTGATTCCGAGTGTCTCAACTGCACGCATATTGCATCTTTACATTACATCACTCACTTTCTTGTCCTGCGACACTTTTGTGTAACGACCTGTTCAATATGGCAGACCACAGAAAAGCAATTTACCACAGAACGGCATCGATCAAACCGATACGGGCATCAAGCGAGGCTAAAATCGAAAGCTGGGTCTCAATGATCGCAGAACCAGTATTGCAGTATTGATTTTCGTCGCCGATCTCCTCGTCGACCGCTTCGCCACTACCCGACGAGGTCTCGAATCTTGACATGCACAGATGATCGCCCTAGGGCACCATTGGCACTGGTCTCTTCGTAGGTTCGGGCCAGATGCTCGCTTTGGGAGTTCCGGCCTTCGTATTGGTCACCTACATCATCATAACTATCCTCGTTTATTTCATTGTGACCGCGACTACGGAAGTGGCCACTTATTTGCCCATCCATGGTGGCGCGATGAGCTACTACGGCTACCGGTACGTGTCAAGGAGTATGGGTTTTGCGATGGGTTATCTGTACTGGTATGCTCTTGGCATTCTGGTGCCGTATGAGGGTAAAACACGCCTGACATCTCTCCAGCCTCCATGACACTGACGAGCCTTCAAAGTCACCGCTGCTGGCTTAGTCATCGACTACTGGCACAACATCAACATCGCAGTTTGGATCACCATCATGCTCGCCTGTGATCATCGGTTCGACTTTCATGGCTGTCCGCTTCTACGGAGGAAGCGAAATTTTGGTTCGCCGAGACTAAAGTCATCGCCCTGGTCGGACTCCTGATGCTTTCTTTCCTCCTCTTCTGGGGCGGAGGATCCTAGCGGGATGGTATCCTCGGCTTCCACTACTGGAAAGAGCCTGGAGCCGCAAACACCCACATCGTTAGCGGCAACACACGGCCGCTTCGTCGCGTTCTGGGAGACGATGGTGCTCTCGGTCTTTCCGTTCACGTTTGCGCCAGAACTATTAGTCATCACAGGTGATGAGATGGAGTCTTCACGGCGTAACCTTTCCAAAGCGTCGAAGCGCTACTTCTATAGGCTGATCTTCTATCTCTTCTCCGTGCTGACTATCGGCCGCATTTGCCCTTCGAACGCCTCTGCGTTGACGAATTGCGATCAAGGTGAGAATTGGTTGCGCACTTCCCTGTGTCACCCTCTGACACACTTGTCTAACGCCAAAACCTAACAAAAGGCGCTGGTTCCTCGCCCTTCGTCGTCGGCATCCAAAACGCTGGCATCTCCACTCTTCCCAGTATCGTCAACACCGTCATAATTACGAGCGCGTGGTGGTCTAGTAACAACTTCCTCTACATCTCCAACCGCAGCCTCTACTCCCTCACCGTCCAGGGCTCCGCGCCATGCATCTTCAAAACGTGCTCGAAACACGGTGGCCGTACTACGTCGTCGGTGTCTCCTCCCTCTTCAGCACCCTCGCTTACCTCAACTGTGGTAGCTCGGGCTCTATCATCTTCAACTGGTTTGTCAATCTGGCCAACACCTCGGGCTTCATCACCTGGATCTGTTGCTGCATCGTCTACCTGGGCCTCCTCAAAGCATGCCACACTCAGAATATGGAGGTGCCGTGGAAGTCTATCCTGCAGCCGTATAGCGCTTACATCGCCTTGGTGGTTCACGTTACTGGTGTCTGCTGAATGTGTTTATAGTCTTCTTCCTGAGCAAGTGGTCTGCGTCGAGCATTTTGACTGCGTATGTGGGCACCCCCCGACCTTTGTGGATACCTGCGCATGGATGGTGTTTAGGCATGATAGGTGGGTTTGGCATCCGGAGGAGGTGGATATGCAGACTGGGTTGGAAGAGGTGATGGAGTGTGGGAGGCCCGCTGGTGAAGAGGAAGGTTTGGAAGAGGATTTTCATGGTTATCGAGCAGAAAAATGCTCCAGCGTCTTCTTTGAGGATCCACCTCTCCAAAAGTTTGTATCTCACGAGATTCTCTCCAACGATGCTGTTTCGGAATTGATTTTCGTATGAAGACCTCTTTGCCTCCCTCCCGACAATCGCTTATCGAAGCATGAGTTAGGAGGAGCTTTTTACCAACCATCCTTCACCTTGATAGAAAGTAATCACGTGTGTGCTCTTCAGATCTCTTCAGTCTTCGAATCCTGGACCATACCGCGTAGTAGTCTCCATTCCTACACTCTCAGCTAGCGTAACTGAAATGGAAGAGGTTGAATGTGAATGGGTCTACCATCTTTTCGCCAGCAAGAAACCGCATCAGCCATTCCTTGAGTGATGCTTGCATTTCGTATTTCAGATGTTTGCAGATCCAGGCTGACTCGGCGGAGCGCAAAATGCGCTTGCTGTGCGCTTCGGAGAGATCACTGACCTGAGTGATCCACATAATATTGTTGCTCGTTTCGTTAGCAGACAACCGTAAATCCTCGACTCCCTTATACAGGTTGTTCATGTAAGCTTTGAGTTGCTCGGAGTCATCGTGGTAGTCGATGGCGATTGCGGCCAGCAGCAGCAAGCACGTCAGTTGCCATATGAGTTCAAGGCGGTCCGGTCGGGTGAGATTGGAGGGATCACGGGGTTCTTTGGAGAGGCAGAAGTACAGTGTTGACTCCCGGTTCAAGGAGAAAGCACCAGGAGACGTATCACCAGAGCTGTCGTCTGTGACACTTCCTTTGCCTTTGTCACTCGCTGGGGGTTCAATCGAGATCTCTCTGATCTGTCGCAGGAAATCATTGGTCCCATTCAAGAGTCTTGCGAAATCCACCTTTTCCAA
>Ga0335072_10001858_pt1 | contig 33571 bp, 38 predicted proteins | sample Lox_Sample_21_FD_206725 | JGI IMG/M metagenome (GOLD analysis project Ga0335072, IMG submission 206725) | Soil microbial communities from Loxahatchee National Wildlife Refuge, Florida, United States - Lox_Sample_2.1 | ecosystem: Environmental > Terrestrial > Soil > Wetlands | place: USA... | reverse complement strand
AGCAGGCTGCTGCTCTGCAGGCGGCGCGGGAGGAACGCGGGAAACTGCTTCTTTCAGATCAGGTGGTCGGACACCAGCTGCCGTCAGACGCACTCAGCGCTTTGACTGCGCAACTGAAGGCCATACCGGATCTGACGCGCGCATATCTCGTCCGCAAGTCCACGCGATACCTTCCTGAGACACCCATGTACGTGCTCGGCTTCAAGATCACGCGCTGGTGGCAGATATACAATTCAGCAAACAGCCATGCGTCGACGCAACGCATACGCCAGGAAGTGAAATTCCCCGGCAACACCTTGATCGTGAACGTCGAAGGCCGGAACCGGCGATTTGCCGACAAGCTGCGCCGTGTGCGGGGCTCGAGGATCCTGTAGCGCAATCCGCCTCCATTCGGGCCGGCCCGTCAGGCCGGGAAGGGGCGGCTGATCTCGTCGGCTCACATTGCCCGCAAGTGGTCCCAGTCGATGCTCACGCCAGGCACGGCGGCTATGGCGGTTTGACCCCTTAGCTCGAGCACCATCGGTGGCCCGTATTCGCCGGCAGCGATTCGGTAGATCATCACACTACGCTCGGCCGGATCTATCAACCAGACCTCCGGAACGCCGGCACGTTCCAACGCACGCAGTTTGGTGGTTTGGTCGTAGGCCGCGGTAGAGGGCGAGAGGACCTCTGCGTGGGAAAGCTGATTTTCTCGGGAGAGAGTTGCCGTTGAACGACAACGGTGTAATCCGACGCGCATTGCCCACGCGGCAAACGTCGTTTTAGATCAGGTTCAAAAGCGGGTGCTGGCAGGCGTGCGACGAGCGCCGCTGACAGGCCGGCAGGGCTGCCGGACTCAAGCCCGATGGGACTTCATTTCGCGGTACGCGGCTTCCACGTTTGCGGCGAAACGCTTGCCGTCCATCAGCGGCGAGCTCTCGAGACGCGAGCGTAGCTCGTGACGGAGCGAGGCGAGACGAGGCAGATCGTTGGCCAGCGCGACGCCTGTCGAGACAAATTCTTCATCCGTACTCGCCGCGAGCTCCGTCAGTCCGACCTGATAGAGCAGGCTGAGGCCCGCCCGGCCGGGACTGGTCATGCCTACTCGCGTGACCGTCGGTATGCCCATCCAGAGTGCGTCGAGGCTCGTCGTATGACCGTTGTAGGGGAGTGTGTCGAGACAGAGGTCGATATCGTGGTAGGAGTCCAGATAGTCGCTGCGCGGCCGGGTTGCGACGAATTGCACCATGGACCCGTCGATACCCGCGGCGCGCGCACGAGCGAGCAGCTCCGATCGATACCTGCCGGGCGGCATCATCAACAGCAATCGCGCAGTCGGTAGCTGTCGGAGCAACGGAGCCCAGAGTTGCAGCGTACGGTCGGTCAGCTTGCAGGGATTATTCAGGCAGCCGAGCGTCAGGTGGCCGCGGGTCATGGCCGGCAACGGGTTGACCCCCGGCGTGGGTGCCCTGGGTCCCCTCGGTCCATAGCACCAAAAGGCATCGGGTAGCCGGATCGTACGCTCGGAATAATGTGCCTCGAAGCCCGGTGGGTCGAGCCTGGGGTCGCTGAACCGACAGTCGATTGCGTCGAGCCCCGTAGTTCCGGGATAAGCCAGCCAGGCCACCTGCAGGGGCGCCGGCCGTCGCGCGAACAGCAGCGGCCGACCGCCCGCCATGTGCATCGTCAGGTCCACCAGGATATCGATCCGATCCTCACGCACGAGAGTGGCCAGCGAAGCGTCGCTGAGCCCGCGAACGTCTTTGAATGTGTCGGCGCGGCTTCTGACTGCGTTCGTCACATCATCCGGCTGCGCCGCACTCGAATAGCAGACGATCTCGAACTCGGAGTGATCGTGGTTTTCGAGCAGCGGCAGGGTAAACAGGCTTTGGCAGTGGCTCCTGAAGTCGGGCGACACGTAGCCGATACGCAGCCGCGCTCCAGGTGAGTGACCCATGCCGCGCTCGGTTCCAGCGCTTCGCAGCGGCGCCGCGAATCGTTCGTTGAAGCGTCTGCACTCCGAAAGAATCGGTTCCGCGGCCTCGGACGTGTACATGAGGGAGAAGGCCAGGTCCGAGTGCGCGACTACGCAACGCGGGTCGAGCTCGAGCGCCTTGCGGAAGCATTCGATGGCGGAGTCGATATGGCCCCCGTCCTTGAGCACGCTTCCCAGGTCGATGTGCAGATAGACATGAGACGGATCGCGCTCGATGCCGAGGCGCAGCATTCTCTCGGCTTCCTCGATCTGTCCGAGCCTCTGCAGCAATGCGCCGGCGGCGGCGTAGGCACCTCCGAAATTGCTCCTGGCGCGGATTGCTGCCTCGTAGGCTGCAAGCGCTTCGTCCGGCCTCCCAAGCTCCAGAAGCGCGTTGCCGCGGTTGAAGTGAGCGTCGGCGCATCCGGGGTCCAGAGAAAGCGCGGTCTCGTAGTCGGACAGTGCCGCCTGATGCCGCTGTCCATAGGCCTGCGCGAGGCCGCGCTTGTTCAGCGCCTCGACGTAGTTCGGCCTGATGGAAAGCGCTTTATTGAAGCTCGCGATCGCGGCATCCAGCCGCCCGAGGTGGGCTTGAATGACCCCGCGGTTGAAATGGGCCTCCGAATCTCCTGGCTTGAGCGCGATGAGCGCGTCGCAACTGACGAGCGCCGCTTCATACGAGCCCAACCGGTGAAGAGAAGTCGCACGGGCTTTGTGCGCGTCGGCGTAGCCTGACTTCAGAGCGAGCGCGGCGTCGAAACTCCTGACCGCCCCATCGTGCTGCTCCAGCACCTGCAAGGCCGTGCCCCGATGAAAATGCGCCTCACTCTTGCGCGACGTACCGAGAGCAATCGCTTTCTCGAAGCTCGAGATTGCGGCTTCCGGGCGTTTCAGCTGCTGCTGAGCGATTCCGCGCTCGAAGTAGGCCTCCGCGTCCAGATCCGATTCGACCGCGATCGCACGATCGTAGCTGTCGACGGCGGCCTCGTACCGCGTCAGCTGAAACAGGGCGTTCGCGCGATTGTAGTGCGGCAGCGCATTGGACTCGGGGTCGAGCGCGATCGCCTTGTCGTAACAGGCGATGGCAGCCTCATGCCGGCCGAGCCGCGAGTAGCCGATTCCGTGGTAGATGTGCGCCATGGCATCCGCCGGATTGGAGGCGACCGACTCGTCGAACAGGGCAATAGCGGACTGGGTGTTGCCGAGCTCGAGCGCTATGACGCCGAGCATGGTCAGCATTGCCGGATGGCGCTGCAGCCGCAACGCCCGTTCGTAGCCCGCCTGCGCGTCCATCAGCCGGCCCTGTTGATGGAGAGCGAACGCCTGTTGGTAAATCGTCCTGGCCGGCTCGGCAAGCTCAGCGCTCATTATTATCAGGATCCCAAGGCAATCGGCACCCCATCCGGCAGTCATCAGCCGGCAGCGCCGAGAGGCTAGCAGGGTATCGTTGCGGAGATGTTTCGGCGGCGCCTATGGCGCCAATCCTGATGCCGCCATGGGACCGAGGCCCCGGCCCCAAGGCGAGCCCACCGCTGCGGTAGGCGCTGAGGCTGCTGTCTACGCGGAGCCGCGCTTGCCCTGCATCATTGCATCCACGCTCCACGGACCGGGACCTGCCACGCACAGGTACAGGAAGGTGAAGCAGAAGAGGACCGCCAGGTCGCCGCCATTGAGAAGGGGTACCCAGCTCTTGGGGAAATGCGCCATGAAGAAGGCGACCGCCATGTCGCCGGACAGGATGAAGGCGACCGGACGGCTGAAGAGCCCGATGGCCAGGAGGCCCCCGCCAACGAGCTCGATGACTCCCTGGACGCCGAGTAATGACGCCAGCTGCAGGTGGGCGAACATGTCCTGATGCGGAATATGCAGGAGCTTCGCGGAGCCATGCTGCATGAACAGCAGGGCCGCGACGATGCGCAGCACGCTCAACATTTCGGGTTGGGCGGTACCGCCCGTCTGCATCGCAATTTTTGTCGGAGTCATGTGCGAAACCCCTGTTGTCGATACCGATCCGGCGGCACTTTACTACGGATCGGAGTATCGGGCACTGCCTATCGGGGCCGGGGCCTGATCGACCCCCGCCGCGTCCGGGATCGCACCCCGAGACGTTCTATTTGGCGGAGGCCGGCTTCAGCCGGCTCGGTGGCTGTCCGCGCCGCGTCAAGACCCGATCCAACTTGGGCGAACCCGAGTGAGACGTTTGGTCCGGGTGAGTCTGCTGACGGCTGCCGGACTCTTTGGGCCTGCCGGGCGTGTCCGCGCTCGCCTTACCGCCGCGTCGCTTGCTCATGGTGAAGCCTCGGATGTCTGGGGGTTTGCCGCGCTATCGGCGGACGCAGAGATCGGGGGGGCGGGAATGCTTCCGCGTCGGCCCGTAGGCGGCAATCTGCGAGAGCTCCGTCCAGACCTGGTGGCAATCAATGTGTGCGAACAGTGTATGGTCGGTGTGCCCATCCGCCGGCGGTAACTCGACCTCGCAATAAACATCCTGTTCGGCTATCGGGAAGCCACACAAGCCGCAGCTGCCGCTCTTGCCGCGCCCAGCCCAAACTCCAGAGCAGGGCGCTCTGGGGATCAGCCGTGCACAGAGGCGACGACCGATCAGCATCCAAAGCTCGGTATCCGGCATGGCGCGATCTCTCGGAGACTTTCGGTCCAGCGCCGAAGCCGCCCGCAAGTCATATGCCCGTTCGCCCGCCCCCAGGTGCACTCCTTGCGGGGCCAAAGTCCGCGGTCAGCGAGGTCTCCCATGCCGCGGAGTGAAGGTCGAGCGGACGAGCGGGACGAGATGATGGCGATGATTCGCAGGATCCGCATCGCCTTGCTGACGACCGTCGACCTCGAGGGCCGCTTCCATACCAGGCCCGTTCAAACGCTGCAGGTCGAGCGCGGGGAGGTCATCTGGTTCTTCACGGGCTGGAGCAGCCCCAAGATCGACGAGCTGATCCATGATCAGCGCGTGAGTCTCGGGTACGCGGACCCGGGCGGACGCATCTATCTGGCGGTGAGCGGTGTGGCCAGCCTGCTCCGGGATCCCGCGAAGGCCGGTCAGCTCTGGTCGGCGGAGCAGAGGGCGTATTACCCCGACGGGGCCGGTGATCGGCGGCTCGCCCTCCTGAAGGTCCAGATCGAGCAGGCGGAATACTGGATCGGCCCGGGACGCGCGGCTCGCTGGCTCGCCGCCGCGAAAGCCCGCCTCACCGGCAGGCCGGCCGAGGTGATCGGCGAGAATCGGAAGCTCCGCTGAGCGGTCCGGCCACAAACGCGGCCTCGGAAAACGGTACACGGGTTGCTGGGGGAACGACATCCCCATCGTTGCCGAGAGAGATGCGCCATGAAACACGCCCAGGTCAAGGAACTGATGCTGCAGTCGTTGGAACACGAGCGCGGCGGTGTCAAGGTCTATGAGGCGGCGCTGCAGTGTGCCGTCCAGGAGGAGTTGAAGTCAGAATGGAAGCACTATTTCGAGCAGACGCAAAATCATGTGCAGACCCTTACGGCGCTCTGCAACACGCTGAAAATCGATCCCGAGGAGCAGACGCCGGGGACGCGGATCCTGAAGAAGATGGGCGCAGCGTTGGTTACGGCCATGCAGGAGGCGAAGTCGGCCGGCGACCCGGATGCGGCGCAACTGGTCGCCTGCGAGTGCGTCGTCCTGGCCGAGACCAAGGATCACCTGGATTGGGAGCTCATCGGCGAGGTGGCCAAGGAATCAAAGGGCGCCGACCAGGAGGCGCTGAGCAGCGCATACGAGCGGATCGAGGATGAAGAGGACGAGCACCTCTATCACACCCGCGGCTGGTGCCGGGAGCTCTGGCTCAAGTCGCTGGGTTTGAAGGCGGTGTTGCCGCCACCGGAGGAGCGTCGCGACGTCAAGACGGCCATCGGTGCGGCGCGCGCGCAGCAGGAACGCACCAAAATGCGCTAGTCCGCTGAGAGGCCGTGGAGCGGGCGCAGCCGTCATGGGCTGCGCAACCGCCGCGCCTCCAGCCATTGCCACGAGATGAGCGAGGGGACGCCGCACACCACCTCGCGCAGCCGCTTGGCCATTGAGACGGCCAGAGCGATCGCGCCCGTCATGCCGAGCAGGTGCCCGAAGAGAACGAAGGCGCCTTCCTGCACGCCAAGACCGGCCGGGACGACGAACGCCAGATAGCGAGCGGCCTGCGTCAGGCTCTCCAGTGCCAGGGCGGTGCTGGCGGTGACGGGATGCCCGAACAGGCGCAGCGCGAACCAGACCTCGAAGGCGGCCGAAAAGAATGCCACGAGTTGCAGAGTGCCGGCGACCAGCAGCGGCCATCCCCTGCGAAGACTCGCGCTCAGCTCGTGATCGAGTGAGGCCGCTCCTTCGGCCCAGAGCTGCGCGCCGACCAGCGGGCGCAGGAGTCTTTGCAGGCGTCTGAAGACAGAGCCGTGCCGCGCCAGGACCACGATTGCCGCCGGCACCGGTACGGTCACCAGGAAGGCGAGCAGAAGGCGATGAAACACCTGGCTCGGGCCGCTGATGAGGATCAGCAGGAGCAGGCCGACGGCCGTAAACACATACACCGTGAGCATCGTGAGCAGGATCTCTACGATGACACTGGCTACGACCGGTGCGGTCTCCAATCCCCGCCAGCGCATCAGGCGGACCGCTGCCACCCCACCGCCGACGCTGGCCACCGGCAGCAGGCGGTCGATCGCATCGCGTACCGTAGTGACCCAGAAGATGTAGGCGAACCGCGCACGCGGTTTGGGATCGTAGGGGCGAAGGAGCTCGCGCCAGCCTATCGCGTAGAGGAGAAAGAACCCCACGCGGTAAGGCGCCAGCCAGAGCAGGCTCCAGCCGCCGATGTCCAGTGCCCGCAACATGGCGCCGGCGTCTGCGCGAATGAAGAGGATGACGAGGAGGGCCAGGCCAAGCAGACCGCCGATGTACCCTGCGATTTTCAGGCCGGGACCTATATCAACGATTCAAAGGGGTCGACGCGATGCGCGCAGAACGTCTCGAGCTCAGGACAGCCTGTGCATCACGCCCGCGGCGTCGACGTCGAACTCGTTGCCCCGCCAGGTGACGCGGGAGGTGAAGAGGCTTCGGTACCAGACCCAGAAGAGCAACAGATCCCGGAAGGGCAGGAGCCAGAGGTCGCGAAGCAGATGCCGATCGCGGCGTGAACGATGCGCGACGTACAACGCCAGTCGTGCGGCGACGACCGTTCCAAACAGCGCCCATCCGGCGGTCGTAATCGAGGAGGCGCCGCCGACCAGCAGGATGCCGAAGAGCGCGAGCGGCAGGCTGAAGCTCAGAAAAACGAAGTGGAAGCAGCGCCGCCGCAACACGTGGATCGTCCGCATCCAGCGCACTTCGTGCCGGGTCACGGCCCCGAGGCTGGGCTCGTGATACTCCGCAGTGGGCACATAGGGAGACAGCAGGATCTGCAGCCCAAATGCGTGCACCAACTCTCCCAGCCGATGATCGTCGGCCAGATGGTTCGCCATGGCCTGCAGTCCGCCGACCGCCTGCAGCGTGTCACGCCGAACGCATATGGTCTGGCCGGAGACATAGCCCTGATAACCGAAGAGCCACGCCAGCAGGACCGACGGCATGTACCACTCGTTGATATACATCGCGCCGAGGCGGGAGTAGATCAGTTGCGTCGGCACGGCGCGGTACAGGCAGGTGACGAGGCCCACGCCCCGATCCTGCAGCGGCGCCGTCACGGTGCGCAGATAGTCGGGCCCCACGCAGGTATCGCTGTCCGCCATGGCGAACACGTCGTGACGTGCCCACGCCATGATGTTGATCAGGTTGTTGACCTTGCTGTTGCTGCCGTGCTGGTGGGGATTGGCCACGACGTCGATCGGAAGCGAGGGGAATTCCGCCATCAGCCGCTTCACCACCGCGAGCGCCGGATCGCGCGGGTCCAGCACGCCGAATACGATCTGATACTCCGGGTAATCCTGCTGACAGAACGAGCGCAGGTTCTCGTACAGGCCCGGCTCCGCGCCGCACAATGGCTTCAGGATCGAGACGGGCGGCAGTCGCTGCGGATGCGGCGGCGTTTTGCGTCCCCGCCAGACGAATAGGGCGATGAGAGTCAGTACGCTGTAGCCGGCGGCGACGATCAGACTCGCGAGCCCGATGACGGCCAGGATTGAATCAACGATGGCCATAAGCGGAGTGACTGGGTTGGACGTGGATGGCGAGCGGATTTGGGCCGTGAAACATTGTCTTACTTTTATCGGTCGCGCCTGGCTTGTCTGCGGCGAGCTGCACCCCCCTTAACCCCGCAGTTTGGCAGTCTCGCCCGCCGGCAGCAACCCGAAATGCGGCGCCGGCGTGCGAAACGGCCGTCCCAGCGACCTGGGACTCGTTCTTGGCATCCGCTTGCCTGCTGCCACCACCCGCCTTAGACTCACGGGCTCGAGCGGAGATGGCATTCCTCCCCGAACCGCCGCGTGAGCGGCTGATGATGCCTGCATCGCCTACACACGTAGAGGCAGGCCATCCATGCAGCTGCATCCCTCCGAGCTCACCCTCTATACACCCGCACGATTCTTCTTCGCGCCCGCGATCCTCATTCGGCCGAGTCGGGACAGTCCCTCACCGACGGCGGATCAGAGGCGTCGGGATTGATCACGCCGAAGCAGGCGGGCGTGTAGGCATAGAAGAGTCGCAGCTTCTCCTTGTGCAGCAGGTCGACGAGCTTCTGCGCCTCCTCGGCGGAGACGATGAACTCCACCTCGACGGTGAGAGTTCCGGCGAGCTCGAAAAAGCGCGCCTCGTGCAGAACGTGATGTCGGCCGAAGCCGGCCATGGCCTTGAAGGCGGAGCCGCCGCGGATGCCGAGCTTGTTCCCCTGCTCGAGCAGCCACTCCCATGCGAGCCGGCCGTGGTGGCGCTGGCCCTCATGCACGTAGAACCGAAATAAAGATCCCTGCATGGCGGATCGAGTCTAGGCGACGTCAGGAAAGAGATCAATTCAGCGCATTTTCCGAGGACAGATACATGTGGAAATCCGTTGCCGCGGTGTCGATCGGAGGCATGCTGGGGTGTCTTCTTCGCTGGCTCCTCGGATTACAGTTGAACAACCTCTTGCCGGCGATCCCGCCGGGAACCCTTGCGGCGAATGTGATCGGCGGCTACATCATCGGCCTCGCGGTGGTTTTCTTCGCGATCAATGCGGCCGTGCCGCCGGAGTGGAGGTTGTTCGTGACGACCGGCTTTTGCGGCGGCCTGACGACCTTTTCCACCTTCTCTGCGGAGGTCGTCACCCGGTTGGAGCGCGCGCAGGTCGGAACCGCCATGGCGGAGATCGGCGTGCACCTCGTGGGTTCGCTCGGCGCCACGGCCCTGGGCGTATTGACCATCCACTGGATTTTGCAACGCGGCTGACGGACTCAGCCTGGTCTCACGGTTGCTTGTCCACGTAGATGACGCCACCCTTCATCACGAAGATCGGATGTTCGGTGGCATGGATGTTCTCCAGCGGATTGCCGGGCAGCGCCACGACGTCGGCGTATTTGCCGGCCTCCAGCGTGCCGACCGGCGGCTTGTAGCTCTTGTCCTCGCGCTTGCCGAACACGAGGTCGGCGGCGCGTGCCGTGGCGGCCATCAGTGCCTGCGCGGGAGTCATGCCGTTCTTCACCATCAGCCAGAATTCCTGGGCATCGGTGCCGTGGGGCTCCACCGCCGAATCGGTGCCGAAGGCGATCGGCACGCCGATCTTCACCGCGTGCTGAAACATGATTTGCGCCTGGGCCGCGGCGGCCAGCGCCTTCACCCGGATCGCCGGCGGGTAGGAGTCGGCCTTCTGGGCGACCCAGTAGCCGGCGTAGAGCGTCGGCACGAGATATACGCCCTTCTGCTTCATGAGCCTCAGGGTGTCGTCCTTGAGGAAGGTGCCGTGCTCGATGGAATCCACCCCCGCCCGGATCGCCATCCGGGCGGCGAGGTCGCCGTGGCAATGCGCCGCGACCTTGCGGTGCCACGCGTGAGCTTCGGAGATGATGGCGTCCATCTCAGCCTGGCTGAGCTCCGGCACATCCACGGGGTCGGTCAGGGAGAGTACGCCGCCCGAGGGCATGAACTTGATGACGGTGGCGCCGTACTTCATCTGATAGCGCACGGCGGCGCGGCATTCGTCCGGGCCGTTGCAGACGCCGCGGTCCGGGCCGAAGGGGGTGGCCACATTCGGCGGCAGCGGGTCGCTGTCGGCATGGCCGCCGGTCGAGCCGATGGCGTAGTTGGAGACGATCATGCGCGGACCGTCGATCACGCCCGCATCGATGGCGTTGCGCAGAGCCGCGCCGATGTAGTCGACCGAGCCCACGTCGCGCACGCTGGTGAAGCCCGCGTCCAGGGTCTCCTTGGCGTAGTGCGAGGCGTAAAGCGCCTGCTCAGCAGGCACACGCATCAGGTCCTGATAGAAGCCCTTGTACCAGTTGTCCTCGAACTCGTAGTTGAGGTGCACGTGCGCATCGATCATGCCGGGTATCAGGGTGGCATCGCCCAGGTCGATGACACGAGCACCCGCGGGGATTTCCGCGCTGGGACCGACACCCGTGATCTTGCCGTCCTGCACGACGACGACACCGTGATCGGCAAGCTTGCCGGACACGGCATCGAAGATATGCGCGGCCTTGAGCACCACGGGGCCGGGCGGCGGTGCATCAGCCCTTGCGAGGGGCGCGAGTCCGATGAGACCGCAGAGCAGCGAAACCGAGAGGGCAAGGTATCTCACGACGGCTCCTCGTTTTAGGATGTATCTGCCGGTGGACCGATGCGGGCGCGCCATGCTCGATCGGAACGGCGACGCTGTCAATGATGGCAGCGCGTGCTCATCCGGGCGCCCAAGACGGATGGAGGGACTTGCGCGATGAAGCGAATGGACGGTCACCGCCTCCGGCGCCTCGAGCCTCGGCTCAAAGCCTGGCTTTGATCTCGTCGAGCATTTCCTGATCGAGCAGGCCGCGGGAAGCGCAGGTCAGGTCGGTCTGCGTGCCCTCGCTGTCGAGAAGATCGTCTATCCTGGATCGCACTTCGATGTGGTTGTCCTCGGCAAGGATGTTGAAGGCAACACGGGTCCTGGGTTGCGGGTAGGTCAGAGGGTCCGCTGACGCGAGCAGCCCCTTCACCTTGCCACAGTCCGCCTGCGCGGATGTGACCAGCGCCGCTCGCGGCGCCGTGGATACGAGCCCCGTCGCGTTGTCGACGGCCGAGATCTGATAGCCGTCCTGTACGAGAGTCTTGACGGCAGCGTCCAGAATCTGCGCCTTGGAGGCTTGTACCGACGCAGCCGCGCTCTGGTTCGGCGTGTCGGGGTGCAGGTATGCCGGCGGAGCGCAACCCGCGACCAGGAAAAGAAACCCGATGGAGGCGGCCAGGCGCACGGAGCGTCCCATCGCTACTTCTGCACGACGGGCAGCTCGATGTAGCTGGCGTTGCCTGGTGAGTGATAGACGGTCTGGGTGGCTTTGACGTAGTCGGCCGGCTTGGCGAAGAAGATGTTCTTCACGTAGGTCTGCGGGTTGCGGTCGTAGAGCGGGAACCAGCTCGACTGTATCTGCACCATGATGCGGTGGCCGGGCAGGAAGACGTGGTTGGCCGTCGGCAGCTCGAAGCGGTAGAGAAGCGGCGCATTCGCCGTCAGCGGCTGCGGATTGGAGAAGCCGGTGCGGTAGCGGCCGCGGAAAATGTCCATCGCGATGCCGAGCTGATAGCCGCCGAGCTGCGGCTCGTCGGCCACCTGGTCGGGGTAGACGTCGATCAGCTTGACCACCCAGTCGGAGTCCGTGCCGCTGGTGGAGGCGATCAGATGTACCTGCGGCTGGCCCGCGATGGCGACAGGCCCGGTCAGGACGGGCGACTCGAAGGTCAGCACGTCCGTGCGGCCGGAGAACGGCCGCTGATCATCAACCAGCCACTGGAACCAGGTCTGATCCCCGGAATAGCCGACGGGCTGGTCAGGACGGGTGCGGAACGGCACGGGCTTCGCCGGGTCGGAGACGTAGCTGGTGTTCTGCGAGTCCGCAGCCGTCGGTGGGGCGAAACCGGCGCTGCCGTCGCCATGAAGATAGAACGGCGTCGGCTTGATGCTGCATCCGCGGGCACAACCCTGCGGCCATGACTCAAGCCGTTCCCACCTGTTGGCGCCGGTCACGTAGGCGGTCACCGGTGCGACCGGGTTCGGCGGCGCGTCGCTCTTCAGGTAATGCGCCAGGAATGGAGCCAGGATCTGCTCCATGAAGTACGTGCCGGTGTCGCTGCCGAAGCGGATGGCGCCGAGGTGATCGGCGGCCTCGATCTCCTGGCCGTGATGCCACGGGCCGAGGACCAGATAAACCATGTCGTTGCCGCTGTCCTTGGGTTTGACGGCCTTGTACACGGCCATCGCGCCGTAGATGTCTTCCTGGTCCCACAGGCTGTCGACCAACATCATGGGCACCTTGAGCGGCTGCGCGGCGATGATCTTGTCCATCGCCTGCTCGCTCCAGAACGCGTCATACGCCGGATGCGCGACCAGCTTGTTCCAGAAGCCGATCTGGTCCATGCCGTAGGCCTTGCCCATCGCGCCGGCCGAGCCGTAATGCATATAGAGGTCGTAGTCGTCGTAGTAGTTGCTCCACCACTTGGCGCTGTTGTCCCGGGTGGCTTCCTGCTCGTAGACGTAAGGCAGGTTCTGCTCGCGGAAGGCGCCGTTGTGGAACCAGTCGTCGCCCATCCAGCCGTCGACCATCGGGTTCATCGGCACCACGACCTTGAGCGCCGGGTGCGGGTTGACGAGGGCGGTCAACGGCTCGTAGCCGTCGTAGGAAATACCCAGGATCCCGACCTTCCCGTTGCTCTGCGGCACATGCTTCACCAGCCAGTCGATGGTGTCGTAGGTGTCGGTCGACTCGTCGACGGGTGTGTGATTGAGAGGCCCGCGGAAGGGACGGTTCATCACGAAGTCGCCCTGCGAGCCGTACTTGCCGCGAACGTCCTGGATGACGCGGATGTAGCCTCCAGCCACGATCGTCGGAACGGCGTTGTCGTAGCCTTCGAGTGCCGTGCCCATGTTGCCGCTGAGCTGGCCATGCTCCGTCTCGGTGACCATGCTGCTGGCATCGTAAGGCGTGCGCGTCATCAGCATCGGCGCATCGTGCGCGCCCTTGGGAATCATGATGACGGTGTGCAGCTTGATGCCGTCGCGCATCGGGATCATCACATCGCGGATGGTGTACCCGAAGCTGGAATGGTTGGCCGTGAAGTGAGCCGGCGTCTCGCTGGGCAGCGACGGATATTTCGGGGGTGGTGTGGCGTCGGCGGCCGCAGCTGCAGCGGTGGAGACCACCAGAGCAGCCAGGAATACGCGCAGGCGACGGACCGATAGTGTCATGACACATCCCCCAGACTTCAACAACACCCGAGCCGGCGCGCATCCTAGCAGATCGGCTTCCGCCGCGCTTTCGTCCGAGGATCTAGCCGAGGAGCTTCAGCAGCTCATTGACCGTGCGCCAGTTGCGCGCCGTGGCGGGGACGCCCAGGCAGCGCTCGATCCTCGATCGCAGGATGGAGTCGGGAAATCCATCGGGTGTCCAGAGGTAGAAGACGCAGCCCTTCAGGCCGAACTCTTCCCGGCCGGCGTCGAGCCTCGCCAGCGGCTCGATGTCAGGTGGCCGGGGGGGCGATGCGAAGAAGTAGAGATGGAGCAACTTGTGATTCTGATGTGCGCCCGGGAACGGGTTGCCGCGGATGGCGGCGGCGAGCTCGGCCTTGCTGATCACCACCACCGTCGGCGCGCAGTCGAAGTTCTGCTTCACCAGCCGCTCTATCTTCCCGGCGAGCGCCCGCGGGTCGCGGCTTTTGCTGCGGAACACGATGTTGCCGCTTTGAATGTAAGTCTTCACCGCCTGGAAGCCCGCGGTCTCGAGCGCGCTCGCCAGTGCCTTCATGGGCACTTTGTTCTTGCCCACGACGTTGATTCCGCGCAGCAGCGCGAGCCACGTGGCTGCGGCAGCGCCAGGGGATGCGGGGGAGGCCGCGCTCATTGCAGTCCCAGCTTGAAGCACATCTTTTTTCGCTCCGCTCCGGCGTCCAGCGGGTATGCGGCGGGAACGCCGATGACACCGACGCACTCCGCGCCAAGGCGCTCGAGAGTCCGTCGACTCGGCAGGTTGTCGGGCTGGCAGGTGATCCACAGGCTCGTCATGCCGTGTCGCTTCGCCAGGGGCATGATCAGGCGACAGGCTCTCTCGGCATAGCGATGCCCGCGGTGGGCCGGCTCGACCGCATAGCCGACCTGTCCCGCATAACGGATCACGTCCTCACTCCAGCCGACTCTCAGGCGGATGCGCCCCAGGTATTCCCCGGCGGGAGACTGCATCCTGAAGGAGTACGCCGGTACGCCCCAGGGGCTTCCCGCGGCCGGCGTGCATTCGCCGAGGACGAGCCGCGGATCGCCGTCCGGGGGCAGCGCGAGACCGAGAAATTCGAAGGGCTCCGGGGTCGGCATCGGGGACGTCAGTAGACATAATCTGCCGCCGGCGATGATAACGAATGCGAGACGCCGTTCACAATTTCCGCGCGCCCGATGCGCAGCACGTCGCTAGTGCGCTACACATGTGCGGGTATCGTGCGTGCAACGGAGCATTCCAAGGTCATCGTCAGTGGGGGCGGTGGCTCATGTGTATGACCTACAGTGAGGCGGGGTTTCCGGCGCCGGTGTGAACTTTTCCGTCGTACCAGATTTTGTCGCCATCGGCGGCCTGATCGCAGTCTTCTGGACGCTGTTGCGGCGTACCCGACAGAGCCGGCTCAACTTCTGGCTGGTGGGGTGGTTGCTGCTGCTGGTGCACATCGTGGCGCTGTTCGTGGCGCAGAACACCAGCGGCAGCGCCAATGGCGCGTATTCCGTGGCCGTCGGCATGTTGGTCCTCACCGCCAGCGCCTTCGTCTGGGCGAGCAACGAACAGCTCGACGTCGAGTGGCGCAATCTCTCGATCGTGGTGTTCAGCGCGCTGCCCGACGTCGCGTTGCTCAGCTGCATCACCTGCGGCCTCGAATCGCCCTGGCTCTACGCCGGCCTGACGCTGGCGGGGATCGGGTCCACTCTCTGGATGATGCGTGCCTGGCGCGGCGTGGGCGATGAACCCGGCATGCGCTGGCGCACGTCCCTCGTGCTGGCCGTCTATTCGGTGCAGGGGGCGCTGCTGGCTTTCCATCAGGCCGATGAGGCCGTGAGCTGGATGCTCACCTGGCACTATCTGGCCGTCGCGGCCTTCTATCGGATGACCGCCTCGCGCCCCTCGGCGAGTGTGCGTTTCACCACGATCAGCTTCATCGCGTGGGCATTCGTGTTCCCGGTAAGCGATCTGATGGCGGTGCTGTGGCCGAATGCACACGTCGACGCCGAGGTGTGGAACCTCCCCAAGTTCCTGGTCGCGACGGGCATGACCTTCACGCTGCTCGAAGAGCAGTTGTCGAAGGCGGAGCACGCTTCGCTCCACGACGAGCTCACGGGCCTGCCCAACCGGCGCATGCTCGCCCGCCAGCTGCAGGAGACCATGACGCGGGCGCGGGCCACCTTTACCCAGCTGGCGCTGGTCGTGATCGACCTCGACGGGTTCAAGGAGATCAACGATACGCTCGGCCATGCGGCGGGCGACGAGGTGCTGCGCTGGGCGGCGCGGCAGTTTCGCGCACAGCTCAGCCAGCAGGACGTGCTGGCCCGACTGGGCGGCGACGAATTCGCCGTCATCCTCACGGACATTCCCGATCGCGATGCCGCCCAGCGGGCGGCGCACGGCCTACGCAGCGCCCTTGACTCCGGCATGGTGATCCTGGGCCGCCAGCTCGCGATTCGGGCCAGCGTCGGCTTCTCGCTGTATCCCTACGAGAGCGACAGCGCGGATCGTCTCTATGCGATCGCCGACCGCGCGATGTACGACCGCAAGCCCCGCCGGCAGGAGCCGGATCTGGCGCACGACGCCAGCAGCTCACTCTCGGCGTAGAGTCCGTGAGGCGGCGCCCGGGACCTGCCGACTGGGCGTGTGCGGCACCCGCGGCCCGTCCTCTTCACTCCCGCACTGCAGTCGAGGTCCGCGGTCTCCTCGAAGCCGCGCTGGCAACAGGCGATGGGGCTGCGGGGGCGCACTGCATCCACGAGCTGTGGATGCGTGGGGAGCTTGCGTTCGACATCGATTCGGCTCTCGATCGGCTGTGGAAGAGCGCCGCGGCCTCGGTGCCGGAATGGCTGCCGATGACGCATGTCGAGTGGCTGCCGCTGGCCTACGAGATCACTGCCCGCTTCGGCGCCACGCGCAGGGGGCGATCGAACATCTACCTCGTACTGCTCGACTATCGTGACCGGAAAGGCGCGCCGTACGGCGTGTATGTCGGCATGAGTCACTACACGCCCGCGCAGAGATTCGATCAACACAAAGCCGGCATCCGCGCGTCGGGCAGCGTGCTCAAGCGCGGACTCGAGGTTCTGACCGGTCCAACACTGCACCTGCAGCGCATTGCCCGCGCGGAGGCGGCCGCAATCGAGGTCGGGCTCGCCGGCGCGCTGGGTGACGCCGGTCTTCTGGTTCAGGGCGGTCACTGACCCGACCGCTCGCTCGAGCCGCGCCTCAGGGTTAGAGGCCGAGATCGCTCAAGCCGGGATGGTTGTCCGGCCGCCGCCCGAGCGGCCAGCGATACTTGCGCCCGGCTTCAGCGATCGGCAGGTCGTTGATGCTGGCGTGGCGCCGGCGCATGAGCCCGCGCTCGTCGAACTCCCAGTTCTCGTTGCCGTAGGAGCGGAACCACGAGCCGCTGTCATCGTGCCATTCGTACGCGAAGCGGACTGCGATGCGATTGCCGGCGAAGGCCCAGACCTCCTTGATGAGCCGGTAGTCGAGCTCGCGGGCCCACTTGCGCTCGAGAAAGGCGACGATCTCGCTGCGTCCGGCGATGAACTCCGAGCGGTTGCGCCAGCGGCTGTCCTCGGTGTAGGCGAGAGCGACACGCTCGGGCTCGCGAGTGTTCCAGGCGTCCTCCGCCGCGCGTGCCTTTTGAGCCGCGGTCTCGGCGGTGAAGGGAGGCAGGGGCGGTCGGCTCGACACGGGCAGTCCTCCTAGTGAGCGCGCTCGACGTTGACGGCGGCCGAGGCCAATCGATCCAACTTCATGAACGCTCCAACCGCGGCGCCCAGCCGCCGGGACGCCGGCTGAGGACGAGGCGATACCAGACGAGGGCTGCCAGAATCAGCGCGCCCAGAATCAGGAGGCTCGGCCGTCCGGCATCGGGGTCCGCCCAGTCGGCGGCACCGAAGGCGAGCGACAGAGCAATGCCGAGTAGGGGAGCCAGGGGATAGAGCGGCGAGCGCCAGAATCCGCTGGCGCCGGTCTGCCCGCGCATGCGCCCGACGAGCACGGCCGTACTGACGAGCAGCAGCGCGTACGGCACCAGACCCGAGAGGAAGGCCAGGAGAACGTGCCACGGAATCAGGCAGCAGGCGATCGATGCCAGCGTCACGGCCACTGTGGCCGCTCGAGGGACGCCGGAGCCGGCGTGAACTCTCGTCAGCGCGGAGTTGACCGGCGCCGGGAAGATCCCGTCCCGGGCGAAGCTGAAGAACAGCCGGACGGTGAACAGCAACTGAGCGATGAGGGCATTGAACACCGCCAGAGCCACCGCGGCGCTGAGCGCCTTGCCCGCGAGAGGGCCGGCGAGTGACGTGATGAGGGCGGTGAAGGGGGCGCCGCTCAGGAAGATGTCGGGATGCCCGCTCGAGCCCCAGGCGGCCGCGATGACCGGAAGTGCGACCGCCGCCGCCCCGATGAGGCTCGCCGCGATGATGACGCGGCCCATGTTGCGGTGGGGGTTCACCAGCTCTTCGCCGAAGGCGATCGCCTGATTCCCGCCCGCTGCGGCGAATCCGGCGTTCACCGCGCCCAAGGCCATGGCGGACGTCGCCACCGGCACCCATGCTCCGGCAGCGTCGGGGATGCGTGGGTGCGTCACCACCGCGATGAAGCTGCCCGTCGGGTGCCAGAGGCCCGCCACGACCAGCGCGAGCACCGCAACGAGCTCGATGGCTAGAAAAACCCCCGTCAACACGGCGCTGGCGCGTAACGCGAGAAGCGCGGCACCTGCGGCCAGGGCGATCGTGAGCACCGTGACCGCCCACGGCTGCACGGTGGGGATGACCTCCACGACGTACGTCGAGGTCATCCAGGCCAGGAAAGCATTCAGCGGCAGGACGGTCACCGCCCAGAGCGCAAGAGACGCGAACCCCGCTGCGGGGCCCAGGATGGAGCCGACACCCACGTAGTCGCCGCCCGCATAGGGATACGCAGAGCCGAGCTCCGCGTAAACCATTCCCCAGATCGCCGCCGCGCCTATTCCGATGAGGAATAGCGCCGCCGCCCCGGTACCCGCGTGCTGCAGCACGTCCGAGCCGGGGCCGTATACGGAAAAGACCGGCGAGAGACAGGAAAGCGTGAGCAGCAGGGCATCGAAAGCCGAGAGCTTGCGGTGCAGGCGCCGCGATTCCGGGGGCGCCCCGGCTGCTGGCGCATCCTGCGGATAGGCGGGTTCGATACTGGCGTCGGAATTCAAGGTTCAGTCGGCTCGCATGCGCTGCGATCGCAGCACCCCCGCGCCATATTACCCCGGTAGAATGCCCGCTGATCGTCCGGGGGACAGATCATGACCGAATCGCACGTGCTGCCGATCGTCCTCGTACCCGGCCTGCTGGCCTCGCCGCGCCTGTTCGGGGAGCAGATTCCCGAGCTCTGGCGGCTGGGGCCCGTGACCGTGGCGACTCACACGCGGGATGACAGCATGGCCGCCATTGCACAGCGCATTCTCGCGAGCGCGCCGGCGAAGTTTGCGCTCGCGGGCCTGTCGATGGGCGGGTACATCAGCTTCGAGATCCTGCGCCAGGCCCCGGAGCGGGTCGCGAGGCTGGTGCTGCTCGACACCACCGCACGATCTGACACGCCCGAGCAGAACCAGCAGCGACGCTTACAGGTCGAGATGGCACGGACCGGGCGCCTCGGCGAGATTGCGGACACGCTCTTCCCGAGACTGGTGCACGCGCGCCGCTGGGGTGACGAGACGCTCCGCCGCACGTGGCGCGCCATGGTGCAGGATGTCGGCGCCGACGGATTCATCAACCAGCAGACGGCCATCATGCGCCGGCCCGACTCCCGGCCCGGACTGGCCGCGATCCGCTGTCCGACGCTGGTGGTCGTGGGCGACGGTGATGTACTGACGCCACCGGACCGAGCGGAGGAGATAGCGAACGGGATCTCGCGCGCCCGTCTGAGCGTGATCCGCGATTCAGGTCACCTGTCGACCCTCGAGCAACCTGCCGCGGTCACGAGGAGCATGGTGGAGTTCCTGCGCGAATAACGAGGTAGCGACCTCAGCACAGAGGCATTGTCACGAGTAGATGCCGTGTTCCACTCTGCTGCTGCCGCGTACCGGGCGCAGCACCGGCCGCGTGGAGATGCCGGAGTGCCGGCGGTATAGTGGGAGTGAAGCCCGGCGACGATTGCCGGAGTTGGCGCTCGACTGAGAAGCCGGAGGTAAGCGTGACCGCTCATTACCTGTTGAAAACAGAACCCTCGGAATATTCGTTTGCCGACCTGAGTCGTGACAAGGAGACCACGTGGGACGGTGTATCGAATCCGGTGGCGGTTCGGAATCTGCGTGCCATGAGCCCCGGAGACAGGCTCGTGATTTACGAGACGGGGGATGTGAAAAGCGCCGTAGGGACGGCGAGCGTTGTTTCGCTTCAAGGGTCGTATCCCAAGGAGCCGCGAGTGAAGATCAAGGCCACGAAGTCGTTAGCGAGAGCGGTGACGCTGTCGGAAATCAAGGCTAACAAACTCTTTGCGGATTCACCTCTGGTTCGACAAGGACGTCTGAGTGTAGTTCCGCTGAGCGAAGAGCAATACCGCTACATCATCGGCTCATAAATTTTGTTTCGAACGCCTCCTGTTGCGGCGTCAGGTAAGGACGCATGGGTCTGACGCCATGACTAGACGTCAGAGTTGGCGTCGTGTTTTATCCTAGGGTCATCGAAACTCTGGCCTTGCATGGGGAGTAGCATTGGGACAATATCGGCCGGGACTTCCGTGTGGCCATGATGCATGAGCGTAACGACGCCCCAGCAGGAAGCCGCTGAGCCGACTCGCGCTCGGACTCTCCTATTTCAGTCTCGTCGCAGAGGAGGACCCCTGCCGGTATTCCTCTAGCTGCCATCGTGCGCGCCTTTGTCGCTCCGAGGGGAGGCGACCCACCGCCCGCGCGCGAATAAGGCAGACCCGGACAGCGTGCTTGCCGGCGGGGGGGATCACCGCCTACGCTTGCGGAATTGTCCAAAACCCAAGGGAAGCGAAATGTCGGTAGTGCTCCTGGAGCGGCCCGGCGACGGGGTCGCGCTGCTGCGGCTCAACCGCCCGGAGCGCATGAATGCGCTCAACATGGCGGTGCGTGAGAGTCTGGCTGCGCATTTCACGGAGCTGGCGTCGGACGACTCCGTCAGATGCGTCGTGATCACCGGTGATGAGAAGGCATTTGCGGCGGGGGCCGATGTTGCGGAGCTCGCGCAGCGGACACCCACCGATGAGGCGTTTGAGAAGTCTCGTGCGGCGTGGGCTGCGGTGGTGCGCTATCGCCGGCCCATCATCGCCGCGATCAACGGGTTCGCCCTGGGCGGCGGCTGCGAGCTCGCGATGCATTGCGACATCATCATCGCGGGGGAGGGCGCAAAGCTCGGGCAGCCGGAGGTCAAGCTCGGCATCATGCCGGGCGCCGGCGGGACACAGCGGTTCGTGCGTGCGACGGGCAAGTTTTCGGCCATGCGCTGGCTCCTGACGGGTGACCTGTTGACTGCCGAGCAGGCGCACAGGACGGGGCTCGTGTCCGAAGTGGTGGCGGATGGCGAGGTCCTGAAGCACGCGCTGAATGTTGCCGCACGCATCGCTGCGCTGCCGCCCCTCGCCGTGGCGGCCATCAAGGACGCGGTGCTCCGCGGTGCGGACCTGCCGCTCGATGCGGCGCTGCGCCTCGAAGCTCAGAGCTTTCAGGCGCTGTTCGCCAGCGAGGACCGGGCCGAGGGCATGCGCGCCTTCCTCGAGAAGCGCAAACCGGAGTTCAGGGGGCGTTAGATGTCGGATCAATCGGAGCGGCTGGACACGATAGGCGTGGTCGGCGCGGGCGCGATGGGCGCCGGCATTGCGCAATCGGTGTTGACGGTCGGGATGCGAGTGATACTGCACGATGCGAACGCAGCGGCGCTCGCCAGGGCGCGCGGCGAAATTCACTCGCGGATCGCCAGGCTGGCGGAAAAAGGTCAGATCACCGCCGCCGCAGCTACCGAGGCGCAGGGCCGGCTCACGCTGGCGGAGCGCCTGGAGGAGCTCGCGCCCGCGCAGATCGTGATCGAGGCCATCATCGAGCAGCTGGAGCCGAAGCAGCGGCTGTTCACTACGCTCGAGGACATCGTGCCCCCTGGCACCGTGCTCGCCACCAACACTTCATCGTTGGCGGTGGCCGCGATCGCGCGCGTCTGCCGCCATCGCGAGCGGGTTTGCGGGCTCCATTTCTTCAATCCCGTGCCGCTGATGCGCCTGGTGGAGGTGATTCGCGCCGCCGACACGTCGGAGCGCACGATGGCGCTCGCCCTCGCGTTTGCCGAGCGCCTCGGCAAAACTGCCGTGAAGGTAAAGGACGTGCCGGGCTTCCTGGTGAATCTCCTGGGCCGCGCTTACATCACCGAGGCGCTGCACATCCAACACGAGGGCGTCGCGCCGGTGGCGACGATCGACCGGATCATGCGCGAGGCGGCGGGCTTTCGCATGGGTCCCTTCGAGCTCATGGATCTGACCGGCATCGACGTCAATCTCCCGGCGACGCGGGTCGTCTACGAGGGGTTTCAGCACGATCCGCGGCTGAAAACCACGGCGCTGCACGAGTCGCTGCTGGCGGCGGGGCAACTGGGACGCAAGACCGGCCGTGGGTTCTACTCCTACAGCGAGGGCGGGGCGCTCCCGCCGCCGGATGGCGGCGAGGAGTCCGCCGCCGGCACGACAGCCGGGGCCGCCGCCGTGTCCGCGTGGGTTGCCGGGGAAACGCGCGAGTTCGAATCGCTCGCCGAGCGGGGTGTGAGACTCGTGGGCGTCGAAGAGGCCGAGGTGATTCTCGTGAGCCCGGCGCCGGGGGAGGATGCTGCCGGCAACGCGGCGAAGCTCGGACTCGATCCAACGCGCGCGGTCGCAGTGGACTTCCTGGGAATGGAAAAGGGCTTTCTGACATTGATGGCGCCTGTCGGCGGCGATGGGGCGGCGCGCAGGCTCGCCGCATGCCTGCGCGAGCGAGGGCTCTCGGTCGCGGTGATCAAAGACTCGCCCGCGTTCGTGGCGCCGCGAATCCTGGCCATGATCGTGAACCTTGCGTGCGAAGTCGCGCAGATCGGCATCGGGACGCCGGAGGACATCGACGTTGCGATGCGTCTGGCGCAGAACTATCCGCGCGGCCCCTTCGAATGGGGAGACTTGCTCGGCGCCACGCGGGTTCACGACATGCTGCGGCAGATGCAGGATATCACCGGTTCCGATCGTTACCGTCCCAGCCTCTGGCTGCGGCGGCGCGCGTTGCTCGCGCTGCCGTTGCGTACGCCGCAGTGATACCGCCGGCTCTATCGGCAATTGGGAGACTGACATGCTCGACCACGTCGGTTTTGCGGTCTCGGACCTGAAGAAGTCCAAGGCCTTCTACGCGGCGGCGTTGCAGCCGCTCGGCATCACACTGCTCATGGAAGTGACGGCGGAGCAGACGGGCGCCGGCGCGCATGCCGGATTCGGCATCGCGCCCAAGCCATTCTTCTGGATCGGCGACCACGGCTCGCGCTGCACGGGCGTCCATTTCGCGTTCACCGCGGAGAGCCGAGCGCAGGTCGTGCAATTCCACGAGGCGGCTCTGAAGGCGGGCGGCAGGGACAACGGCAAGCCGGGCGTGAGGCCGCACTATCACGACAATTACTACGGCGCATTCGTGCTCGATCCAGACGGCAACAACGTGGAGGCCGTCTGTCACAAGCCCCCTTGAGGCATGCAACCTGCTCCGGTCGGATTGCGTGCTGCTTCACGAAGGCGGCCAAAAAGCAGGGTAAATAAGTAAAACCGGGCTCCCGATCGGTTTGGACATGCGATCGCGGTCACTGTCCGAGCGAACGCGATATGTCAGGGTCTTCGCGCCAAGAGGCAGCGAGGGCATCGTCATGATCAGAACTCTGCGTAGTCAGGAGATCGACGATCAACAGTCGTTGGAGTTCAGCGAGCAATACCTGCTCGACCGATTGTTGGCCGCCGGCGTTGGATGTCTCGACGACTGGGTTGCGCTCTCCCCGCGCGCGAGACGCAACATCTTCGGCATCACTGTCGGCATGGCGCGGGCCATAGACCAGATGGCGAAAGCGCGGCGCAAGTGAGTCAGTAGGCGAATTGGTCGCTGTTGACGAAGCCGAGCTTTTGCAGCTGATTGCGTTGGGCCGCGGCAAGGACCTGCGCCACGACACCGTATTTGACGTGGGGATCGGGTCGCAGATGGATCTCGGGCTGCGGCACCCTGCGACTCTCCGCGCGGAAGTAACCCTCGAGCTGCTCGAAACTCGCGACAGCCGAGCCGTTCCATAGAACGGTGCCGTCGAAGTCGATATCCAGATTGATCACTTCCGGCTGCGCCTCACGGGCAGCCGACTGCGGCAGGTTCAGCTTGACCGCGTGAGTCATCATTGGAAGAGTGATCACGAGGGTGACGATCAATACCAGCAGGACATCGATAAGGGGAGTGGTATTGATCTCGCATTTCGGCGGCTCACGTGCCGGAGCAGCTGACAGCCGGGAAATGGGCGACCTGCCCGAAGGAACAGCGGGAATCATGATCTGATCACCCATTGGCGAGGGATGGGCGGAAGTGCTCAGGGCACAGCAGTCATCCTTGATCAGTAGGGCGGCCCAATAACATCCGAGTGCCAGTCCCAGGCGCTCCATCCGTCCCCGGTGGTCCGAGAGGTCGGCCGTCCATTCCTCCAGTAGCCGGTCCGCGAGGTGCCGCGGAGCGCGGCAGGCTGCGCGTTCGATCAGGCGATGAGCGATCGCATCGGTCCAGTCGGAAGAAGACATCTCAGTATCTCCTGTCCTACCACCCATAATCGCAAGTCTACATAGGGTTGGGGCAACACGCAAGCTCTTCGAGTCGGCGAGGTAGAATCCTGAGCTGCCGCTATCTATCCGTGCCGCGCCGGGGGACACTCGCGATGAGAACCATCAGAAGCTACTCGACGCAGCTCGAAGCGGATCTGGCACGGATCGCTTTGGAGGGCGCTGACATACCAGCGGTGGTGGTGGGGGTGGATTTGGGGATGCGGGGCGGCGTGGGCGGTGTGCAGCTGCTCGTGCCGGAAGAGCGGATCGACGCCGCGCAGGAAGTCCTCAGGCAATTCGAAGAGCAGGCGTAAGAGTGGGGCGCATGCCGCGCACCGCTTACGGCTGTCCCTGACCACCCCCGGAGCCGTAGATGTTTCCCGTCGCAAAGGTTGCATCGGGAGCGGCGAGCTGGACGTAAATCGACGCCAGCTCCGCCGGCTGGCCTGGACGGCCGAGCACGGTGGCACTGCCGAAGTGCTCGAGTTTCTCCTGCGTCGCACCGCCGCCCACCTGAAGCGGGGTCCAGATCGGGCCGGGAGCGACGCCGTTCACCCGAATGCCTCGCGACCCGAGTTGCTTGGCCAGGGACTTCACGTAGCTCATGGTCGCGGCCTTGGTCTGCGCGTAGTCGTAGAGCTCCGGGGACGGATCGTAGGCCTGCTCCGAAGTGGTGCCGATGATGCACGCGCCGGGCTTCAGGTGCGGCAGCGCAGCCTTGATGATCCAGAAGGGCGCGTACAGGTTGGTCTTCATCGTCGCATCGAAATCCTCGGTCGTGATGTCGAGGATCGAAGCTCTGGACATCTGCCGTGCCGCATTGCAGACCACGATGTCGAGCCCGCCGAGCTTGTCGACGGCCTCGGCGACGAGTCTTCTGCAGAAGGTCTCCTCCCGCAGATCCCCCGGAATACCTACGCCCAAGCGCCCCGCCGACTGGATGAGCTCCAGCACTTCGCGCGCGTCCGGCTCCTCGGAGGGGTAGTACACGATCGCGACGTCCGCGCCCTCGCGGGCATAGGCAATTGCGGCCGCCCGCCCCATGCCCGAATCGCCGCCGGTGATCAGGGCCTTTCTTCCTGCCAGCCTTCCCGAGCCGCGGTAGCTCGCCTCGCCGTGATCGGGCCTGGGCTCCATGTCGCGCGCGAGACCCGGCCACGGTTGCTGCTGTCTCTTGAAAGGCGGTCGCGGATACTTCGTGCGTGGATCATCCATAGTCGGCTCGCTCCGGTGGATTGCGAAGTAGGCGGAAGTAAACGCGCAGTGTGGTCCGGAGTTGCCCGGTCGTGCCGGCGGGATCGGCAACGTCACGGGTGGCGGTCGGCCCGCTGCGTTCTGCTAGCATGCGGATCCTTGGATCTGTAGCTGTGCCTGCTCGGAGAAATGGTCATGAGCTCTGCGGCTGATATTCCCGGTGTCATCAAGCTACCCTCACGGCACTCCGTCAGCGCCGCCGTCGACCGGCTGGAGGCGCTGCTCAAGGAGCGCGGGATTCTCGTGTTCGCGCGCATCGACTTCAGCGGCGATGCCGGCCGTGCGGGGCTGCGGATGCCCGCGGAGCAGATGTTGATCTTCGGCAATCCCAAAGCGGGGACGCCGCTGATGGTCGCAGCGCCCACGGCAGGCCTCGATCTTCCAGTGAAGATGCTCGTGTGGGAAGCGTCGGACGGGAATGTCTGGGCTGCCTACAACGATCCGCAGTACGTCATCGAGCGCCATGGTCTACCGGCCGGTCTGGCCGCGAATCTCGCTGCTGTGGTACCGCTGATCGAGCGCGCTGTCGGGGAGTGAGCCCGGCTCAGCGCGGAGAGACTTACTCTGGAAACGCTTTGGCGACGTCGACCAGCCACTGACGTATGGCGTCCCCGGCACTGGCGTCCATCCTGGCCTGCAGCGCCGCCTCGATCGGCGCCGTGAGCGCCCGGCAGCGCTTGTTGAGCGCGCGCCCTTCATCCGTGACGATCAATCGCAGGATCCGGCCGTGGACCGGATCCGGCTCCTTTCTTATCGCACCGCGCAATTCGAGCGCACGCACGATGCCGTTGATGGTCTGCGGTGTCAGCATGGTCAGCCGCGCCAGGTCGGCGGCGGAGATCGCCTCGTAGGCGCGGATCATCGTCAGCGCGGATTGCTGCGGATGAGTCATGTTCTCGCGGGCGAGGGCGCGATCGAGCGCGAGCCGCACGGACGCGTGCGCCTGTCGCAGCAGGTAGGTGAGGTAGCCCTCGGGGCCGCGCTTGGCCTCTCCCACGATCGGCAGGCGCGGCAGGCCCTCGCGAACGTCCTTGATCATGTTATAAGGACACTGATATCATATCAATGCACTGATAATAGCAGAACCGTGGAAAGGCAGGTACGCGCGTGATCAATCCCAGACCCATTCTCCTGGAGCGGGGATCCGTCCGGCTGGAGCCGATGAGCGCAGGGCACGTTGCCGGGCTGCAGGCGGCGGCGCGCGATGGCGCCCTGTGGGAGCTCTGGTTCACGGTAGTGCCGGCGCCGGACGAGACGGAGGCCTATGTGGCCGAGGGTTTGCGGGGCCTGGAGGCCGGCGACATGCTGCCCTGGGTGGTGCGCGACCTGGAGTCGGGCGCCGTCATCGGCAGCACGAGGTATCACGATATCGCCGCCGAGATCGACCGGGTGGAGATCGGCTACACCTGGTACGCGAAGAGTTGGCAAAGAAGCCACGTGAACACCACCTGCAAGCTGATGCTCCTGGAGCACGCGTTCGAGAGGCTCGGCTGCAAGGTCGTGGGACTGCGCACGGACAACTTCAATTTCCGCTCGCAGAAGGCCATCGAAGCCCTGGGTGCCAGGAAGGATGGCGTGATCCGACACCACAAGGCGCGCAAGGACGGGACGGTGCGCGACACGCACATGTACAGCATCCTTCTCGCCGAATGGCCGGACGTGAAGCGCCATCTGGAATTGCGCCTGAAACGGCATTCCGACCCCGCCTGATGACCGCGGGCGGGTGTTGTAGAAGCGCTGTTACGCCTCTACGATTCAATGGGTGAGCACCTCTCCGCAAGCGTACAGTGACGCTGCCTCGGCCCGATGTGGCGAGAGCCCTCCACCCACGGCGCACCCCAGGCTGGCCCTCGCCACGTCGGTGCTCGCATCGAGCCTGGCGTTCATAGACGGCTCGGTCGTGAACGTTGCGCTGCCGGCGATCGGCCGCGCGCTTTCCGCCGACGCGAGCGCTCTGCAGTGGACGGTGAATGCCTACCTGCTGCCGCTCACCGCCATGCTGCTGCTCGGTGGCGCCGCGGGCGACCGGTTCGGCCGCCGCAGGTTACTCGTCTGGGGGACGACCCTGTTCACCGCGGCCTCGCTGGTGTGCGCGTTGGCGCCGCATCTGGCAGTGCTGCTTGCCGCGCGATTTCTGCAGGGAGTGGGTGGCGCGATGCTGATGCCGAACAGCCTCGCGATCCTCGGGCAGACCTTCACGGGGGAGCAAAAGGGCCGTGCGGTGGGAATCTGGGCGGCGGCGAGCGGGATAGCGGGTGCGCTCGGGCCGGTGCTCGGCGGCTGGTTCGTCGACCTCGGCAGCTGGCGCGCGATTTTTCTGATCAACGTGCCCATCGCCGCGGCCGCGATCGTACTCGCGCTACGTTACCTTCCCAAGGATCGCGCTGGACGGGAAGAGCCGCTCGATGTCTCGGGTGCCGTCCTAGTCACGGCAGGACTCGGAGGGCTCACTTGGATGCTGACCGTTGCGGGAGCTCGGACGGCCGCGGGTGGGATCACCGGCGTGATGGCGCTCAGCGCGCTCGGCTTGCTGCTCCTTTTCGGGGTCGTCGAGATGCGCAGAGGCGATCGCGCTCTGGTGCCGATCACGCTCTTCAGCAAGCCGACGATCGTCGGCCTGAACCTCGCCACGCTGCTGCTGTATGGCGCCTTGGGCGCGCTGCTCGTGGTGTTGCCCTATGTGCTGATCGAGGCGCTCCATTACCCGGCAGCAGAAGCGGGCGCGGCGCTGCTCCCTCTGCCGATCGTCATGCTCATCATCTCGCCGCTCGCGGGATCGGTGGCGGCGCAGGTCGGCGCGCGGATGCCGATCGCGGTCGGCGCGATCACGGTCGGTTTGGGGATGCTCCTGATGCTGCGGATCGGCCCCTCCACGGGCTATTGGACGGGGCTGTTGCCGGCCGTCATCGTCGTGTCCCTCGGACTGTCCGCTGCGGTTGCTCCGCTCACGACGGCCGTGCTCAGTGAGGTCGAGGTGCGTTATACCGGCGTGGCGTCGGGGCTCAACAGTGCCGTTGCGCGAGCGGGCGGGATGCTGGCGACGGCAATGGTCGGCTTCGTATTTGCCTCCCGCGGAGCCGGCGTACTGCGCTCGTTTCACATAACAGCAGTCGCGGCTACGGTCGCGTGCTGGGCCGCAGCGCTCAGCGCCTGCGTGCTCGTTCGGGGCCCGGACCGCCGCTGACTCTCTGCGGAGTTGGCCGTCAGGGGCCCGTTGAACCCCGGTCCGCGATCGGGCGTTTCGCATCCTGGTAATATCCGCGGCCATGGCTGCCATCCCCGAGTTCAGTGCCCGCTCCTGGCTCTTTGCGCCGGGTGACAGCGAGCGGAAGATGGAGAAGGCGGTGGCAGGCGCCGCGGATGTCGTGCTCTTCGACCTGGAGGATGCGGTCGCGGAGGCGCAAAAAGCCAACGCCCGCGGCCTGCTGGCGGCGTTTCTCGCCGCGCAGCCTGCGGACCGCTCGCGCCTCTGGGTGCGCATCAACCCGCTGCAGAGCACGCACGCGCTGGCGGATCTGGCCGCGGTCGTGCCGGCGGGTCCAGGCGGCATCATGCTGCCGAAAGCGCGCCATGGCGCCGATGTCGAGCGGCTGGATCATCTTCTGTCCGACCTGGAGGCCGCCGCAGGTATCGGGCGGGGCACGACCCGGGTGATCCCGCTCGTGACGGAAACGGCCCAAAGCATGTTCACGACAGGAACCTACGCGGGCGCACCGCGCCTGGCGGCTCTGACCTGGGGCGCGGAAGATCTGGCTGATGCAGTCGGCGCCGCGGACAACCGCAACGCCGACGGCAGTTATGCTTTCACCTATGAGATGGCGCGCAGCTTCTGCCTGCTCGGGGCCGCGGCTGCCGGCGTCGCCGCCGTCGAGACGATCCACGGCGATTTCCGCGACGAAGCGGGACTTCGCCGCCGGGCGGAGCGGGCTCGGCGCGATGGATTCCGCGGCATGCTCGCCATCCACCCGGCGCAGGTGGACGTGATCAACGATGCGTTCACGCCCAGTGCCGAGGAGTTGCAGGGGGCGCAGGAGATCGTGGATCTGTTCGCCGCCAATCCGAATGCCGGCGTCGTCGCTCACAACGGCGCGATGCTGGATCGCCCGCATCTGGCCCGTGCCCAGGCCCTGTTGAGGCTCGGCGCACGCGTGCGCCGCGAGGGCGGCAAATGAGGCTCGCCCGGAGCTCGTGAGAGGGGGGATTGCATGGCAGGCCGCTGGTTCGATGAATGGCAGGTGGGCGACCGGATCACTCATGAGATCCGGCGCACCGTCACGGAGACCGACAATCTCCTGTTCTCGACCATGACCCACAACGCGCAGCCGTTGCACATCGATCTCGAGGCGGCGAAGGCCAGCGAGTTCGGTCAGATCCTGGTCAACGGCACGTTCACTTTCGCTCTGATGATCGGCCTCAGCGTCAGCGACACGACGGTGGGGACGCTAGTCGCCAACCTCGGCTATGACAAGGTGGTCATGCCGAAGCCGGTGTTCATCGGCGACACGATCCACGCGGACACGGAGGTGATCAGCCTGCGGGAGAGCCGCTCCCGGCCCAACGCGGGGATCGTCACGTTCCAGCACCGGGCCCTCAACCAGCGGGACGAGGTTGTCTGTCAGTGCCTGCGGTCCGCGCTCATCAGGCGCAAACCCGCATAATCCTCCGCGCCGGCCGCTCAGTGGGCGGTGGGCAGCGCGAACTCGGCTCCTTCGCGCGCATCGACGGGCCAGCGCTGCATGATCGACTTCTGGCGCGTATAGAACCGCACCCCTTCCTCGCCGTACGCGTGCATGTCGCCGAAGAGGCTGCTCTTCCAGCCACCGAAGCCGTGCCAGGCCATCGGGACCGGGATGGGAACGTTGATCCCGACCATGCCTACTTCGATGCGTCTGGCGAATTCGCGCGCCACCGCGCCGTCGCGCGTATAGCAGGCGACGCCGTTGGCGAACTCGTGGCCATTGACCAGCCGCACGGCCTCGCCGGCGTCCCTGACACGGACGCAGCTCAACACCGGTCCGAATATCTCTTCCTTGTAAATCGTCATGCCGGGCTTCACGTGGTCGAAGAGGGTACCGCCGAGGAAAAACCCACCGTCGTGTCCAGGTACTTGCAGCGTACGGCCGTCCGTCACCAGCCGGGCCCCTTCGCGCACGCCGGTATCGATGTAGCCGCAGATGCGCTCGAGCGCCTGGCGGGTGACGACGGGACCCATTTCCACACCCTCATCCATGCCATTTCCGACCCGCAGAGCCTTGGCCCGTTGCGCAAGCCTGGTGACCACGCCATCGGCGATGTCACCCACCAACACGGCGACGCTGATCGCCATGCAGCGCTCTCCGGCCGAACCGTAGGCCGCGCCGATGAGTCCATCGACCGCCTGGTCGAGGTCGGCGTCCGGCATGACCACCAGATGATTCTTCGCGCCGCCCAGCGCCTGCACCCGCTTGCCGAGCTCCGCGCCGCGCGCGTAGAGGCGCCGCGCGATCGGGGTCGAGCCGACGAAGCTCAGGGCCTTGACCTGCGGGTGCTCGAGCAACGCATCGACGGCGACCTTGTCGCCCTGCACGACGTTGAAAACGCCATCGGGCAGCCCAGCCTCTTTGAGAAGCTCCGCCATGAGGAGCGATGCGGACGGGTCGCGCTCACTGGGCTTGAGGATGAAAGTGTTACCGGCCGCGATCGCGATCGGAAACATCCAACAGGGCACCATGCAGGGAAAGTTGAAGGGCGTGACGCCGGCGACGACGCCGAGGGGTTGGCGCAGGGTCCAGTTGTCCATGCCGGTCGACACCTGGTCGGTGAAGTCCCCCTTGAGCAGCTGCGGAATGCCGCAGGCGAACTCCACCACGTCGATGCCGCGCATGACCTCGCCCTGCGCGTCGGAGAACACTTTGCCGTGCTCAGCGGTGATGAGTGCCGCCAGCTCGTCCCGATGCTCGTTCATGAGTCCGAGGAACCGGCCGAGTACGCGGGCCCGGCGAATGGGGGGCGTCTCGGCCCAGGCCGGCCACGCCGCCGCCGCGCCCGCGACCGCGCGCCCGACGGTGGCGGCATCAGCGATCGCCACGCGGCGCGCGACCTGGCCGGTCGCGGGATTGAAGACGTCCTGGAAGCGGCCGGCGTCGGCCGAAACCAACTGGCCGGCGATCCAATGGCCGACGTGTGAGCCGTCGAAGAGGACGGAGGAAACGGCGGAAAGAGGTGCGGTTGCCATGGGGGAGGTCCGAAGCGAGCATGCCGGCAGTGTAGGAGCCCCGGCGGGGGTTGAGAATCACCGCCGGCCGACTACAATGTTCAATAATCTGAACAATCGAGGCGCGCCGCCCGATGAGCATCCACGACTTCGAAGCGACTCTCCCGGACCTTCACATGCTGACCGTGATCGCCGAGACGCGCAGCCTCACGCAGACCGCGCGCCGCCTCGGGGTCGCGAAATCGTCGGTCAGCATGCGCCTGAAAGACCTGGAGCGCACGATCGGCATCCCGCTGGTCCGCCGCACCACCCGCTCCATCACGCTCACCGCCGCCGGACAACAGCTGGTCGACGAGACGCAGGCGTCGTTCACGCACATCGAGCGCGGCATCGCCGGAGTGAAGGATCTCGCCGGTGCGCCCCGCGGACTGGTGCGCATGACGGCCCCCGTGGCGCTCGGACGCCAGCACATCGCGCCGGCGATTCCGGCGCTGCTCGAGCGCTATCCGGAGCTGCGCCTCGAGCTCGATCTCAGCGACCGGTTCGTGAATCTGACCCAGGAGGGTTTCGATCTCGCGGTGCGGCACGCAACCCGCGCCCCCGATTCCCACGTGGCGACGGTGTTGTGTGAGAGCCGGTCGGTATTGCTCGCGAGCCCGAAGTATCTCGCGCGCCGCGGCACGCCGGAGCATCCCGGCGAGCTCGCCGCGCACGAGTGTCTGCTCTACCTGCGCGACGGCGGCTCGCCCGCCTGGTCGTTCGAGCGTCGCGAGCGGCGGGCACGGGCGCCCGAGCGGGTCAGCGTCCCGGTCAGAGGCCCGCTGCGAGCCAACAACAGCGAGGTGTTGCGGGAGGCGGCCGCCGCCGGCATGGGGGTGGGCATGTTGCCCGACTTCACGGCCTGGAGCGGGCCGGAGGCGCGCTCGCTGGTGCAGGTGTTGCCGCAGTGGCGGCCCGTGGGTTTCTTCGGCGAGCGCCTGCAGGCGATCCGGCCCTGGTCGCCGCGGACCCCGCGTGCCGTGCAGTGCGTCATCGACCACCTTCGGGATACCTTCTGCCGCGGCTTCCGCCCGCCCGAGGTCCAGCCGTAGAGCTCATCCGGACGCCGGCAGCCGGCCGGCCAGCCACACGATGGCGACGGCCACGCAGACTCCCCAACCCACCTCGCCGACACGCGAAAGGAACATCTGCGCCGGGGAGCCGACGTGCGGAACGAGCAGGATGATGGTCGCGGTGATGCCGGCAAGCCGGCTGGCCGAGGCCATGTTCATGGCCCAACAGGCCAACACCGCGAGGACTACGGCAAGCGCGTAGACGATGAGATTCTGCCCGAGCGCAAAGAACGTACAGAGGCCGGTGAGCCCGCCGACCGCGGCGCCGAGGAGCTGATCGCGCGCGGTCGAGCGGGTCGCGCGAAACTCCGTCTGCGCCACGGAGATGGCCGCGATCGCGCTCCAGAAGCTCTCCTTCAGGCCGATCGCGTGCGCCGGAATGAAGGCGAGCAGCGCGGCACAGGCGGAGATCACTCCATGATGGGCGCCGGCCGCCAGTCGGCGCAGCAGCGGCAGGGCGCCCCTGAGGCTGACGAGGCGGGTGTTGAGATCGGCCAGCCGCGCCCTGTCCGGGTTGAAATGGTCCGCGGGGGCGTGGGATGGGGAGAGGGGCATCAATCCTCCGATATGAGATCAATAAAACACTGTAACATGCTGTATATAATGGTTTTATATACCCTAGTGTCTAGGTTGCCGTGACGCGCTAGACTCCCCCCGCCATGGAACCCCCCTCGCAACGACCGGATCCGCCTCGGCGCCGCACAGGCGCGAAGCTGCGTCTGGCGTTGAAGATCACGACCATCTCCTGGTGGGACCTCACCCATACCCTGGTCCCGATTCTGCTCGTGAGCGTCGGCGCCATCTGGCTGGCGCTGCACTTCGCGCGTCCGATCCCGCCGCATACGATCATCATGAGCGGCGGGCCCAAGGGCAGCTCGTTCGAGATCGTCGCCG
>Ga0335072_10001857_pt1 | contig 33574 bp, 39 predicted proteins | sample Lox_Sample_21_FD_206725 | JGI IMG/M metagenome (GOLD analysis project Ga0335072, IMG submission 206725) | Soil microbial communities from Loxahatchee National Wildlife Refuge, Florida, United States - Lox_Sample_2.1 | ecosystem: Environmental > Terrestrial > Soil > Wetlands | place: USA... | reverse complement strand
GCGTCGTATGAGGAGAGTGAAGGGGGGAAAATCGGAGGGAGAGAGTTGTTGGAAAAGCGGCGGGGGACGAACGCGACTTTATACCTGGCTGAGGTCGGGCTGGCAGATGAAGCCTGCTCAGACACCATACCGAAGGCGGCGGGCGGTGAGGGGGGCCCGCTAAACTAGATTCCGTAATTCACAGGTACATTTTCAACCCTCACCAGACTGGAATGCCTGCAACCAGCTATTGGCGATTATCCAGACGACTTGGAAAGGCAATGGTCCCCTTGGAGATGGCTCACTCGAACATAGGAGCGAACGCAGGTTGCCATTAAAGGCCCCTTGGATAGACGCCTGAATGCCCGATTTATGACGGGGCTCAGAGGGTTCCAACGCGCTATGCAGGGGCTAGCGCAAAGAGCATAGTCTGGTACAAAATATCCGTCTAATTGGTTGTCAATAGGCAGTGTGGCTTGAGAGAGCCCGCAAAGGCTGTGATGAGCAGCAAAGAAATCCACAGCCTTTGGAGGTCCAAAAAACGCCTTGCTGCCGTGCCTTGCTGCGCCAGCTGAGATCTCTTGTCTGGATATATAAGGGTGGGATTCCGTGCATCTTCTGCACAAGAGGGAATCTCCCGTCTCGGTCGCTTCTCGGCCGCTTCTCGGTTTCTTTCGACAGTCGCAAATTGATCGAGTTCGAATCACTCGGTTTTCCTCGCTCTTCCTTTCAATCTGATCTGCAGCTTCGGGCATGTGACAGCCAGTGACACATGTCTTCTCGCAGAAACCTCTCCGTCAGGACACACTCCATCTCTGCCCTTCCTTACCTACTCTAGTCGCCAGTGTCCTGCGGAAAAGGCAGCGGCTAGTAATTATCCTTTACGGTACTGTCAATGCTTCCCTGTCGAGGGTCACGTTTCTTGGCTAATAATAGTGGAAGCTATTGCCGGCGGTCGGGATCGTGAACCCCTACTGAACGATTTTCCAAACAAGCAATGAGCCCCATGCCCCAAGCTTCACTCTATCCTGCAGCATTTCCAACGTCACCCCCCACCGTCGCCCTTCCCGCAAGGACCTTATCGACTTAGTCCGTAAGATTTTGGAGCCATTTGCGCCCCGTTTGTTACGGGATTCATCGTGAAAATGACTCTCTGGGTAATACAACGAGCTCTGGATTGGCTCACCGACTGGCCCCACCGATATCTTTGAGTGGCAAGTCCATTGGTGCCTCTACACGCTCTAGACCCACGAATTTCACCTCTAAACACCCATGTTTATGCGAAGGATGTGCTACCTTGAGGAAAGTTGGTCCTGTGACAAAGACCTGCCGGTCTTCTTGAGTCAAATGATGTCGGCCTGGATTGCGTGCTCGAGTCCTGCCACTGCCATGGTCTTCTTGTTCTCAATCGTCTTGACACTATTCGCCAGAGGCGGCCCTTTCTTCCCTGTCTCCCGCTAACCTGCACCAGCTCCGGTTTCTTATTCTTCTCCTATCCAAAATCGTATAAATAGCTTACACATAGCTACGTTGTAGCTTGTTCCTACTTGATCAATCGACTGTCTCTTCGATTGCCCTGTCATCTCTTCTGAATTGAAACACTCCTTCGCAGCTCTCGTTGCCGAAACTGTTCTCCCCATCCTCATTGTATTCCGCAGTGAATCCGAAGTCGCTTTGTTGCCTTGAGGACAGATCGAAACAGACAAGATCCCATCTTCCCACGCCGATGGATCAGCGCCTTCCAAGTTTACTGTCGTATCGACGCACGACAGCCATACACGTCCCAAAATATCGAAGAGTTCGTGCCAGTCTGAGCAGATCTTCCCCCAGCCGCAGCGTTTCAACTCCGACAAGTCTATGCGACAACATCACACTCGGAAAAGCTCATGACAAGCTCAAGCCCATGCCACACAGCCTGTCAATCGATTCAGCATCCTTTCCAAGCTGTACTGAGGTGATGGCTAACCAGTCAACTCACAGCGGTCACTCGCTACCAATGTCTCGGCAAATCTCTATAGCCTCGTCTCAGAGTCACTATGGCAGCAGCGAATGGTCTAAGTCGAACTCCCAATCCTCAGCTGACTACTCAATGACGGAAATGTCTGGCCTTATCACACCTGATCATACATTCAGCGACTTCAATGACTCATTCTACGATTCTCAGCCTGTGGTAGCACACTCTCCAAGCTTGTTGTATTCTGAGCTATGGGGTTTGGTTACCGATGAGCTCAGCTCTCGAGATGATGCTTTGAGTAGTCCCAAACATGGTGGTCAACCAGCGTTGTGGTTCAAGACGAAAATAGATGGAAGCGCTAGCGAGTTGTACGCGGAGCCTGTCGACAGCGATCTCAGGGATGATCCTCTCTACTCGCGAGCTGATGACCCAATAGCGGAGGTGCATGATGCCCGCAAAACTGAGCATCTTAAGCCAGAGGTCCATGGCCCCTCTCTCTCTAGTGTCACCGACCTCCATCACATATGTCCAGAACGTCTCAACCACGACATCGTCAATGTGTCCGGTGTCACTCCACCGCCCTCGCTCGAAGGTAATCGCACCCAGCGTGCCGCAGTTCCGCGGTGTGAATGCCATGGGCTTCTCAAGCGACCCATCTCTGCCCCCCTTGAACCGGGAAAGATCCTCAAAATCTATCGCTTATACTCTCGACAAATGCGAAATGCCCAGCTCACAACACTTCGACATCTTCAAGACAAGTTTGAGACTTTGTGGCAAAAAGTCCGCCAGGCCGCCCCCAGCCTCCAGAGTCAGGTGCAACAAACCCTAGGTCCTATACTCGACACACCTCCAACCATCACGGATGGCCTCATAACGCTGAGTCTGCTAAGTGATAGGAAACCTCCACGGTCGCTCCATGAGTATATCTCCCTTGTCTTCTTTGCCAAAGCTTGGCTGTCCCTAGGTGAACAACAAGGCATAGCCGAGGTGGCATATGGACTGTTCATCGAGACTGCTCGCTGCGCAAGTGTCATACCTTCTTCAAATGCTGAACGGGATGCATACAATATTCTACTTCAACTGCTTTGGCAGCCTTTCGCCGCCACGATGTCACCTCCGGAAACGCACCCACTTTTTTGTCCTGCGCCTTCACAAATGAACACTAGCACGAGTACGCATAGTCCTCGAACGACGGATGTCGGTCCAAAGTGGGTGTTGAGCCATGTCTGTCGAGATATTGTTGACGGTAAGATCAACACCACTGCAATAACTGTATGACTAATGACAAGACAGTGCTTGTGCAAAAGACCAAGGGAGCCCTTGACTCACTGTCGCCAACCGGGCGCAGGACTCCTACAGATCCTCCTGTCCTCCTGTCCAAGAAGATTGAGTGTCTTATTGAGTTGATACACAACTCTGGAGATGGAGGTTTAGTCCTAATATGCTCACAGTGCTGCAAGGCGCAATTCACTGGGCGCTGCCGAGCCAGGAATCTGAAGAAACACGTGGCGCACTCATGCCCTGTTACTCAGAACAGACTAGATTATCAACGTGCTAGCTGCCTACATTGTGGACAGACTTTCACACGACCAGATAATCTGCACCCTCATGTGAAGAGGAAGCATCCTACCTCACCATGACGTTGGAACAGCCTTCTACACTCACACCAAAAAGCTATGTTATTTGAGATTATGAATGAAGAGCTACTGCCAGTACAGATCCCACTGTTGTCGTGAACATATCCTCAATAGATTATCCCGACCTGATTAAGCTAGCTTTGATCCTTGAATGTACCGCCAAGATGACTTGATTCCCTGTTCCCGTCTACTATGAGGCCGATAGCCTCCGTGTTTCCCAAAACATGTGGCTCAAGACAAACCACGCAAAGCGAATACGGCAACCAATTTTGGCGTAGTATTTCTTGCGTGGAGTCAACGCAGCAGCTGAATCGACGGCCCCCCTTTCCCCCCCCGCAGCTGAGTGGGAGATCTACAAATTCTCCGTTTTGGGCTAGCCTAAGGCGGGGTCCTGCGGCTCTGCCCACATGCGACCTCATGGGCGAACCACTTCTTGCACATTTTCAATACAGAATACCAGCTCCCGGGAGCCTACCGATTTGTCACGGTCGCCGCTAACTATTGTGCCTATCCCCTCGTTTTGACACCGATCAGCATCGATCCCTAACCCTCACCCTCGCTTCTTGTCTCGCCAACGCACCGCACACTGCTACCCCAGCTTAGATTAGATAGTGGGTAGTGTTGCAGAGCCTGCAGATCTGTCGACCCTATTGGGTTTGCATTTCAATGCTGTCACATTGCGCTGCCGCCAACACCACACACACAGACGCACAGACACAACCCGTCTGATGCGGGTCTTCAGCTGCTTATGTCAACGCCACGTTCACACCCCGTTACTGCTGAGTAACTTTGGCAGGACCAAAGAGAATGGTTCTAATTATCCCCAGGGGATATTTGCGGCCCGGTCCTGGATTACAAACAAGTCCTTGGCGACTCGCAATGGAAAACATGCAACCCCTCGGGGCAGCTTCCTATGGTCGTTAGTCGTCAATCAGTGTTCGCCACCTGTGATTGAGTCCCTCCACGACCCCCCGCACATTTCGCTTACGCCATTTATTATCCTATTGTCCTAACAACCTTCGAACGGACCATTCCATTCCAGCCTCCGAGAAGTCATCCATATGAGTGGAGTTAGTGACTCTGGCTCGAACCGATTGCTTCCTCATACCTTTCCATGTCCTCTACCCCATGAGAGTCCTCTAAGCGCTGCCATACGGCCACATTCCGTCATTTCGGGTCGACCTCTCTTGAGCAGTGACATGCAGATGCCCCAGTACCATCATCATCCAGATGCATTCACACCTGATATGGCTATTTATAGGGAAACAGCCAGTCCTGCAGATCCTGCGCCGTTTGGTTCATGCGTGTGTTCCCGTCGCAAGCAAGAGTAACCAACGCGTAATCAAAAGAATATTAGGTCATTGTGTCGTACGTGTTTCTTCAGTCCTGCGACCCCAAATCCACTACTCCTCCAACAGTCCCGCTCTGTACTAAGCCTCACTAGCCCTCGACTCCTATTCCTTCCTAGGTCCTGCGCGTCCTTGAGCCCTTCTTTATGCTCCTGCCTCTGGACTGCACTTGCGCACGATGGACTCCACCTTCGACCACATATATTGCCGTGGACACAAGGCATTCCACGAGGTCTCTCGGTCCTCAAACACCACCGCCTTCGAACACTCAGCACCCTGTGCCAGCTATAGCCATCATCCTAAGTCGAAGCCGACTTAGGTTCACAGAGCAAGAAGAGGGAGAGCCCTGCTGAAAATGCCTCAAGAACAAAACAACTCGAAGGGTCATGGCAAAGGTGAAAGGGAGTAAGAGACCTTTGCTTGTTGTCAGCCACCACCCCTTACTGATCCCTCGAGCAGTCAAGGCGAAGCACCCCACCCCGTTACGTCCAAGAACCTAGCCAAGCACCAGCAAAATAGTCACAATCAAATGAGAGCCCCTTCAGAACGGGTGCAGGACTTTCAACGATCCACGGCCTCCTATGGGGCCGGCCAAAGACCCAGTGCGGAAGAGGGGCTAAAGCATTGGACGGAAGAATGGAACAAGCTGGCGAAAAAGAAGTGATTCGATCCCACACGAGGATGTAGTCGTCGGGGCTAGGAGCGGAGGGGTTTCCTGGCGTTTGGAGTTTTCCTTTATGTGTCTACGGGTCCGACCAATAATCAAGTTACAAGTCCATGACTTGAGCACCCTCATCTGTACCTATCTTTATCGTTGATTGCACTGTTCGTCATAGACCCAGGTCTTTCCAAGTCAGATGCCTTGTGCCGGCACTAGTCGCTGAAATGTTTTTCAACTCTCTGCTCCTGTTCTTTTTGCTCTCACACTGTTTGACCTCTACCCTCTTTACCAACTCTTAACATACCAGAGGTCAAAGAACAGTTTGAAGAGAATAAAATGCATTGCAATTCGAGCCACATCGCTTTTACGTACTACAGGCGAGCCACAACAGCCGATCCCCACAATGCTTTGTAATGTGGAAGTGAGAGAGGCATGCCGAAATGCTGCTATTCAGTAGGGTCAACTGAAGCTTTCAAGTACACATGAAACGTATGCCTATATATGCGCAGATTTATGGACGCTAAAATGCATTACCCGGAGAAAGGGCAGTCGGAGAACAAGTTGAAGAGAGCAGGCAGGGAAGCCCTGGTAGGAGATCTAATCCTGTGGTATCCAATCAGAGGTAGCTATTACTCTGTGTGGCCGGGTAACGAAGCTGAGGCCACCCACAAAGCTGGGTAGTCGTAGTCAAGGACGGGCGAACAGCCCACAAGACACATGCCCATGACATGCACGACCGTGAGGTACAGAGACACACGCCTACGAGATACACGCCCGTGAGATGCACACCCGTGAGGTACGCCCATGAGGCACCCGCCCATTAGATATACGCCCGTGAGATGCACACCCGTGAGGTACGCCCATGAGACACCCGCCCATTAGATATACGCCCGTGAGATACACACCTATGAGACACCCGCCCATCAGATGCACGTTCGTTGGATGCATGCCCGTGAGGTACGTTTTGATTCTCGAAAATGGGTTTGTGGTTTTGGCCCGTAGCTTGGCGTTGATTCTGCTGTCCCAGTGGCCCACCGCAGCTCAGTCATGTAGCGACTTCTCGAGAACTGACCTCTCTGAACTCGCTGCGCTGTCGCAGGGTTGGAGAGTAAAGTGGGGTGGAATTGGGATACGTCCGCAATTGTGGAGTGGCATTCGTGACCAGAGCTAGATCGAGTTGGGAAGACCCCATACTCATACTCCCATTCAACAATTTACCATGTCACACCTCCTGCTGGCCATCACCCAAAGCCCGTCTCGAGAAAGCGTATGTGCCGTCTGTGCTGCTGGAAATATGCACCAAATTGCCATCATATTCGTTTGCCTCGTTTGACCCCAAGGCATGTCCACTTCTCTCAGAGTGCATGCTTTGGAGAGGGATGGCGTTCGTATCCTTCCCAGACAAAGCTTTTCGCCGCTCATCAAGTTGCTCTTGTTCCAACCAGCCCTGCAACCCAGGCGCAAAGAACAATTTTCCACGCCAGACACCCTTGTAGAAAGTCGTTAGCGCGCAGGCCAGCCAGATCAATACCGTGCCGACGACACAGGCCGCTCCGAAACCCTTGAGGCCTTCGTTACGGATGTCGCTGCCTAACACGCAAACGGCGTTGGCGTACACCCCACAGGGAAACACAAAAGCCCAGAAGCCGATATTAAAGGAGCGGGGGGACTTGGCCCACAATGAGGCGAAGGCTTCGACGAGGAAGAAAGTTCCAATGGCAAGGAAAGAGAATGAGAAAATGACACCGAGCCAATGGATACCTTCAGCAATAGCGCCGATCGTCTGTGCAGATACTGGTGGATGAGGAGCGCGTTCGAGCGTGAAATTGTATTTGCTGATATGTGCCGCAAGCCCAATTGCCAAGTTCTGGATAGCGTATGCGCCCATGCCCGGGGGTCCTACAGGAACAAAGCAGCTGATGATGGCTTCGCGAGCGGGTAGTTTGCACTTCATCAGTCGCCAGAAGTAGATCGCGAGGATGATAGAGCACATTGCCAATCCTAGCGATAACGACATGAACGACACGACCAGTACTGCTACGCCAGCACGCTGGTCTAGATGGGCTGATATTGCGGCTCCTGTGGCAGAGGTAACAATCATTGGAATGAATGTCAATAACCACCTTGGATGTGTCAGCAAACCCTTCAACCCTCAGAGGACAATGCGACAACTAACACGCCAGTAACTTTGCTCAGTTGCACCTCGCCTTGGCGACTGTACACCACGAAGACACCACCGAAGATCACGACTAGGGCCAGAAAGACAGACACCCAGTAGAAACCAAGCGCCGTCCAGACAGCGGCGGAGTGGCGGCTGTAGAAAACAATAATGCCGGCGATAATAGTGTCGAGAGCGACGGGGATCGCACCAAGGAAGCTGGTCTGTGTGAAGTCGTCCATGATGTTGATGGCTACTTTCGGATAGAGGAACAGGCGGAGTAGGCTCATGGCTGTGAAGAAAGCGAAGAGTACGATGTCGAGAATCTGGTATAGCTATGAGCTAACTATTTTGGATGAATGCAGGTTCGCAAAGCTCACCCAGAAGCAGTAGGCTAAGTTTTGTAGCCATTGTGCTTGATATGGGAAGTTGGTTAGGAGTTGAACATTAATGCCTGTCCTGTGTCAGCCATAGAGTTATTGTCACTTGTTAGAACATTGCAGTTAGAAACATGTAAACGCTTTACCTACCAGTTCCCATTGCCACAGTAAACCATGAAGCGTCGAACGTAATAATGCGTTCAGACCAGTCCTCTTTCCTCATCCAACTTGTATAGCCCGGCGTGAACTGTGAAATCTGTGATTGCTGTTGTCTTTGCAGTGGTGGTCTCGACACCGTCGTGGCTTGTGGTTCTGGCATTTTGGGTGTGTGTTTGAGTTTCAATGCTTCTTCGGGCAAGATATCGCTGTACAATGGTATGAAAGACAAGTTAAATCATTCTCTCCATGTCCACAGCTACCATTCATATCTACAAGAGAATAGACTATCCTATAAAGCTCAAAAAGGGCAGAAACGCCCTGTGTTTGAGCTGTCAAGGCATGACGTTCCATGTTCGAGGGCTTAGAAAGCCTTTCGTGGACTTTTCAAGCGGCGATTATGTGATCCCCAATGACATCTCCAAGGATCTTTCCGAGGGGGGCTTTTCAAGTAACGTCTCCAACGACATCTCCGAAGACCTTTTTCGGGTGGCTTCATAGCAAGGAGCTGTAAAGTCGACCTCACTCTTCTGATTCGGGAAGAGTCAATGTCAATCTTGTCCAGATGATGCCCTGCCAGAGGTGCATAGTTGGTTGGAATGTTGAGAGCGAATGGCTTCGAAGGCAGAGTTTACTTGGTGATCGGGTGAAAAGCCGATGCCAAAGGGCGCAGTGGGGGTAAGGATTTCTTTCCGCAGGCCTGGTCGTACTACGTAGATCTCCACCTCACATCACGCTCGCAATTCCCCTTTCTTCACAGCCTACTCGCCATGGCTCTCGATGAGCATTTCCCTGACCACCAGTTACGCCAGCTTGGAAATGATCGTGACCATGATCCACGAGAAGGCGGCTCTTCTACAACAGTTTCGCACCTACCTCCCGCAGATGGCGGCAGGGCGGCCTGGCTGTTCCTGTTCGGAAGTTTCATGATAGAGATGTTCATATGGGGTTTCCCTTTTTCCTTTGGCGTGCTGCAAGACTACTACACAAACCACAAGCCCATTTCTCTCCACCCTGCCGGAGTGTCTGCTGTTGGAACCACATGTTCCGTACGTTCTGTCCTCCTCCCCCACGTGCCCAGGCTGATGGTACAGGGCATCATGTACCTCGCAGCACCCCTATTATTCGCCGTGTTTCAGCGCTGGCCACACATCTGCCGTAAAAGTAGCCCGCTCGGTCTTGCCATTGTCGTTGTTGCCATTGCCCTCTCTTCCTTTGCGACATCGGTTTGGCATTTGATCTTGACCCAAGGTGTCCTCTATGCCGTTGGTGGTGGCCTTCTATATTATCCAGTTTTCCTCTTCATTGACGAGTGGTTCGTGCAGCGCAAAGGCTTCGCATACGGCGTCATGTGGGCTGGTAGTGGCTGTGGCGGCCTGAGCGGACCTCTCGTTATTAACTGGGGCCTTTCCCAATATGGTCACCCAAAGTTCTTGCGAGGATGGGCGGTCGCCCTGGTGAGTCATGTTTGATTCAGCAAGAGTATGGGTCAAAACTGACATACAAGCAGCTGGTTTTGATAGGACCATTCCTCTACTTTGTCAGACCTCGTCTGCCTATCTCTCGCGTGCGGCAGGTTCCTCGCTTCAGTTTCAAGGTTGGATTTGGATTTATTAGAACTGGGACATTTTGGGTTCTTCAGGTGGCGAATATCGTGCAAGGCTTGGGATACTTTATCCCTGCTCTTTACTTACCTAGTAGGTGTTTTAGGCTATGCTGTCTCCCATGCGAGGACAACACTGATCCACTTTCTTACAGCTTACGCCCGCACACTCGGCTTCTCAGCCCTAACGGGCTCTCTCATCGTCGCGCTTCTCAATACAGCCTCTGTGCCCGGTGTTGTCTTACTTTCGGCCTTTTGTGACCGCACAAATGTAACAAACGTAATCTTTATCTCCGCGCTCGGTTCCACACTCTCCGTCTTTCTCCTCTGGGGCTTATCAACTTCCCTGCCCGCTATAATCGTCTTCGCGATCACGTATGGCTTCTTCGCTGGTGGTTTCACTTCCACCTATGCAGGTACTGTCAAGGAGCTGAGAAGAGTGTCTACGGGGTCGGACCTCGGGAGCATATTCGGACTCCTCTCTGCAGGTCGAGGCATTGGCAATGTCATCTGCGGACCTATCAGTGAAACTCTGCTAGGTCAAGATCCCTGGTATGGCAAGGCATTATTTGCCTACGGCTCGGCATATGGACCGCTCATTGCGTTCACTGGCATTACTGCCGCTTTGACACTAATACCATGGGTGACGAAGAGGCTGCACATTATCTGAAGGTTAAATTGAGAACCTTATCACTGGTTAACGTCCCAAAAGATTCCCATTCCTCACAGTCCAAGGCGCGTGGACTCACACATGTCGATGTTCTGAGCCAACACGTGTGGAACGTTGTCTATGACCAACTACCGCAAGCGAGCTAGGAAAGGTCCCTCTGATCGATGGACTTCCGAGAAGAGCACAACGGTTTCCCGATTAAGGCAGCCAAACCAGTGTCTGGCACATAAGTGTGCAAATGCTATGCCTTTGGTCCATGAACTTCCCAACATAGCACTTTGATCCGCGTGGGCTAAATCCGTGCTGAGCACGTATACTGTTGGCCGCAGCGCTCTAGTAGCAGGAAATTCATAGACTGGGCTTGCACTGTGTATTTCGGCTCCGGCAGATGAAGCTTTACAAAAAGGCAAGGGCCAGTTGAACTTCATATTAGGTAATCGTGCCATTGAATCTCCGACCTCGCAGGACTCGAGCTCGACTTGTATGATAGTTGAGGCAGAAAAACGGCAGAGTGGTGTTCCGAGCTGTTCATTTTCGCTATCGCCTTGAGAATGGAATGAACCAAGCAGCTTTGCTACCAGCTCTACCTACTAATTAGGAGCTACATTTTGAATGCCCAGTCTGCATCAAGAGTTCCATGCCTCTACCAACCCACTCTGCTATTTGGCAAGTATAGGGACGATCCAAGAAGATAGACTTCAACCCCAGGTACCAACACCAAACGCCTGGCCGCAGCTCCCTGCCATTCATGCATCACTCCGCTCATCGTCTTCAAGTTTGACCAGCTCGCCCTTGTACTTCTCAATTATCTGAACTTTGGCCCTGTGCACTGCCAGGCTCAACCCCACACCTTGATCCAACGTTTCCCAGTATTGCTTTGGCACGCCCTTTTTGTGCGATTGGCTATACCTCCTCATGTGGTGGGCGAGCCACATGATTAGCCATTCCTTCAGCGGATCCCTGCCCCCGGTGTCCGGCAACGCAGCCGCATCTTGCACCGTCCCCGGCATCGCCTGGAATATCTGTCCAACAAACACCAGCATCGCCTTGTAGGGGTAGCCGCGTGGGAAGCCGGCAATGAGCTTTTGGCGGATCAACAGCTGCATCGTCGGTAGTTTAAACCTCCTTGCAAGCAAGTACAGCTTGGCCAGTCGCTTGATTTGCGCCGAGTCTTCCTTGTGTGTATCAACTCCATCCAGCCTACCAGCCTCCGGCCTAGTATCCGCTGTTAATTCTTCAGCGACATACGTAGGCTGAAACTCACCCGTTTTGAGAAATTCATCTACAGCCTCGAAGTCGCCACCACTGACCTCCGTGAGCTCCGGATCCATTATGAGTAGGCCTCTTGGTTTTCCACGAATATAGCCATACAAGACAGGTGATTGCGAGAGGTCCTCGTTCGAGATGTTGAAGATTTGGTTCTGCGGGCCGATATAGACGGTAACAATCTGCTCGCCGTCTTCGTCATCTTCGTGCTTGATAATCACGTCTCCAGGATTAGAGTCTGTCGTGACTGCCGTCGACCCGCGCGCCGTCATGATAGAGATAGGGCTCGCCATGCCAGGCAACGTTGGTAGTGATCCAGCTGGAATAGTCATGGCTCTGGTCAAGCTAGGCGAGTTAGTTGTCCTCACACGCTTTCGGCTTGTCTGCTCGCCCTCAGACTCCTCTAGATGGCTATCATCTTCACCTTGATCTTCATCGCTCGTCTCGTCATCAGCGCAGACGTCGTCACTAGATTTCGTTCGCCGCTTCGTTCTCTGGGCGGCCTTTCTCGCATTCTCCTCCCTAACCGCTTCCATTGCCAGGTTGAGCCAGAACTCGCTTCCATAGTTTATCGTGTCTGAGGCCATGTCGTGGAGCATCTTGAAGCCCTCATACAGCGGCGTAAACTTGAAGTAATCGACCTGATCCGCGCGCAAGTAACCGATGGCACGACGCGGGAGCCAGACACTGCAATTTGCCCCGCCTGTTGTCAGCAGTGTCATGGAACAACCTATACAGGGTTACCAAAAAACTTACAATTCCCCTTTCTCAGGCAAGAAGATAGGATACTCCTTTTCGCCTACAGTCTTGGGCTCCTCTTTCCACAATTCAGAGAAGATGGCCCCGGGTGGACGGTTCTGGCGGAGCGAGGCTGGCATTGTCATCTCGCTGCAGATGACGCCGACCCAGTAGTCCTCGTGGCATGCATTCCCTTCGTTGGCGTTTCGGCCGTAGTTGTGCCAGCAGACAAAGGCCGTGGTGCCGGGTTTGAGCGCTCGGCCGTAGTTACGCCAGCAGTCGAAGGGCACTTTGTCGGCGTAACGTCGATCGGTCCGGGCGAGCATGGTGGGTGGGTGTTGAGGTAATGAGATTGGTGGGGTGTTTGAGGTCGAGATGAGATGTCGAGGTGGAGAGATGAGTTAGGGACTGGAGCGAGAGAAGGAGGATGGCGCCGGCTGCAAGGAAGATTTAGGGATGGGATGGTGTCGACTGCTTAGTTTTGGTAGGATTCGGATGGAAAGGATTTGTAGACTGAAGGGAGAGAGTCTACTGAGGATGACGCTTGTCGAATGTTGGCGGTTCAGTCGCAGCCGGTCTGAATTAGAGAGACAAAAGATATGATCCATGAAAAAAAGTAGGTATCAAGTCTTTCCGAGAAGTAGAAGCGACACATTAATGTGTTGGACGGCTAGTCCGACTGAACGAGATCGTTCAAGGTTCTTGATTTCGATGCTGCAAATGAAATGAAATGAAATCTACAAAGTCCTCTATACGAGTGCATTGTGTGTTGCACCAACTGCAAACGAAAGTGTCTTTGACTAGGGCAGAAGGACGAGTACGGGCAAACGGTACAAGGAAACAGACTACGATAGCAAAGGTCAATGGAAAAGAAAACTTCATGTGAGGTGGCCGAATCTCTCATTTGCTATTTCTGATCATCTCGAGGTTTCCGCACGACCCAACACAAGTGCCGAGTCAGACACGGAAGCAGCTTCACCATATAATGACAGACATCGACAGCAAAGTCGAAGAAATGCAAAAAAAAACGAAAATCATTGCGAGAGAAGTCGCAGACTGTGTGTTTCAATCATTCCTTTTTCCTTCCAGAGGAACTCCAAGAGTGGAAAAGCATCATGCGCCGACCGCGGCGATTAAAAGGAGTAGGGTTTCGGAAAACCAGGTTGTTTTGTCGGCCAACCTCGAGAGAAGTGGAGTTGTTGTCACTGTCAAAGCAACGACGATCTCCGGAGCTCTGCGTGTCCATCACAATCTGATTTTGATACTCGCCTGTCCTAAATTATAGCTCCGAGCCGTCGTTCTGTTGAGGTCTACGCGCCATCTTTAGATGACTTTGGGAGATCGACTGTTGCTATTTCACACGCACTGGGGTAAGCGCCTGATCATGTACAAAACCTGCAGCGCACCCAAAAGGTCAGCAAGTAGGTAAAGAAATTGTTGCTCACCCAATCTCGACAATGTCATCGATATGATTGCACATAGCGACAAACAGATCGAAAAACAATTTGCCCCCATTCTCCATCTCCATCTGCATGGTTCCGCTCCTCTTGAAAGTCTTGCGACTCCTGATGATCAGAGCAAGGTAATGAGCGCGAAGCCGCGATTCCGTGTCCGGCGTGTTCTCATACGCATACCGAGCTGATCGTAAGATCACGTCGACCTGGATTCCGGATTGAAGACCTTGTTTCCGAAGAGCAAGGCGCTTCAACTCCTCCAAGCCGTACTTCTCAGCAGCGCAGTAGATGACGGTGTCTCTGAGTACGTCACCGCCCACAGCAGGAAGATAGATTGTAGATTCGCTAGATCCGCGACCACCATTTTTCTGGTCCTGAGCGTCCTCCAATTCCCAAGTGTTTCGGCGCTTGTTGTTCAACAAGCGAGGATAGTAGTCACCCTTGTAGAGGAATTCGAGGACACAGGATAATATCTCGGGTTCTCTTTTTGCGCTGTCAGTCAAAACATTGTGGCAAGGCTGAACGATAAGACCTACTCGTCAGGCAGATTCACCTTCTTTGCGCTAGCATCAAGCCAGTTGTCTTGAAGCGCAGCAGCAAAGAAGGGCGATTGAGAAAGGACATCCTCATGGGCAGCGAACAAGCGCTGATCATGACCCACAACCAAGGTGATTATGGGGCTAGTGAGGGTGCTGAAAGAAAATGTCAACATCGGGTCTCTCTCTGGAAGATACGGTCGGAAGTTACCTCCCCACCGGCGGGCTGTCCAAACTGTCCTGCATCTTCCTCTTCGCATGTTCGCGATATGTAGTCTTGATCGGCCTCGACTTGCCCACGCGACCTTCCTTTGTTCCGAAAGAGCGCTTGAACATGTTTTCGAGGTCGAATATGGGAGATTGCCGATTCCAAATCATCGAACGAGTGAATTGTAGTAGGAAGGAATGAGCGTCGGAAGGAAACCTGAATGAAAAGGTAGAGAGCGTGGGTTGTCGTTGACGCTTGATCACAAAAGTACCATGTGGGAGCTGCGAAGTCCTTCCAAATGACTCCTTCGATCAGCGGCTTTCTCAGAAAGAGAAGACCGACGAAACAAAGAAGACCTTGAGAAGACTTGACGTACGAGTCCTACGAATAGAAACCGCGTACGCTTGGGTTTTGCCTGCTCGCTTGCGTGACCAGAAGAACAGAAAGTGGTGGAAGCGGTCGGAGTTTTGTAGGCCGCAGCAGACGCGCACACGTGACAGCTTTAGCCCGACTCAGCCAGGCATCAACGATCCCTTCGTCGAATCAACGTCTCGCCGCAATCTTTTGTCCAGGCAGCCCTGCCAACGCATTTGCTGAGCCAGGATGGAGGCGGTCATCTCGAAAGGCTAGTCTCATGCAAGATCATGCACAGTGTGACTCGAAGCCTGCAAAGTCCAATCACTTTAAATGTACAATAGAGGCTGTGCAAACATTCTTTCAAGCACAATTTGTATGATGAGCCATCTTGCTTCTAGATTAAGGTACGCTGCTAAAGGTATGCTTCGAAGCAGGTGTGATAGCAGTACTTATGATCGATGCAATGTGCTCCACGCTGTGGCCGAGCAACCCAAATTCCCGCTAAGTGGCTCTAGTGTATCAGCTCGATCGATTGCGCAAGGATACCCTCCAGTTCGTTGTACCACCTCGACTTGGTGGATTTCGTGCCTGCATATTTCGGTCAGTAGTAGGTACGCATGCGAGAAGTCCAAGCATTGCCCTCGATATTGTCGGCGTTGGGAGCAATAGAATGGGCATCTTCTTGAATCTTCTGCTCTTTCTCGCGACGTGATTGGATGCGCGCGAGGGTTTGCTCGTCAGGGTTCGGGATCGACTCAGGAGGTGGCTTGGCCGTGCCAGCTTGGAGGGCCTCGAAGCGGTCGCGGCAGGCGTTCTGGGAGAAGTTGACGACGGGCTGGAGAGGATTGAATTAGTGATGAGCTATGCAAGTATTGGTGAAACCATCCAAACCTTCAAAACTTTCATCTGATCAGCGACAATTCGCCATTTCTTCTCATCGGCGTCTCGCTTTGCCTTCTCAACATCTGCGTCTGCCTTCTCTATAGCTTTGAGTAGCACGTCATCCTGCAGCAGTAAGTTCAAAAACCTTTCCATATGTTGTAATGTGCCCTTACATCGCCTTCGTGCCAGTCTGTGAGCTCGTCATCGAGCATCTGATCTTGAACTTTCTGTAGCATTCGTTTGATCCGAGCCCACCTAGTGCCAATCGTCTTTGGGTGATAGTTGATGCGGCCTTCCTTAGCGAGGTGTTCTGCAATGTCTTTCTCTTGGTATTTGGCATTTTTCATGCGGACAATGAGCTCGTCGTCGGAGTCGAGGTTGGCCGTGATCTTTTTGGCAAGAGCAGGCCGGCCGCCATCGAACTTTCGCTTTTTGTATGTGGAACCAGAAAGTGGTTTGGAAGAGCTCGCTTTAGTGCTTGGTTTGGGCGGCTAGAAAAGAGTTCGATTAGCTTGGGAGGAGACGAGGAGGAATACACGGTTTCAAGGGTAGGGTAATGAATGCGTTAGCGTTAAGAGTACTCGAGCCCTAGGGATGGAGGCCGAGTCTTGATCTGTGAAGAGGTGGATGAACTTCGTTGGGTACGACTTAGAGATCGAGGACCGGTGTAGGAGGTCCCTATGGCCTTAATAGACTACCAAACACAATCGACGATTGGACTGTATGACTTACCCTTGGAGTAAAGTCCTCATCCGATTCGTCCGAAGCTGCACCATCGGAGTCCTCCCAGGCATCACATCCTTCATCAGCTGCACCGTATGGAAGAACCTTAAAGGGTGGACGCCCGACAGGAGATCCCAAATCTATGAGCAGTATCAACATCTTTTGATCGGATGCTCATTCAGGGGTCCTGGAAACCAAGCTATACCTCACTGGTGTTCTGCGCAATGCTGGCAAGGAAAGGGGACCCACCTTCTGGAAAGTGTGCTGGATCAAGTTGCATATGAGCAAAATATGGTATGTCAAACTGCTTCGCCGGAACTGCATGCCCTGGAGTATTCTCCTTCGACTGGCGAGTGGCACGAACGCTGATACGAGGCCGAGCCATGGTCGAGTTGAAGGTGCTGATGGTGGTGCCAGGGACAAGGTTGGGAGCTCGATCAATCTGTAGCACGAGGCGCGGGTTAACGGTCCGAGGGTGCAAATACGGGTTGAGATTTGACGCCCAAGTCCAGAGTTATGGAGTTGCGCACCATGACGTGAAAGTGTTTGAATTTGATCACTGAGGAGAAACGAGCATCAGCACTGAAGTAGGGTGTTGTGGCAGCACCGATTCCAAGAAAACACAAACTTCTGGAAGAAGCTGATAAACAGATCGAAAAGACTGTGATGGTTTGGACGTTTAGTTCAAAAGCTGCCGCTTGAGTTGATGCAAGTGCCGTGGATGATGATATCGTCGCGTTCATTCATAACTGAATTGGCATATGACTGTTGATAACTGATGATAACTTAAGTGGGCAGCAGCATTCGTATGCGAACACTGTTTGTCTACTACTTCATTGGGTCTGCTTTTTACATCGACCCTCTTCAGTATTACCCGTTATGTATGGAATGAAGTGGTAGTACCGTCATTCTCATGAGCTCATCTCTGTCAACCCAACCTTTGGGTGAACTCTCCATAACACGATGTTTTGAAGTCCGTAGTCTTACTTTGGCATCGACAAAATGTTCCTAGCCCGTTCCCAAATGCAGGACTTCTTACAACGATGGACGCGCATGATAAGGGAAGGTGGATGAGATCCAATGATTGAGGTGTGGCAAAGAATCAGGAGCCATGGCACTTTGCCAATGAAACTGAGATCGGCAAAGAGAAGTCCGTGACGTTGTGGCCATGCAATGACGATGTGGCGCATGAGATTTCCCTTGCAACCATCATATTTACTGCCCCCTCCTCTACAAGAAACTCAGATTGTTTGCACTTCTTAGGGAATCAACACAATCTTTTTACTTTCTGGTCATTTCTTCCCTTTCCTAACAAAGTCAATATCGCATTTCTTGGAAGCGCAACTATGGCGATGGATTACATAAATTACATCAAGGCGAAGACGCACATCTCCACCTCGAAGAAAGCAGAAGCGCCAGTGCTCTCTGAAGAAGATGAGCAGTTTCTGAACCACATTACATCAGACGCGAAGGCTCCAGCATTGCCGGCCCGGCCCAGAGTGGTAGGCTTGCCATTAGCTGGTGAAGCAAGAGGCAATGATGCACAGATAGCTCTGATGGACGGAGCACAGAATATTCCGTTGCCAGACACGCCAAATGAAGTTAGTGAAGAACCGCCAATGCTGGAAGGTTCCGCAACCGCATTGGAAGATTCTACAACAGCCGCAAAAGACAGGAAAAAGAAAAAGTCAACCTGGAGTTGGCTCAGAAGAGACAGTCGAGATGCCAATCGTAAAGCAACTGCGGCTGGGCTGATGGATGTTGCAGAGGGTCTAAAGTCAGCCGATGCGAAACCAAATGAGAACGGCTTGGTTGAAGATCCGCAAGCGAAAAAGGAGGAAGAAGATATGACGATTGTTTTGGAACGCCTCAACCTCGCAGCCGTCAATAACCGTGTCTTCTCCATCAGCGACGAGACCCAGGTGCTGCTACAGCAGTTCAACCAGATCTTTAAAGACCTTGTCAATGGTGTCCCTACGGCGTACGACGACCTTGAGTCCCTTCTCAAGAATGGTGATAGGCAGTTGCAGAAGACCTTCAACCACCTACCAAGCTTTTTACAGCAGCTGATCGAACGGCTTCCGGAAACAATAACAAAAGGGCTTGCCCCAGAGATCATGGCTGCAGCAGCAGAGAGGGCAGAGAAGAGCGGGATCAACGCAGAGAATGTTGGGAAGGCAGCGGCAGCCGCCAAGAAGATGGGTTTGAAGACTCCGGGTCTAAAAGATCTTATTGGAAAACCAGGAGCAATTGTAGGAATGATGCGGTCGGTCATGGCCTACTTGAGAGCTCGATTCCCGGCTTTCATGGGCATGAATGTGCTCTGGTCTCTTGCCCTTTTCGGTAAGCCGAGAATTGAATACTTCTGATGGGTGTCGCTGATCCAGCTTGCAGTCGTTCTCTTAGTCTTCTGGTATTGCTACAAGCGAGGAAGGGAGGTTCGCTTGGAGAAGGAACGCCAACTCACCGAAGAGGAGGTTGCTAGGCTAGAAAAGGAGTACGAAGCGACAGCCGCATCACACACCCAGACAACCACTGCACCAGAGGGGGCTCCCATGGAAGATGTCGAAGCTGGGATGAGAGAAGTGCAGGAGACGAGGAGTGCTGTAGTTGAGCAAGATAGGGCACCTGGACTGACATCAGCATCTGCGCTGAGTACGACCGTCCAGCCTGCAGAGCGGACGGGTGTCTGACCGCTGAGCTTTGTAGGTTTTCACGCGTTCGGTGTGATGTGGGACATGTCCAGACGGAAGAGTGGGTATCGATTTCTAAAGCGAGTCCTAGAGCACTTTAATCGCTCACCCAATATTAATACTGGCATCTGGCCTCTGGTGGGAGTTTGCATGTTCATTTTCAAACTCGAAGAGGCTGGACATACCGCGCAAAGGCAGCTTAGGGTTTAGGGCTGGAAAATTCCACGCTACTGAAATGATCTCCACACAAAACCAAAAAAAGTATTTGGAGACTAAAGTGAAATAAGGAGGCATCAAGGATGCATCCACGACTTGTCTTTGATGTTCAATGCTAACGGAAGAAGGTGCAGAAAACATCTCAGGCCAATCAAAGTCCCCAACTAGAGAGTTCATAACGCTAAGATTGGAAGGAGTGGTCCGAGAGCGTGAAAGTGGAGCTTGAGCAAAACCTTTATCCGATTTGGCAGCACCATGACGCAGGATCAGCCTGCGGCCAGAGTTGTTTCATCGCTGCTACTTTCAAAGCGGCAAATGAGTCTCTGATGGATGCCTGGGTCTTGATAGCTGAAGAATTTTTCCCGGCTACAATGTGCGAAACTTTCCATGACTCCTGCTCAAAGGCTAGGTCCTCTATTGAGTCATTGCTAACTATGTTTCGGTGAGGATCAACGTGCATGATCATATGCACATGTGACCCTTCTCCAAAGTTGTGCCAACATACATCTCTTCGAAATCCTTTGATTCAGAGTTTCTTCTTTTACAGCAGGAAGCGGCCAACAAGAGCGGTGCGGTGTCGCGTATGGATGTAGATGTAGTAGACCCAATAATATTCCAGGACCGCTCCAGAAATTGCTACGTCAACGGTTTAGAAGACCAGCGGTGAAGGAACGCCTACTTGGAGGCGAATAGGAATCTACATAAATAACTGCCGACGCGAAGGTGATTGGCTGTTGCATTAGTGCAGTGACTAACGTTTTGGAGGGGCCTGCGCAAAGTTCGTTTATGAAAATCGCCCGCCCGGGCTGACGCTTTTCCTCTCGCCAACTACACCTTGACCCCCAAAGCAGCCATATTGATACCAGAACCAGAGCAATAAAAACGAACATTCACTACAATATCGTCGAGGAATACAGCCCAATGGCAGTCGCTGGGCACTAAACTCCCGGACTGGAGCGATGTCCTCGCTCCAGTTCTGGTTTGCTCAACGAGTATTTCAATTCGACTCGACGATATCTCCTCTTTCGGTTGCTCGAAAGCACACCTGCTTTGCACTCGACCACCCGAAATTGCTCCAGGTTACATCTTTCCAGGCACTATAAGGCTCTCGAGGCCGTGGTGCTGCAGCAGACTTCCTTCACCGCTTGCCAGATTGCCCTTGTCGATCGGCCTGCATTTTCAACCCTACCTTCGTGCCCGGTAGCCGCTTAGACAGCACCGGCCAGCGACAACGACATTCAAGAGCTTCATACATTAGAAATACCATCACCACTCCATGGCACGACTTTACGCCGCTAATTCAAAGGGCCGGCGGGCCCCAGTCCTGGCCTCACCCGTCCGCACGAGTCGATCACATGCAATGCAAGATAACAACTCAAGCGGTTTCCTCGAAACAAACCATCCACCTCACCAGACCTCCCGGTCGGTGCCTTCCCATCCACCCTCTATACGACGAAAACTAGCCACATCGACGGGCAACAATGCGGATTCTCCGGGAGAAGATGCTTCGGGCGACGAAGCAGACAACGATGAAGACGACGACGACGACGACGATGAAGATGACGAAGACAATGACGAAGAGCCAGAATTCTTTGCCCCGTCTCATGCAAGGAGTTTGCATCAGACGGGGCGCAAAATCTCACCACTCCAATACGAAAACGACCTCTTTGCCGGTTCCGATGAGGATGACGACGATGTTTATGAGGCTGTCAATGACATTAGCGATAGCGAGGATGGCGCCCCTGAAGAATTAGAAGAACAAATCGAAGCCTTTGATGAGCAGGATATTCTACATGAGTTCTTGGATGACATAGACGGCTTGTCAGCAGTTGGCTATGGGGGCGACCTCGATCCTCTCGAAACACTAACAGCTTTCTCAGACGAAAGTGGAAGCAGTATGGAGGCCACTAGTCGGCGTCGAGTGCATTTCCCAGAAGACGTCGAGCAGAGAAAGAACGTCCTGAGCGCCTCTCTTTCTCCACTCCTGACCCGTGCACTGCTCCCTTCCGCATTACCAGATGATGCTGGCGTCACAGGCAACGATCGGATAACTCAATCCTCGATGGTTGGGGCGGGCAACGATCCTTGGGGCTTTCAGAGAAGCGCCTCCCCGCAGCAGCGCGGAGCGTACTATGAGGACTTGAGTGACTGTATGTCGCTGATGCTTGAGGTTGATAGTATGCTAACACTGTTGCACAGCTGACGCCACTGATGAGGACCTGCCAGCGGAAGCACATACAACTCCAAGCGCCCTTCACCACAGCCCTATCGAGCCTGCTCCTCAGGAGCCTTCGTCGCCAGCATCGCAACGCAAAACGACTGCTGCCCGTCGTCGAGGTCCACGCCTAGGAACCTTCCAAGTCGACAAGGACAAGTCATGGGGGTTATTTGACCCAGAGAGCGAGAAGATCGTCATCCTTGCTGCACCTGAAACCGGTCGCCATGACTGGCTGGCGGAAAGGTCGGAAGGAAGTGAAGACTCCGTGAGCGAGACTCCTGAGGCGTCGCCAAGAGAGTTACTGGAGGAGAGCGATGACAGCGTTATATCCAGCCCAGAGAACCCCGGAACTGCGGACCTCATGCTGGCCAGTTTGATCTCTCCGACGAGCACCAACGGCGATCATGGTCAGGCCACCGGACCGGTTGAAGCTTTCTTTCCCCCACTGTACCAAACGGCGGGCGACTATCTCGTTGGTCCCGAGAATTTTGACGATCTCGATTTCACCAACGAAGGAGACCTGCCTCTGAGTATGACAGATCTCATAGAGTTTGATGACGAGGATGACTCTGAAGGTGACGATTTCCTCACATCGCCAGCTATTTACATGCCGCCCATGCATGAGCTTTTCGGCAGTCGAAGTGTCCACGAGCAGTTCCCACACCTAAACAATCACAACGTCACTGCATTCCGGCGCAGCACTGATCCTTCACGTGTGTCGACCAGATTGCCATCGCTTCCGCATATCGACATTGGTCAACAGCCTTTGCAAGGCACTGAGACTCGCACGCCTAGTCGTAAGCGCAAGGCCGCACCTTACACCGACAAACTGTATGAGGGTGTTACACCCACGTCCAGAAAGCTCCATACGCCGAAACGAAGAAAGGTCATGACTTGATATGATTCTACAGAACTACTTTTCTGCACTGCTTGACTCATTTAGCTCCCTTCACAACCGCACTGGTGCTTTGCTAAGCAAATTCATTTGACTTATTACATCAGTCGATGTAATGCACTGCAGGTACTTTTGGATTGCCAGGTGTCTCTAAACGGAGAATGCTATACATTTCACGTTCTCGTCCAGGCGTTCCCTGATGATAGACCTGCGAACGCAAGCTATGGTGCTGTTCTTGATGAGATGAGATGACCTGATGGTGTCTTGCGCGATCATAGGTACAATGGTGGATAAACGATGGTTGACTCCTGAAACGGGATATCATTTTCTATTTCCTTGGTCCTCGTCGGGGCATGATAGCCGGTTGTTTACATCTCTAGGAACATTGACTGATTGATCCTAATATCGATCGGCATCAAAAAAAAAATTCACCTATTCCCGTCTATGATGTTCCCCAACCATTGACGTGACACAAGGAAGACTGGAGCGAGGAAATAAATGGATGACAGGTAGTAAGCAAGTTATGCGAACACGAAGTCACCCCAATGAGTGAATTCTGTGCTGCATCTCAAATCATTCCGACAAAGAAGTGGTAATAAACGCAAACGCTTCAATGACCCGAATCCCATGCCTATTATGTTCGATACCCCCCTCGACTGCCCGAATGCGTCCCATCTATGCTCGAACAAAGAAGTAATATCAGAAAGAGTGGCACCCAGTCCAAACCCATGCCCACCCAAAAAGGTCTCTATGCGACCCCGTCTATGCATAATGTCCGTTAATGTTCGGATACAAAAACGCCCCCTAGCCGTACATCCGGAAGCTCTCAACGCCCAACGTCGGTGTCTCAACCAGTTTATTGCTTGGAACTCCCTCTTCTTTTCGTCGCTCGAAGAAATTCTGGCACTCAATCACAATCAGTGCCCACTCAGCGAGAGCCCGCCCGGAATATTTGGCCGTTCTCAGTTCTTCCACAGCGGGCTTCACAGGATGGATCTCCGCTTTAACTCCTCGGTGGATTTGTAACAGGATCTGCGCTGGTGCAGGCAACGTTGGCATTGATAGTTGTCTGTTCTTGCTTGGCCATGTGGGACGGTCGAGCCATTCCAACGAGAATTTGAAAGAAAATGCTTGATGTGAAGGCGGACTTGATAGTGATTTTCTTTCTGTGCCTGTTCGAGTGGACAGGCCGTCAATATTTGAGGTATCCAATGACGACATCTCCTCGCTGGCAGGGGGAGTCACTTCGCCAGGTCGAGAATTGCCGGGTGTGCCGAGAAAGGTCTTCAGAATGCTCCATCGCTTCTTGTTCTGCGTTGGGGCATCTGCTGTCGGTAGGTTGTTGAGAAGCGAAGAGTGGCGCTTATAAGGAGTGGTGTGATTGAGCCCGCCAGGTGAAGGAAATTTATCGAAAGAATTGACAAGACTTGGCGGTATTAGGTGGCCGTCGGTACGAATTATGATTAACCGTCGTGCAGGGGCGGGACTGCAAGGTGCAGAGGACGGTGGAGCGCTTCCGATCATTTCGGATTCGGCTTTTAAGTAGGAATAATGCGCCCAGCTGGAATTAAGTCTGTTGGAGAGTGCTCCGAGTATTTCTCTGCGATTGAATTAGCACCTTCAGCCAAAGCCCAGCCAGTACCGCGGGGGACACTGCCCTTAGCCAGACGAGATAGGCACTTACATATCCAAACTCGAAGCATCTCCGTCGTATCTCGCCACTCTCCAACACAACAGGCGCGAGAAGTAGTGTCGTACCATTGGACTCCAGTGGCTGAAATGCTGTTGGAAAAACTCGGGCTCCAAAAGCCAGCCTAAACAAAGGTCTCGTCGTCGGCCGTCATCAGAAACTAGAATATTCCAAGTACTGTACAGGAACGCTATCAAGCGGATTTCGGTCAAACTGTTATGGCTTGTCATCATTACTCGGTAGACCTGTAGCCAGAATGGCCAGTCAAGAATCAGCGTTTCTGGGTATGCCTGGTGATGGCGCGCCATGAGAGTCAAGACCTCTTCCATGAAGTCACAAAGGGCAAAGCAGGCATCATTGTCGTACAGAGGTATTTTGCGTGCCGCGGCCTTGACAATATCGTTAAAGGACTCGACGTAAAGTTCCCGCAGAGTTGCGTGGTCTGGGTTTGCATCTGCCAGGAGGTCTCGGAGTAGCATAATTAGCCTATTTTCAGCCATCAATCTTGTCGCATTGGTCACAATCATTGGCAACGGCGCAGCGGCGTCAGCGTTGCTTAGATTGTCGACGATGCTAGATGAGAGGTTGTCGGCCTGCGCTTGGTGTGCTTGTCGGTATATCGTATTCTCCAAGACTGTCAGGATCTGAGCATGTAGCGGAATCAGACCTGGTACGCAGGCTCTGCTGTGCTTGTCCATGCAGCAACTTGCGGGCAAAAATTCTGTCACGAGCATGTGAAAGTGCTTCGTGAAGGCGAAGAATAGGTCGCTATCTCTGCCGGTCCACCGATTGACCCAAGGGCCATGCCAGTGAATGTGAGCCGCACCTAAAGGCAGTGCTGGGTTGCGGTTAAGATACCTTGTCAACGCCGTCTGCGAGACCATCGACAAACTCCTCAGAGGCGCAGGAAAGTACGAGGCTATTTCTTTTGAGAGAACTGAAAAATCGGTGCTCCGAGGGATAGCAAGCTCGGAAAAAATCCTACGTAAAGTCTGTGGCGAGAGGCGCCAAAGCTTGACCAGGATATCTGCCACGCCTGGGCAGAAACAGAACGCATATGCGCAAGCTTTACCGCTGAACGCGACTAGACTGGCCGGTGCAGTCCGTAGTGACATTTTGTCCACGACCAAAGACATCTGCGACAACAGGTTTTGGACGAACATGTTTCTCACATTCTGGTGTATAGAATCGGCCAGCACGTCTGATCCATTCGATTCAAACGAAGTCGTGGATCGGGATTTTGGTATCGAGGGTCTAATCGATTGTGGAGTGTCGCTTGGCGACGTCGACATAAAGGGTGGAACTCTCCACTCAGCTCTAGCCATGATCCCGGCCAGAGCATCGAGGAATGCTGGTCTGTCAGTCCCGGTTATCGACTGATTGTTCCGGCCGTTCAGCATCTCCAGAAGACCCGTCCACCATTTATTCAAGATCACAATGCGGCGGTCAAGGTCTTCGGCACGGAGGATTTTGTTTGACGGATGGTCCGCATACCGCGAGAGGAATGGTAGTAAAGACGTGCGAATTACATTTGCTTTCAGCGAGCTCGGCTTTGACTGGAATTTTTGATAGTCAGCCTCAAGCGCACGAAAGGTGTTCCACAGCGGGTCCTTCCTCTTGTTCACCTCAGCACTTGCAGCTGAGAGTCTGTCTGTCGATATTGATGACGGTATCGGAGGCACTTTCATTACTGAGATTCCGAAGTTGTCTGAGGATTCTTTGCTGCGAAGCGAGAAAGATGAAGATGTCCTGCTGAGTCTGTGAATGGATGTTTCACTGTTGTTCTTTGGACCGAGCAAACTAAGCCGTCGTGTGGAATTATCGGGTTGTGGGGTTGTAGATCGCACAATGTGCTTGATTTCGGGCGGCTGCGGCAGCTCCTCTTCTAGCAACCTTGATGACCTTGGCGACACGTGGACGGCAACAGGTGGAGGCTGTGTGATGGGCTCTACCGAGGAAAGCATCGAAGCTCTTTTGGTCGGCGATCGACTCCTGTTGTTTTCTCCATTGCTGGAATGCTTTGATGAGGGCGAAGGGGATCTGGATGTGGTGGAGATCCATGGCTTGCGAGCTAGACTCCGAAACGTATCTATAGCAGATCGGCTTGGTGTTTTTGGTCGCGTGGCTCCATCAGAAATCCGCGCGCTGGACCCAGGGACTGATGCAATCGATAACGGGTCATCGGACGACACTGTCACCTTCGGCGCAGAGAGTTTCTTCTTGATCTTCCTTGATGCTCTTCGAAACACTTGTTTGTTTGCAGAATGCACAGGCCCACTAGGTTTTATGGATATCTCCGAAGATAACGACAGGGCATTTTCCGAAAAGGTGCGCTTTATACCAGGCTCAGGACTAGCTTGCTGCGCTCCTGGTATGTACGTGAAACTCGCTGAGCGAGAAAGACCAGTTGTCAGGTCATCTTGATCGGCTCTGCTAGGTGGACGGGGTGATATTGAATGTACAGGGCTGAGGGCGTGGGCGGGTATGGCAGGCAGACAATCGACGTCGGCGCCTGCGGATAACATCGCCGGAGAGCCTAGCTCTCGCTGGAGACGTGAAGAAAAGGGATGAAATCGTTATCTCGCCATCGAGTAAATGACGTCCTGCAGGATTTGCGTATTGCAAATCCTTGGAATCGAGCACGACAAGCAACCCGACGTGCTTAATTTGGAAGCGAAGGACTAATTAGGAGCCGAAGTCGCGACTAGTCCTCGCCTCCAGCATGTGTCTGGTCTGAAACGAAGGATCCGCACGAGGGTGCAGGAGTGTACGCAAGCAACAGAAACGAGGGTGTACTGTAGACGTGCAGATATCATGTCGACATTTTGATGGTTGGAAGCATCCATATCCCAAGTACGACGGCCAACCGGAACAAGGATCATCGCTGACTGCGGACTTGGCCAAGCTTTTTTAAGACACGATCCACACTTTTTTAGACGCCTTACCAACCTATGAATGACCAAGCAATAGCCAAATTTGAAAATCTGCTATGGACATTTATACCTTCGTCGTCGCTCTTCCTGTTAGCTTCGAGGCCTATCGTTCTCGATCAGGGCTGCTTTTGAGACTGACGCGGTAAAGCTTAAGCCCATATTGTACTGGCATGTGCCAGGCGTTCAACCTCTTCGGTATCACCCTCCGGACTACGGACAAGGATGTCCAAATTTACGTAGTCGAGATTACAATGGACCTTTTCGGTCCATACTGCTGGGCAAAAGCCGCGCTCGGCAAGCTCTTGCTCCTCGTTCCGCATGTTCCATACTCAGATTTGACCCGTCACGGCAAAAACCAGACACATTCGGATTACACTGCCTGCCTTTTCTGGATGGTGGCCATTGGGAGTTGTTCCTCGGGTGTACTGAAGGTCATTGATTGCCCAAACGTTGCCCTCACAGAACCTGGTGCTTTAGCACGAGTATTTTGCATCAGTACAAAATGAAGCCTCTGAGTCGTATACGGCTTTGCTCGTAACTTCGGTCAATGGCAACTCATAGAACTCCCGTGCAGCTTCTGCAGAAGGGACAAAAGCTTCGGTACGAGTCTCGGAGTCTGTAAGGCCAAACTTAGATTCAACCCACGTTGTCCTCTAAGAAGAGCAATTGAGCAAGACCCAGTAAAGCTATGCCGTCTTGTCTGCTATGTATGTACAATCCTCCGCTCCCTCACTCCACCTCAATGCGCAGCTCCCTCATGATGCTCTTCATCAAATTGCTTCAAATCCTCGAAATAGTCATCCTCCGGCTCCTTTGCCTCCCCGGAACTGGCCTGCCCTTCAACCTCCACCTCCTGCTCTTCATATGCTTTCATCTCCCTCGCCAAGTCGGTCTCTTCAGGCGACTTAGGCGGCTGCGGGGGCACGAATTTCTGGACATGGCCTTCGGCGTCGTTGGGTTTGGGCTGAGGGATCTTGTAAGCTCGGAGCTCTTTGAGGTACATTTCTTGGATCAGGTCGGCTAGGGTGGAGGAAGAGTTAGTGCGTGAGGACTTAGGCGACCGGTCGGGCTGAGATTCGGCCAGAACGCAGGGATTGGGAGGCGATGGCCGAAGACCGTACCTTTGATAGCTGTGGAAGCTGTGAAGGATCGTCGTGCGAGGGGTGAAGAGGTCCGGACGACGCGAGCGAGGAGGGAGCCCTGAAGTGTGTTAGTAGTGGTACAAAATGATTGTTTCCGGTGGGCTTAAATGGCTTACCGATATTCTTAGAGATTGAGCCATCGTTGTTGTGGTCCAATTGTGGTCAATGAACGTCTCAAGTTGTTCGTGAAGCTCGAAGTTCAGAGGGTGCTCGGTTTCCGGGAGCTAAAGTTTAGTTCAAGCCAAGACGTTAGAGCCGCCACTCGCTCGCAACATCAAGCCGCAGTTTTCATCCAGCCTGAAAATTCCTTTGCTTGCTCAGCAGTTTCACAGATCCCAGAAAAGCACACACAAATCTGAAAGCCAATCTCTAACCCTTACACACTAAACCATGGGTGGCACAGATCGAGCAGGGGGCAAGGCGAAGCCCTTAAAAGTGAGATTCAATATCCATCAGCCTCAGGCTTCCAGCGCCTTGCATGAACGCCGCATACTGACATGTTACGCTCCAGGCACCTAAGAAGGAGAAGAAAGAAGATGACGAGGTTGATGCGGCGCACAAGGCCAAGATGGCAGCCGATGCCAAAGCGCGCAAAGAAATGGCCGACAAGGCCAAAAGTGGCAAGGGACCTCTAAATACCGGCCAGCAGGGCATCAAGAAGTCTGGGAAGAAGTGAGGACATGCCACAGCATTAGAAAGTGCTGGCAAAGAGACGACTTGCCTTGGGTAACAATCAATCATGATGGAAGACGAGACGACAGTATGACAATAAGCGATATGGAGCCAGAAGGAGTTCATCATTTGCTAGAACGCGATACATCAACAAAATTGGGTATCTTCCGTATGCTGCTGTGGTTTCGCAAATTCTAACGCCATTTCAACTACTCCTCTTTTTGCCCATTGCGCAAAATGACCAATAACGTCCAAGGAAAGGTCGGGGGGTAATTACAATAATCCCCTACCAAGGCTTCAAGCCCTTTCACCCGTTGTAAGTCGTAACGCGTTTGATCCACAACCCTGTCGGATTCTCATACATCTCATCCCGGTCCCTCCTTCTCTGCACCCTATGCAGTCTCAAGCCCACATCGTGCTCCTCTTGTATGATCTCTGCAAGTTCACTCTCCAAACCCTTTATTGTCCTCTTCATTTCTTCTCTAGCTCTCACGTCGAACGCGATCGCGCTCGGCTGCACACCACTGCTCAATTGTTTGATCAGCTTGGTGATATTGCGTTTGCGCAGTGCGAATTCCTCCATGCGTGCCTCGAGCGATGAGATCTTGTCGGGTGCTTCCATCTCGGGCGGGCACTGAGGGAGTGATTTCGAGAGATCGGAGGCTGTGGTAAGGATGGTAGATGCCCGCCGGCGATCCGCGGGTGTGGGTTTGCGGACAACTACCTTGGCGTTCGGTACTGTAGGAGAGTTGGTTGTTGTTGGGCTTGTTTGGGGTCTGACTTGAGCATGACCTTCTACAGGCCGCTTCCGCATGACCAATGGCGTGGGCACATCCGTAGGTAGATGTGGTACTGGCGGAGGTTTGGCGTCTCCTCTGGGAGTGTCTGGAGGGCTATCGGCCACTGTTGTCGCGTATGTAGTCCAGCTGAAACGACTCGACGGGTCGTCATTTGCGTTTCGCATGTTCATCGGTTGAAGGCTGTCCGTCCGAGGCTGTGGTTGAGCTGTAGCCAACTGTGAAGAGGAATTCGTTGGCGCAAGTTCTTGCCTGCTATCTAATCTTGGTGGAGGTACGTGTGAAGAGGAATTCGTTGGCGCAAGTTCTTGCCTGCTGTCTGATCTTGGTGGAGGTACGACTGGACGTGGCGGAGTTGGGGTAAGCGGTGTTAGAGGTCCACTGTTGGGGCCTGCAGAGAGTCCTGAATTTGATGTCGGCAAAGTCACGGATGCGTGAACGGTATCTGGATATCGCGGGCTTCGGAGGGGGTTTGGCAGCGATTGTGGAGGGTCCGCAGTGACAGGAGTTCTTACACTGGGGCTATTCTTTCCTACTCTGAGTGGAGCGGGGGGTTTGACCACATCCTCTGTGGGTTCAGAAGGCACAGTCTTGATAGTGCTGAGCGAAGGTGTGACGACTCGGCCTGTATTGCTCATGGCAGGCTCGACTCGCCTGTTGTTGTTGTTGGCTGGAATCTGAATCGGTTCCAATCTTGCAGCTGGGTTGTTCTTGACTGGTTTCACCAATGTCGTCCGCCCACTTGGCCCCTTCCATGGCTCTCGCTGCGGAGGATCATCTAGTGGATCCGTTTGCGCGGGTGGAGGCACTTTCCTGGCGACCTGCTGGTTTGCCGTACCTCGTTCTCGCAATCCTGCAAGTATCTGCCTTGTCTTTGCCTTAAGATCTGGGTACTGCATCTCGACAGGCTGCATTCCAGGCTTCACCGCTGCTTCTTTGCCATTTTCACTGGTTGTTGGTTCGCCGGAGTAGTCGTCCCACTTAGTATCTTTCTTTTTTTCAGTCGACTTGACGCCAGTTTCCGGCATTGGTTTGCGCGGCACTGGTAATTGGCTTTTTGGTTCAGAGTGTTGCTTCTGTATTTGTGGCATGGGTGGCGTTGCTTCGATTGGCGAGACTTCGGGGTTGTCATAGGAGTTGAGATCTTCAGACGCTCTGGGTGTGTGCAACGGCGAGACGGCGCTGTACAGGGAGGATGGCCTTTGGTGCATGTCTGGTGCCGAATTTTGAGGATCTTCCACTGTCGAGGGAGCCTGCTCCAGGGGCTCTTGAGGTATGTGAGGAGAGTGCTGGGAATAAACTGACGAGGTGCGGTCTTCATCGGGTTCTTGAGGGACAGAACGGAGAGGTTCGACGGACTTGCTATAAAAACAGGGGTCAGCTGAGAGCTTGCCATGCCTATAAATGAACGTACAAGGGCAGCTCTGGTAGGCCAGGCATAGCCATGCTGCTGCGCGCACTCTTCAACGAGTCGACCTCCGGGATCGTTTCGAGGTAGGCTTCGTCCATTGTGGTGTCGAAGAGCGTAGGGTTGCTGATAGTCTGGTCTTTCGACCAATTGAATCGTTTCCACATCCTGCTGGATCGGGAGGAAGCCCAGACAAGGCGCGCTGCAGGTATAGGATTGAATTCTTGGATATTCCTAAGAATTTCTGACTGTTTGAGGCCACACCTGCCCGCACTATCTCATGCTCAAGCCTGTGGAAAACTAACGGCACGCGAGGCTGGGTTGCTGGAAATTAATGATACCCAAGGGCACGTTGAATGCACAAGCGGGGTAGTTTCCAAGTGTACATACTGCGAGGTCAGAAAACTGGCCTTGTTGATCTTGTAAGGTCACAATAGCTGAGTCAAGTGTGGCCTAAGAACAGTGAGAAATCTGGTAAAGGGTGATCGTGAGATTGTTTCAGGCTTGCACGAAAGACGGGGAATGATAGGAGGGCCTCGGCAGGAGTAAACACGGAGCTGGCGGCTCAGTTGCTACACGTCGTACGCGATAAGAGTTCACAATGGCATTTCTACGACACTCCAAGTTTCGTTCAACTCCCTCCGCTCCAGCAGGCAGCATTGATGCAGCGATGTTCTTGGTGTTCTGGTTCCCCCAATCATGCCCCCTAAGTCCAGGTTCATGGTTTGTGGAGAGCTAAAATCTTGGTTTCAGAATGTTTAGCGTTACGTTACTGTCGATCAGCCGTGTCTCACGCTGGACCTTCAATTTCCATTCTCCCCTTTTCGCTCTTTCTCGCCGGGATTGTAACTCTACTTGGGGTTTAACATCATGGACGCCATGGCGCAAGAGTACCCAGTCGCGTTTCATACTGTGCTGCGTCTTCATTCTTGGATTCACCACTCAGAACGGCGCTATTGGTTGGCGGGGTGTATCCAAGGTCTAGCAGCAGCGTCTACTAGAGCAACATGCGAAGTCTGAGATTTTCAATCTGGCTCATGTCGACGAACGAGCAGATTAAGCAATTCAATGGCTTGCGCCCCGAAGTAGCTAATCATTTCCGCCGATAGTCAACGAACTGCTAAGCCGTGAATGTTTGTCTTCAAGAAGATATCTATCGTTCAGGTGATTGAACACCACCAAGCCACAAATCCCCGAGACAAGATCTTCGGACTGCTAGGAATTGTGAACGAAGGCTCAACTGGATATGTCCGGGCTGACTATTCGAAAAGCACCAGGGAAATCTACACAAGCGTCGCTCGCCAGCTACTGATCAGAGATCAGGACCTAGACTCCTTGGCGCCGTCAATTTGCTGAAGAACGTGTGAATCTACCATCATGGGTAGCGGATTGGTCAATCGGATGGGTCTGCTCTCCACTGAGCCCTCCTAAATTTGATGGCTCTGCAAGCTATTTCGCCGGCGGTGAGAGTAAATCGTCGATAGAGAACATTGGCGACCCAAACAAGCTCTGCATTCCAGGAATTTTAGTGGATGTAATCAAGGAGACCCTCAGTGCAGACCGAGACTTCCAGCATGTCTCCACGGCGGAATACATTTCAGATATAGTCCACGCATTATATATTCCCGAGCAGTATCCTCATACCTCCGAACTCAGGAACTACGCTTTGTTCAAGACCATGACTGCCGACCTCAGCCCGCTATCTGGACGTACGGATAAGTCCGATCAGGCAATTTGCCATCCATTTTGAGAAGGCAGGAGAACAACGAATGTCGTCTGGTTGGGGAGAGCTATGGTCCTCATGGACGGCGAGGCAGTGCAAGGAACGGGCGAAAAGGATTTCCAAAAATTCGTTTTGGTCTGGTCAGCAAAGGGACATCGTGTTTGCCATCCGAGACCACGGCCACAGCAAGAAGACCCGTACCGCGGAGCTTCCAAACTGGGTTTTGTGAAAGAACGTGGATTGGAAGGGGCTACACAGGCTCGAAACTTGTGTCTTAATGTTCTCACTATGACTCAAATTCAGATCTCCGACCGGACTCGACCTCGGAGACCAATTGGAGGACTGAGACATGGCTCTCGAAGCGCTACGGGACAAAGAGATTTGGAAGCATAAAGGGGCAGGGGGTTGCGGGATGGTAGGTTTGGGAGTGAGGAGATAAGGAAATGATAAGACAATAGGAGGTGAGAAGGGCGCGG